>ERZ795048.29-NODE-29-length-152257-cov-8.923299_pt1 | contig 152257 bp, 120 predicted proteins | sample MGYA00375132_ERZ795048 | MGnify/ENA primary metagenome ERZ795048 (study PRJEB30177, sample SAMN05720225) | activated sludge metagenome | isolation source: Anaerobic digester | place: Hong Kong | collected 2014-12-17 ...
AGGGCTTTGCCCGTCTATGAAAAACCCCCGGTTTTACCGGGGGATATTTATTTTTATCTGAGAATGGGGGTTGGGCATACCGACCTTGTAGACGCATACAACGCAGGTTTGAACGGTGAGGACATTTCGAGGACTACCAGAGAAAACGCTGCTGCGGGAAACTACTCGGAATCGGTCGAGGCCATGTATAATGCGGGACAAGCTGACGCGAAAACGGGGTCGGTGGACACCGGTGTGTCGGATTTGGGGTCTGCTTCTGCGGAAAGTTTGCAGGGGATTAATCCGGCTGCTGAGATGGGCAACACAAACATATCTGAAACTGAAACCAGTAAAAATTTCGAACTAGCGAGTACTGTAAAAACAGAGCAATCGGGAACAACGACAACCGAAAAATCTGGCAGTGAAGTGAACACAGAGCTTGAACAAAAACTGGCATCGTTCGGATTTACAAATGAACAGCGAGCGGTCGCTGATAAGGTAGCAAAGACTGGGGATTTAAATCAGATTCCGGGCAACTTTGATAAGGCGACAGTTCAAAAGATTCTGCAAGGCGCTGAGGTTATTAAGGAGTTCAAGAGTAAAAATGGCGTTGACATCCGGAAAAGCGAGGGATATAATAATAGTCAAGATTCTTCAGGCAGTAATCCTATTTATAATGCAAATGGTGATCCCAATATAAGAGCCACAAGAAGATTTGCTTTTGATAAGATACGTAATGAAGGAATAGATGTTGATGGGGTGAAATTTAAACTTAATGAACATGCTTATAATAGTATGTTTAAATCTGGCAGAAAAGATATAATGCCTGCTGATATAATTGATGCATTAAAAACCGAACCAATTCCCGGAACGCCTGGTAGTATTCAATATATCAATCCCAAAACAGGTACAACAGTTTTCGTAAATCCATTGACTAATGAAATTGTAGGCATATGGCCTGCTGGTTTTAATAAATAAGGAGAGAAAAACATGATTAAAGTGATTGGATATTCAACCGATGAAGTGGATCTTTCAACAACATATGATCAATCTGCAAGGGTTCTTAATATTGAATCTAGTTCTATGAATGATGACTGCATTCCTTTTAGAGAATCAACGGGTTGTATGGTTTGGATTGACAAAAATAAAATACCGTGTGAAATTGAATGCATATTCCCAGTAGAAACAAAAGAAAATAATTTAAGAAGTAACATAGAAATTTTTAAAGGAGTACCAAAAATTGAAATAAGTCTTGAAGAAAAACCTATTGAGATTTCATTCGATCATTCACAGCTAATACTTATTTTTAATAAACACAAAGTGCCCAATAAAAAATATTATTCATCGAATTGTTCATTCTATGTTTTTGAAGATGAATTAGTTGCAATTCAATGTATAAATTATAAAAAAGTATAGTTTTAAATATATCATTTTAAAGTAGGGCTAATCGCCTTACTTTATTTTTATGTTAATATATTCTGCGGGTTCGCATAAAATGGGTGTTACCTCCATTGTTAACGCAATAGCAAGAGGCACAGGAGAATGCCTCTGCGGGGAATTACACAGATTCGGTGGAGGCCATGTATAATGCGGGGCTGGAGGACGCCAAAACAGGAGCAACTTCTGCGGAAGGTTCACGGGAGGTAAATCCAGCTGCCAAAACGGTTGAGACAGGTACAACAGAAATAAAGTCAGGTTTAAGCACCGAAAAATCGGGCGCAACCACAACTAAGCAATCAACCGGTGAGGTTAACGCTGAGCTGGAATCTAAACTGGAACCGTTTAAATTGAGTTCGGAAGAACGAGCAGCCGCAGAGGAATATGCCAGAACCGGAAAAGACAGCGCCATTTCCAACGATTTCGCCCGTGACTCTGTTAAGCGAATCATGGATGCCGCGAAGATCATTAAGGAATACAATGGCCAAAACGGGATTGACAGTCGGCAGGGCGAGAGGTATAATGGGAATGGTGAATCACAAAAGGAGGGGGAGTTTTTCTACATTGATGACTGGGATGGATACCCAAGTGAAAATAAACCTTTTGGACCTTTTAGAATAATATATGGAGATGAATATATAGAAGCAAGAAAGCAAGCTAATGCCGCAAATTTAGAATTACATAAGAATAACAGTCAATATGATGGTTTACAAATACATGAAGTACATCCAGTAAAATTCGGTGGAAGCCCAATTGATATTAATAATAAAATAATCCTCACTCCAAAAGAACATGCAAAATATACAACCTATTGGAACAGAATATTAAAAGCAAGGAAGGGAATGACAAATAATGAAAGATAATACTAAGGAGATCATCGAAAAAATAACTAAGAAAGCAGTTAAAAATTTAAAATTTATTGGAATAACAAGTATTCTTCCGGAAAGTTATAAAGAGTTTTTAAGCCTTTATCATGGCTTAAATGGAAGTATTGGGGAAAATTCATATTTACAATTGTGGCCTTTTGAGAATATAGAAGAATCAAATAACGATTATTCAGTCGACGAATTTTTATCAAATATTGTTTTAATAGGTTCTGATGGCGGTGATACAGCATATGGAATAAATAAAAACGGAAAATTTATTGAAGTTCCTTTTATCGGGATGGATGACGACGAAGTTAAAGAAATCGCTAATGATTTCGATGGTTTTATAGAATATCTGTTTAATAAATAAATTATTGTTATTATCTATTTCCATAGCAGGGTAAAATCCCTGCTTATTTTTTATATGAAGTTAGTATTTTAGATGTACAACGCCGGACAAGCTGAAAATCAAGATTCAAGAAGAATAATCTTCTCAAAAGAATTACAATATTTAAATACGATAGGAAAAGAATATGAAAAATTAGCTAAATCAGAATTAATTGAAATCTTGAAAAAAATCCTTATCAGGATTAACTATTAATTGTAAGAAATATAGGCAACCCCCAATTATACAGGAGTTGTCTGTTTTTTTGATGATCAAAGAAGGCATGAGCGAAAAAGAGGAATTTTGGTTTGACGCCACATACGGCGTGGGGAATAATGCGGTTCCGGTTATTGTTTCAACCCTCATGTCCTTTGCGGGGGTTCCAGCGGTTGTCACGAAAGCGGTCACGCTTACCACATTTGCAACAAGCATATTCGGAAACTCCTTAAATCAAGCAAAACTCAACGGATATTCCGACTCGGAAGCATACGTTTACGCGGTAATCAATACGGCTTCGGAAGTGGGAATGGAGCAGGTTCTCGGCGGTATCAGCAAATTGGCGGGGAAATATTCCGTATCCACCGTGTTGAGAAAGAGTTTGGGGGAGGTCTCTCAAACTCTTTTAAAATCGTCGGCCGGACGGGCGGTGCTGACGGCGATCGGTTCGTATGCGATCCAGTTCGGCTCGGAGTTTGTCGAAGAGGGTTTGCAGACGCTGCTCAGCCCGCTGATAGAATCTATTGCCACCGGAAAATACGACGCGTCCGACACCTTGCTTCAGGACGCGCTGCACGATGCGCTGGTCGGCGGATTCACCGGTATGATTTTAAGCACGGGAGATGTCGTGAAAGCATCCGCGGACGCTTTCATCTCCACGGAAAAACTCAAGGCAATCGGAGGGAAAATCACCTCTTCGGACAGCGACATGAGCAATCTGCTCGAAAAAGCGAAGCAGTCGTCCAACAGGGCAGTGGTGGAATACGCCCTACAGATCGAGAGCAAGCGCGCGGCGGGAACGAACGTCGATTTGGAACTCGGGACGCTGAGCGCCCAAATGTTTTGGAATGAAGCACAAAACATGTCGGGCAGCGTTGACTTCAGCGATCCCGCCATGAAGAAAGTTTTGGATCAGCTGACGGATTTCTATAAAGCCGATTCGTCGGGGGATAAGGCCGGGGCGAAGAAGGTATTAAAAGAAGCGGCGGTTGAGGTTTCGTGGGTGTCGGAGGAGATGAGCAAGACCAATCCGGACGTATTGTCGAATTCGGAAAAAGCGGCCGAGGAAATCAAAACGGAAGGGAAAAGAATTGGAAGCGGCACGGAAAACTCCGCGAGAACAAACACCGCGGAGAATACCGATTCGCAGAACAGGGCGAAAACCGAAACAAATCAAAACAACCAAAAGAACCCCACCGGCACCGTGACAGGGCAGGGCACCGCAGCGGGACAAACGGGGAATGCCGCGAAAGCCGACCCGACTGCGGGAGAGGCCGGAGCGCAGGCGCTGAGCGACATCGCCGAAACAAACCCGGGACTTGCCGAAGAGGGTATTGGGCATACCGACCTTGTAGACGCATACAACGCAGGGCGGAACGGTGAGGACATATCGAGGGACACAAGAGACAATGCTGCTGCCGGGAACTACACAGATTCGGTCGAGGCCATGTATAATGCGGGACAAGCCGACGCGAGCAAAGGGTCGGTTACCACTGGTGTGTCGAATGCGAGTTCTTCTGTTGAAGGTTCGCAGGGGGTTAATCCGGCTGCTGAAACAGTTGTTACAAGTGCGGCAGAAACAAAGTCAGGTTCAACCACCGAACAAACTGGCACGACTTCAACCGAACAATCAAACGCTGAGGTAAATGCGGAATTAGAAAATCAACTGGCACCATTCAAATTGAGTTCATCAGAACGTGCGGCAGCAGAAGAATATGCCAGAACCGGAAAAGACAGCGCCATTTCCAACGATTTCGACCGTGACTCTGTCAAGAGAATCATGGCTGCTGCGGCGATTGTTAAGGGGCATAATGGTAAAAACGGGATTGACAGTCGGCAAGGCGAGGGATATAATGGGAATGCAGAAGATACCATTGATGGCTTCAAAATAATTGATGGTAAAGTCGGAGGAAAAATTCCTGTTGAGGAGTTCAAGCAACTAAGAGAAAAATCAATAAAAAATCCCGGGGCAGATTCAAAATCTATGACTTTAGGGCGATATGATGATGGTGGACCGACGTCTTATATAAAAAGAGCAGGTAAAAATTCTTCATATTTCAGTTTGGGGAATGTGTGGAATGAAATAAAACGAATATATAATTTAACAGATAGTGATATTTTCCTTTATTTTAATGTTCCGGCATTAAACGATGCGATTGCTATTGGCAAAACAATAAGGTTTTCACATAATCCATTAGCATTAGAAAATAGAAAATCGTTTTTATTTCAAGAATGGAAGTATATTAAAAAACGAATGAATTTAAGCAATGAAAATTTGAAATATGATGGAGGATTTTGGTATGTTGGATGATGAAGCTAAAAAAAATATTGAGTTGATATCGGAGTATGCAAATCGTATATGGGGAAAGGATTGCAAAATTGGACAAATTGAAATAGTAAATGCACCGCATTCTGAATTTAAACTACCAATAAGTATCTATAATAAAATTAAGGCAACAATAACCTATGATAGATCAATTATCGGAATTTTTATTGAGACAAAAAATGGTGATATATGGATAGACGATCTAACAACACAAACGGTTTTTGATGGTTTTGAGAGTAGTAAGCCTGATAATTTGCTTCATAATTTCCAAGTATTAGATGAAGTGGCAAAAAATATGATTGTGAGATAAAACAGCGAGATAACATTTTATATTTATAAATTTAAGCAGGGTTTTTGCCCTGCTTTTATTTTTAAATAGGAGAATTTGGCATACCGATCTTGTAGACGCATACAACGCAGGGGTTAAAGGCGAGGACATTTCAAGAAATACAAGAGAAAACGCTGCCGCCGGGAATTACTCGGAATCGGTCGAGACCATGTATAATGCGGGACAAGCTGACGCGAAATCAAGTTCAACTTCTGCGGAATCTTCGCAGGGGGTTAATCCGGCTGCCAAAACGATTGAGACAGGTACAACAGAAACACAGTCAGGTTTAAGCACTGAAAAATCGGGCACAGCCACGGTTAAGCAATCAACCGGCGAAGTTAATGTTGAATTGGAAGCGAAACTGGCGCCGTTTGGATCGAATTCACAGATACCACGGAAGAGCCATAAATAATAAATGCAGGGCCTTTCGCCGGATAGGTGAAAGGCCCTGCATTTAAATATGAAAGGGGGTGCTTATTATTCGTTTACGGCTTTTTCCATATAGACCGTCGCGGTTTTGCTTTCATAATACATATAAGCGTTTACATAATCCCCGTTTTCGTTATATGCCCTGAAATCATATGAATACGAATCTTTGCCTTCATCCACGTCGACGGTATAACCGTTTTGCTTCAGAGTACTGACATACGCCTCAAAATCGGATTTTTCCACATAGAAAAGCTCAACGGTTATGTTCTCATCATTCTGGTTGTAAACATTCATGATTTTCCCCGCCAGTTCCGTCACTCCGTCGAGGAATCCATCCGGCCACGGAGATACGTCTGTCATATCAATAGGCACTTCATCTTCGGAAGAGCTGTCGACCGATTCGGTGACGCCCGTTTGATTCGATGTGGTTTCCTGGGAAGACACACCTGTCTGGCCGGCTGTGCTTACCTGAGAGGGAACACTCCCTTGACTGGGTGTATAGGAGATAATACCCTCCTGAGAAGAATTGGTATAGGTGAACAAAACACAAACGCCGGCAGCATTCGCTCCGGAATAAAAGAGCCCATCTGTATCACTGACGTCAATGACTGCCAGATAGCCCTGTTGCTTCAAATTCTCAATATATTGCGCTGCCGTCTCACTGCTCATGGCTGAAAAAGACACGGTACAGTTTTCAGTATCATTGTCCTTGATGATACTGGTGATGGTGGCATTGGGTTTACTTAATCCGCCCATGCTGCTGCCGGGCCATTCTAATTGTTCTCCGACAAGGATTTCGCCTTCGCTTGTCTTAATGCCCTCAGTTTGGGGTTTTCCGAAGCTGCATCCCGATAAAAGAAGGGCGATCGCAAGCATCAGAATCAAGGTGATAAGAGTGATTCTTTTCATGATATAGTTTCCTCCGATGTGTTTCATTAAACTTGTCGGGGGCTTGTGTTTTTTATTTCCCCTGACATCATTATTTTTATCATACCGTCAATGGAACGGAATTCAAGTCGATAAAACTATCGAAAAACCCCTATCATTAAAATTAATGATAGGGGTAAAAACGGCTTTGTGAGGCTATTTTTGACTATATTCCTGAAACATGACGAGTAATTCCGTTCGGCTGTTGATATTCAATTTTTTATAAATACTGTTGCAGTAGGTGTTGACGGTGGAAAAAGAAATACCCATGATCGCACTGATTTGTCTTAAGGTAAAACCATCTAAAAGCTTTTCGCAGGCCTCGATTTCGCGGGGAGATAAATTGTAATCCTTCAATTTGGCGCCCAAACGGGTCTCATGGGTGATATCGATTCTGTATGTATCATCCATCCATTCCCGAGAACTCAGGTGTTTGATAAAAAACGGTGTTGAAAATAAAAATGTAATCAGAATTATGACGGAAGTGAAAGCGGAGAAAGCGATGACGTCGTTAAAATAATCATGACTCAGTTTTTCGATCAAATTTGTCGTAAAGATAGCGGTTAAATAAAAAGCGGAAGAGAGGACGATTCCCGTTCTGTAAAAGACGATGCTGCGGAATTTTTTTGCCATAAAACCGGCCAGATAATAAATATTTACAAACCCCAGGGTGTAGGATAAACCGAAAAACAAGAAGGAAACGAAGGCGTAGAATGTATTTGAAATGCTTAATGCGCTTGACACGAAACCCAGCGCTGCAAAAGCAAAAGAGAGATTTAATATATGATACAGTTCTGTTTTTCGGATAATTTGAAAGATAACGATAATTATAATCCCCAAAATAACCCCCGTAAAATAGAAGGGTTCAAAAGGAATATTCTGCTTTTCATGGATGCTTTTGATTATCGCGGGAGCGATCACATCGTTCAGAGCAACCACGGCGAACACCAGCAGCATCAGCGTATACGCCTTCGAAGGCGGTTTCCGGTCCTCTTTCGGCGGGATGGGAACGGTGCTATTACGGTTGAAAAACGCGCAGCCGAATAAAATCAGCAATAAAATCAGAATGATGATATTAGAGCCGTCTGTTTCGATATCGGGATCGTTCAACAGGGGTTTCATCACCATAAACAGTTTAGGAATGAATACCGCCAGCAGCATGGAGTAAAATTTTTCGGCATTGTTCAATATCATGAAAAATGCATAACAGTATGAGGTGAAAAGATATCCGATTGCCACGGTGCTGACAATCATAATCATGTCGGAGATGATGCCCGCCGCTGTGAAACGCAGCGATACGAATCCCAAAATAGCGATCGAAACGCTGTACAAGGTCAGGCGTGAATAATTTTTTCCGTTGATGAATAGTGCGAACAACGCGCCGGAAAGTAGCCAAACAGTTGTGAAAATCAGGTTGCTGCCGACCTTATTGTTATAAAGATCGCTTTCAAAGCGAAATCCCCCGAAGGGCAGAAAGTAGGAATAAAGCCAAATAAACATAATGATCCAGCCGATCAAAAAGGGGATACGCTCTTTTGCAATGGCTTTCATCGTAAAATGATTTTTCGTCTCCATGCGTCTGCCTTTCATAAGATAATCTTTTATAATTATAACATATTTTCAGCACAATGTAACGAAAAATCGAGTAGCTTTATAAAAGTTAGGTCAAATTAAAAAGACCGCCCCGTCCGCTCTAAAAAAGCGGACGACCGGCAATCATTTTATCTGTTCGCAAGCGAAGAGTCGCAGTTTATTTTGGAACTTGACAACTTTGTTTGGATCAATATTCATTAGGCCGTTTCCGCGGCCACGACGCGGTCACGTCCCTCATTTTTAGCCCGGTAGAGGGCATTATCCGCCGCTTTCAAAATGGTCTCGGCGGTGTTGCCGTTTTCCGGAAAGACAGCGACCCCGAGTGAGACCGTGCATTTGTCAAGCGGCTTTCCGAGATGATAGACCGAAAGATTTTTAATGCCCTGGCGCACTTCTTCAGCGCGTTTTTTGGCGTCTTCCAAAGCGATTTCGGGCAGCACCATCACAAACTCTTCGCCGCCGTATCGGCAGACAATATCTCCGCCGCGAAGAGCCTGTTTCAATAATACACCCAGTTCCCGTAGTAAAGCATCTCCGCCGTCATGTCCGAAAGCATCGTTGAAGTTCTTGAAATGGTCTATATCGATCATGATCACGCCCACGGTTTTATTGTTACGCATGGCTCGGCGCAGTTCTCTTTCAAGAGACTCCTCCATGTAGCGCCTGTTAAACAAACCCGTAAGGGCATCGCGGATTGATTGCTGACGGAGTGTTTCTTTCAATTTTAAATTCGAAAGAGCAAGCGCAGTATGTTCCGCGATGGTGGTGACCATTTGGAATTTGTGATCATTACAGGTCTCATTCGGTGCTGATAATTCCTGTATAGGCTTACTGAAATCGTTTAAATGCAGTATTCCGATGGTTTCACCGTTTGCCAGCAGAGGAATGCATACATATCGGCCGGATTGCGGACCCGTAATGTGCGTGCAAAGCAGTCCGGGATGGTTGTCGTCAACAAGATGCTGACGTCCGCGCCGAATGGCCCAGCAATTCAAAGGCGCAAAAATCTCCTGGGTGTTTGAAGGTTCGCCCCACTTTTGTATGGCTTCGGCAAGATTACCGGAATCTTTTATCAGGTATAAAGCGCCGTGGCTGGACGGGCAAATTCGTTTGACATATTGAACGCTGATCGCACAGGCCTCTTCGGTATTTTGACAGATTTGAAGCTGTTCGCCCATCTCATTCAACAGATTCATCTCTTCGGTTCGTTCCTGAAGTTCGTAAACCCTTGATGCCAGTTGGCTGTTAGCCTGATGCAGTTCTTCCTCATCATGTCTGGATTTTGTGATGTCAATACCGGTTGCAATGATGTATTTGATATGCTCTTCACTGTCCGGCATTGCCGCAAATGTCCATGAAATTAAATGCTTTTCATTTGATTTTGAGATAAAATTGGTTTCGTAAGCGCCTGCATATCCTCCGGCGAGCAGTTTATTGAGTTGCTCACGGGTGATTTTTGGCTCAATAAAAGGGATATCCCACAGATAGGTCTCTTTTACTTCGGAAAAAGAGTAGCCGGAGAGCTTTTCACATGCATGATTAAATCTGGTGACTTTTCCGTTGCGGTCCAGTACAACAAACAGGGTTGCGGCAATGCTCAGAATGGCATTGGAAAAGTCGCGTTCCTTGGCCAGCTCATCTTCAATATGTTTAAGATTAGAGATATTGCGAATGGACGTCAGCAGCATATTTTTTTGATCGTTGAATTCGATAATATCGGTATTCAGCAGAACGGAAACAACGCTGCCGTCCGCGCATCGGAATCTCGTCTCAAAATCCCGTGCGCTGCCCAGTTTTTTTGTGATGTTCAGTAATTTATATCTGTCATTTTGAGAATAGTAAAAATCCTGCGCGCGGATATCGCTGAGTGTTTCATTGTCATACTTCAGGAGGTCCCTGGCCGAATTGTTGAACAGAACTAAATTTCCCGGAAGATCGGTGACAGTAATGCCGACCGGGACGTTGTTGAAAAGCGCTTGATAATCTCTTTCGGATTCATCTTGAACTTGTTTATACTGGGTAATATCGTATAAAGAAGTCAGCAGCATTTGTTCGCCCTGCCACTGGATGGCGTCAATATTGGCTAAGACCGCTCGTGAAGTTCCGTTCTTGTGTTTGATTTTAACTTCAAAATCCCGTATGGTCGTTGAAATCGCGAGCATATTTAAAAGACGCTTTCGGTCAGCCGAATCCGTGTATAATTCCGTGATATTTGTATTTTTATATGATTTAATATCGAATCCGAATATGTCATGAACCGATTTATTGAAAGCGATGATTTTTCCGTTGATATCGGTGATGATAAGGCCTATTGATGAGGCATTGAAAAAAAGGCCGAAATTCTCATAAATACGCAAATCATTTCCGGATGTCTTCTTTGCTATGCTGCCGTTCGGAATTTGTTCGCTTTCGGCGATGTATTTGTTATCGGGAGCCCCCGCATTGTTTTTGATTTCCATGACGATTCCTCCCATCCAAAATGGATTTTAAATTTTTCGGCGATGTATCTCTGTTTTCATTATATCATAGTAACGGTGATCATTCAAGCCGCAGATGGTTATATAAGAGATTGAACAATCAAGACAAAGGTGGTATAATTGATACAAACAGACGGAAAACTAGGGTGTTGGAACAGGAGGAATTCAGATGGACACATTGAAAATAGTAAAGATCACCGGGCGGGAGATTCTTGATTCCCGAGGAAATCCGACGGTTGAGGCCGAAGTGACTTTGCAGGACGGCAGTGTCGGTGTCGGCGCGGTGCCGAGCGGCGCTTCTACCGGCATCTTCGAAGCGCTTGAACTGCGCGACGGCGATAAAAAACGCTACGGCGGCAAGGGCACCTTGAAAGCCGTCGCAAATATCAACGGGATCATCAATAAAACGCTTTACGGAATGGACGCCGCGGATACCTATGCGCTCGATAAGGTGATGATGAAAGCCGACGGCACAAAAGACAAGAGCAAGCTGGGCGCGAATGCGATTTTGGCCGTCTCCATTGCTTCTGCTAAAGCAGCGGCAAAGGCGTTGGGCATTCCGTTGTTCCGGTTTTTGGGCGGGGTTTTTGCAAACACGCTGCCCGTGCCGATGATGAACATCCTCAACGGCGGCGCGCACGCAGCCAACAATATCGATGTGCAGGAATTTATGGTCATGCCGGTCGGGGCATGCTGTTTCAAAGAGGGCCTGCGGCAGTGCGCCGAGGTTTTTCACGCGCTCGCCAAAGAGCTGAAAGGCAAGGGGCTTTCGACTTCGGTCGGTGACGAGGGCGGTTTCGCACCCAATCTCGGCAGCGAAAAAGAAGCGATTGAATTGATTTTGGCTGCTGTTGAGAGTTGCAGGTATGCGCCGGGCAAGGATTTTGTGCTGGCCATCGACGCCGCCGCGAGCGAGTGGAAAGGCGACGGGTGCTATTTGCAACCCAAGAGCGGCAAAAAGTACACTTCGGATGAATTAATCAAATACTGGGAAGACCTCTGCGGCAAATATCCAATTTTGTCCCTCGAAGACCCGCTCGACGAGGAGGATTGGGACGGCTGGAAGAACATCACCGCGACGCTGGGTAAAAAAGTGCAGCTGGTCGGCGACGACTTGTTTGTCACCAACACCGAGCGGCTCGATAAGGGTATTCAGTCGGGCTGCGCCAATTCGATTTTGATCAAATTGAATCAGATCGGCAGCGTGTCCGAGACCATCGAAGCCATCAAAATGGCGCAGCGGGCGAATTATACCGCCGTGGTTTCCCACCGTTCGGGCGAGACCTCGGACGCCACCATCGCAGATTTGGCCGTCGCGTCCAACTGCGGTTTTATCAAGACCGGCGCACCGAGCAGAGGCGAGCGCACCGCGAAATACAACCGCCTGCTCAAAATCGAAGCGGAATTGGGCGACAGCGCGAACTATCTCGGCAGAGGTGCGTTTCACGTCAAATAGAGTTTAAATACCCCTGAAACGCCGAGGGCAGGGCAAGGTCTTTGGTTAATTGTTCCCTCGTCACCCAAGTAAAAATCTCAGGTGTGGTTTCGCAGGAAACCAGATAACTCGTCATTTCCCATTCGATATGGGTGAAAATATGCTTTTTGCGCGGTCCCTCGGAAATCGAGGCGGCCGCGATTTTCCATTGCGCCAAAATCCCTTTTGCCTGTTCCGCGGTCAGATGCCCGGGTGCGTTCGGGAATTCCCATAACCCGCCGAGTAAAACCCCTTGCGGTCGTTTTTGCAGGGCGATTTTGTCCCCGCATAACAGCAAAAAGACGGTCATCTGTTCTTTTTTGCGGGGCGTCTTTTTGCTTTTAATCGGAAGTTCCGCTTGTCTTCCGCTTCGGTTGGCTTCGCAAAGAGCGGCGAGCGGGCAGAGCATGCAGTTCGGCATGCCGTTGGGCAAACAAATGATCGCACCGAGTTCCATCAATGACTGCGTAAAATCCCCGCAATGGTTTTTGGGGTAAATCTGTCTCAATAATTCGGTGAATTCCGCCTTGACTTCCGGCAGTGCGATATCAGCTTCACTGCCCAACAACCGAGACAGCACGCGCAGCACATTCCCGTCCACCGCCGGAACGGGTTTTTCAAAGCAAATTGAAGAAATCGCCCCCGCCGTATAGGTTCCGATCCCGGGCAGCGACAAAATATCATTAAACTCGTCGGGGAATTGCCCGTTAAATTCGGTCATAATCTTCTGCGCGGCCTTTTGCAGATTGCGCACGCGGGAATAATACCCCAAGCCCTCCCAGAGTTTGAGCAATATCTGTTCATTCGCTTCAGCCAGCGCCTTGATATCCGGCAGAGCGGTTATAAAACGATTATAATAGGGAATCACGGTCTCGACGCGGGTCTGCTGCAGCATAATCTCCGACACCCACACGCGGTAGGGATCGGTGTTTTCGCGCCACGGCAGAATACGGGCATTTTGGCCGTACCAATCGAGCAGCGGTTTCACAATGCCGCCGAGGCTATTGAATTGATTGCTTTTATCCATCCGAATACCTCCGGGAATTGATAAATCCATTATATCAGGTTCTCGAACAACATGAAACTGGGAAATTAACTCCGTCTTTGCGAGCGAAGCGCGGCAATCCGGAGTACAAGCGCCCGAATACCCACTGCAACCCGTTAACCTCATTCCTGGATTGCTTCGTCGCCGCGCTTCGCTCGCAAAGACGGGGATGGATTGATGTTATTCCACGGTAGGGGCGCCACAGGCGCGGCCTGCTTCAATGCCAGCAAACCGGATAAAACCTTCGGGCGATTACGAATCGCCCCTACAATGACAAATTTAATCATAAAATCTTATTTTGGGGTTGCCATTTTGAGATAGGTTGTTATAATGCTTATTAGAATAAATCGTTGTGCGCAACGATTTTATAAAACCATTGGTTTTATATGAAAAACACTTTTTCAAAGCATTTTCAGTTCAATGCATTGTATACATGCCTGCTTGGGCGGGACTTCGGGGGACGAATCCCCACCCATACAAGTTCAGCAGTCATTATATAATGAAATGAAGCAACGCAATCATGCGTGGGAGGATTTTATGAAATACACCATCGATCTTTACAAAACAGCCGTCGAAAATTCCGACAGGGCTTTTGACAATCTGCTCCGCAACCAGATGATTCGGACGACCGATTGGCAGCGCGGCGGCTATCTGAGCAAGGATTTCGGTATCGTGCCTTATGGCGCGGGCGGTTCGGTCAGTACCGCGATCATGCTCTATTTCTGCCCCGAGAGCAAATTTTATCAAAGCGACGAGGCCTATAACGCCGCCGACCTGCTGTTCACGTTTTTATATGACAACCTGCGCCCGTCGGGCGTCATCGACTATCACGTCGCCAACTTTTATTCCGCACCCGATACGTCGTTCACTAATATCGGGCTGTGCAAAACCTATAATTTCATCAAGAACCGCGACGAGGGCGCACGCGGCGAAGAACTGAAAAAGCGGCTTTACGACGCGCTTTCCAAACTCGCGGACGGTATCTTCACCGGCGGCTTCCATACGCCCAATCACCGCTGGGTCGAGTCGGCGGCGCTGTCGCTTGCAATGAACATCACCGGCAAAAAGGAATACCTTAATCGCATTAACGCCTTTTTAAACGAGGGCATCGACTGCAACGAGTACGGCGAATACACCGAACGCTCCACCGGTGGCTATAACTATGTCAACAACATGGCGATGCTGATTCTGGCCGAAGAACTTAATAAACCCGAACTGCTCGAACCGGTGCGCCGCAACCTCAAGATGATGGCCGCCTATTACCATACCAATTACGAAATTTTTACCCAGAACTCCACGCGTCAGGATAAGGGAACCACGGTCTACGCCGACAAATACATCTATCAGTATCTCAAAGCCGGGCATCTGCTCAAAGACGATGAACTGCTCGGAATGGCCCGTGCGGTCATCGACGACTGCTTGAGTCACGGACGCAATTTCCAGGTCGGCCTGACCGAAATGATGACTGAACCGGAACTCGTCGAAATCCCCGACATCGCACCCGCGATGCCCGTCGAATACGATTATCATTTCAAGGATTCGGGTATTGTTCGCATGGCGCACAACGGCATGACCGTGTCGATCATGGAAAACAACGAGACGTTTTTCTTCCTGCAGTCCGGAGAGGTGGATATGTATATCCGGGGCGGCATCCACTTCTTCAACGAGCGGCATATCAAGGTGCAAAATATCCGCAAGACCGCCGATGGCTATATCATGGACTACCACGGCGAGGGTACTTATTACCTGCCGTATAAAGAATATCAGGGCACCAGCGACTTTAACAAAATGGACCGCTCCAAGCGTGATACCACCGGCCCGATCACGGTCGATGCGGCTTTGGAGGTCAAACGCACCGAAAAGGGTTTTGCCATCCGCATGAAGATGGACGGCTGCACCAAAGTTCCCGTGCGTTTCGAGATGGGCGTGAACCCCAATGCGGTCATCTTCGGCGACGGCTATACGATCCGCGCCAATGCCGGCGGGAAACTGGTCGCCTCCAAGGGTTATGTCAAGGTGGAGATGGGTACGAGCGGCGTGAAAATCGGCCCGGCATTCGCCGAGACCTTCATCACCGAAGGGCTGTTCGGTTCGGTGCCGGTCTCCGGTTCGAAATACAACCTCTTTTTTAACGCATTGACTCCGTTTGAACGCGAATTCACCATCGAGCCGATCGAACATATCGAGGATTAATAAATATTTTAAAACCAAAAAATCCGACTGCTGCCGCGGTCGGATTTTTTGTCTTGCGGGAGGGGTATGATGGGTAAGAGAAGTGGTTGGTAAGTATTATCCTGCAGGGGAATCGGCAATGCTGCAGTCTGCGGGGATCAGTTCGCGGCGGGCGCTCGGATCGACGCCCTCGTGATTCAGATGAAAGCCCACACAGTATTCCGTATTCGCCCGCATCGCGCTGACAGCGCTTTTCACCAGCAGCGGACAATCGAGGAGCGCCTTTTGATACAGCATTTCCAAAGCTGCGGTATGCGCTTCCTGCTTTTTGTCCGCGAGGTCCTGCGGATTTTTATGCGAACCTGTTTCAAAGGCGCGCACGATGTTTCTGCGGTCAATCAGGCGGGTGCAAAACCGCTGCGCCCGAATGGATTTTTTAATGGCTTTTTCGGGGATCCCCGGCCACAGAGAGGCCAGCGCCGCATAATCGAGATCGGAAATCGGGAAGCACTCGAAACGCTCTGCTTTCAGGCTGCGATTTTTTATGATGTAACAATCAAACGCGGATTCGATTTTAAAGTGGTCGCCGAGCCCCCGGCTGTTTCCGTACACATAAGGATGGCAGCTGCGGTCGAGCGCGTAATGGCAGATCAGGCCGAGCAGATACGCCAGCGCGGCGCCTTCGCGGTTTTCTTTAAACATGGGTGCGAACATTTGAATCGCGGGGCGCGAGTGGCAGTTGAGTCCGTGGCGGAAGACGCGGTTGGGCCGGTAGGTTTTATAATAATAGAAGATGTCCGGCCCCTGAAGGCCGATTTCGTATTCCCGGCGGTGGTTGTGGATCACAGCCATCAGTTCGGGATCGAGCCGTTTTATCATCTCTTGGCCGAATTGGTAATGCGCCATGCAAGCCGGCATAAAATACACCTTTCTTTGTTGTTTGGATTCGTTATGGGGGTCGGCCGTTTATCAAGGCCTGCTTATATTGTATCGGGTGTATGTAAAAATCGTCATCGCTCAAATGTAAAACCTTTATCAAACGAAAACAGGCCGGAAAACCGGCCTGCCGATGTTTAAAATGCGCTTTTATTTCTTTTTTACGGCGGAAATGAGGGCTTTCAGCGCGGCAAATACGAATGCCGCGACCGGCCAGATCAGCCAAGTGATACCCCATCTTCCGGAAAGGAAACTCCAAACCAGATAGACGGCGACCACGAGCGGCCAAAAGATGCCGCCGAGTTTTTCATGCTGTTCCTCCTGTTCGCGCTGCGGTTTGGCATAATCGCCCTCGGAGAGCAGACGGTTGTATCCGTTCATAATTACGCCGACCCGAACGAACATGAAGGCCGCCACCGAGACGATAGCTAACAGCACGGCGACAAGTCCGATCAGAATACTTTCTTCTGCGTTCAAAGCACCCGCGACGACCAGCGGCAGCGCGCATAAAATGCACAGCGCCACGCCGATGACGATGCTTACCGTATGGGTCTTGGAAAATGCGTCGCGCCGTTCCCGAACGATGCCTTCCGCGCCGTATTCCAGTTCGAAATTGTTGTTTTGCAGATAATGATAGCGGCTCATGGAGGTGCCGCTGATGATGAACAGTGCGACTGCCGCGGCGACGATCAAGAGCAATGCCGCAACGCCTATGGCAGCGCCGGCGCTTTCCGTGATGCCGATGGCTTCGGAATTGCCGGCAAGTTCGATCACGGCGATCGGAGAGAGAATGCTCAGCAGCACACCCCAAGCCGTCCGTTTGGCAAATTGCCGATTGTCTTTCAGATAGTCGTTCATCTCCTGAACCGTGATGCGCTTTCCGGCGGTATCGTCGGTGTCGGAATAGACGGCGGTGTCGAGGTCGTCTTTCAATAGATAATCGGTCGTCACCCCGAAGAGTTTCGCCATGTCCAGAATCCGGTTGATATCCGGAATGGCGGCGGCGCTCTCCCACTTGGAGATGGACTGTCTGGAGACGTTGAGTTTCTCGGCCAAATCTTCCTGCGACCAGCCGTTATTTTTGCGCAAGGTCAAAATTTTATCCGCTAAGATCATGTGAAATCCTCCTGTTATTATTTCATGTGCGGGCTTGGACCGAAGGCCTTCGGATCGTCCTGCGCCGCCTGATGCAGCGGTTTCCGGAGCCGCCGCATCGCAATAAAAGAATAGCAAATCGGCGGGTTACATGCTATCAATCCGGCTTATAAAATGCCGCAACCGACAGTTGCATTTTGCAAAAATCCCGAACTTTTTCAAAAAATCGGGTAATCTTTTTCAATTATAGCATGGTTTTTAAAAAAATAGAAGCGGTGCTGTGTAGGGGCGATACGGGTCACGGCCCGACGCGTTCGCCCGCGGCGGGTTGTAAACAACTCGTGTTCCTGTAGGGAAGGGTCTTGACCCTTCCGCGTGAACGCAATTCGGGCCGAATTGCGTTCACCAAAGGTTAATTACCTTTGCTTAATCCATTCAATATAACTTCGCGTTCCCGCAGGTATTACGCAAGCGCGTTTCTCCGGCGGAACGCGCTTGCTCGGAAGGGTCAAGACCCTTCCCTACAAAGATTCGCCGGAACTGGTGAACCCATTCCGCCGGTTTGATTTCACCCATTGCACGCCTTGATTTTTTCGTATGTGACCCTTATAATGATTGCGGATTAACACAGCTGTCGTTTTTTATTTGCGCTGAGCGTTTTTTAAAAAGAAAAGGAGTATGATCATGCGGACTGTAAACACCCTGAGAGATTGGGATTTTTTTGACGAGGACTTGCCCATATCCGCTGTCGGGTCGGACGAAACCGATTTTAAAGCGGTAACCGTGCCCCACGACTGGGCGATCTCCCGCCCGTTGGTGCATCGGGAAGCCGAGGTCCAGCTGTCTTTGAATACCCTCCACGACGACCCTAAATTTACGTTTGCGTCGGCGCAGGGTTTTTACGAGCGCTGGGGAGTGGCGTGGTATCGCCGGAAACTGGATTTTGTCCTGTCCGAAGAGCAGACCGCCTGGCTGACTTTTGACGGGGTGTTTCACGAATCCACTTTATACAACAACGGAACCGAGGTGGGTCGGCACAGCTATGGCTATACCCCCTTTGTAATTCCCGTGAAGCCGGGAAACGTCGCCCTGCGGGTGGACAACTCGCCCGCTCATCTGGCTGACCGATGGTATTCCGGCTGCGGCATCATCCGGCCGGTCACTTTGACGGTCACAGACAAACTGCACATCAAGCCCTTCGGGATTTCCGTCACCACGCCGGAAATTTCCGACGATTCGGCCACTGTCGCCGTGTCCGTTCAAGTGAAAAACGACTTTGCTGAAAATAAAAATGCCGCAATCAATATACAACTGATTGACCCCAACGGAAATACTTGCGCTTCAACGGAAATCACTCTGGCCATATCTGCCGGGGCTTGCATTTCCGGAGAAGCCAAGCTGACGATTCCGAACCCCCGTCGCTGGGATATCACCGATCCGGCGCTGTATACCTGCAAAATCACACTGAGCCGGGACGGGAAAGCCGTGAATTGTGTTGAGCAACGTTTCGGCATCCGCACCGCCGTACTGATCCCCGGCAAGGGCTTTTATTTAAACGGCAAAAATGTCAAACTGAAAGGCGTCAATCTCCATCATGATCTCGGCATGACCGGAGCGGCCTGGCACAAGGGGTTGGCGCGCCAGCGGTTGGAGGCACTAAAAGCCATTTCCTGCAATGCCATCCGCACCAGCCACAATCCTCCTGCCGCCGAGCTGCTGGACCTCTGCGATGAGATGGGCTTTTTGGTGATGGACGAGGCCTTTGACAAATGGGAGACCCTGCGGTACGGCCGGATTTTTGACGCCTGTTGGAAAAACGATTTGGATGCGACGATCGACCGCGACCGCAATCACCCCTCGGTGGTAATTTGGAGTGTGGGAAACGAGGTCAACCATCAAGGGCACGACGACATGATCGGGCGGCTGAAAATGCTGACCGATCGGGTCAGGGAAAAAGACCCCACCCGTCCGGTCACTTTCGCCATGGAGCCACACGCCTTCGACCCGGCACAAAACGCGCTTTCCCCCGCCGAAAAGGCCGAACTGGTGGAAAAAATGCTTCCCTATATCGACCTCATCTCCTGCAATTATCAAGAGCAGTGGTATGACGAATATCATAAACGGATGCCCGACGCGCTGATCGTGGGAACCGAGACCTTCCCCTTCTATCGGGGGCAGGCAAAACGGTTTGACGCTTATCTGCCCGTGAACCCGTGGCTGGACTGCAAAAAAGATCATGTGGTCGGTCAGTTCATGTGGGCGGGCATCGATTATCTGGGCGAGGCCGTGGGCTGCGGGGGCTGGCCTGTTCGGGGCTGGTCGGGCGGGGTGATCGACACCGCCGGGCAGCTGAAAGCAAAAGCCCAGCTGACCCGTTCCATGTGGTCGCAAGAACCCATGATTGCTATGGCGGTCTGCGACGATACCTTAAAAAACCCCATGGAACCCGGTCCCTGGAGCAGCCCCAAATGGGCCGAGGGATGGAACTTTGAGCATCTGGACGCCACTTGCGTGCGGATGAATGTGTTTACCAACTGCGAGGAGGCGGAGATTCGTCAAGGCGAGACTCCGCTGCTGCGCCGCCGAATAGACGAATTCCCGGGCGGTTTTATGGAATTTTTTATCCCCTGGGCAAAGGGTGAAATCACGGCAGTGGGTTTCAATGCCGGGCAGGAGGTGTGCCGACAGACCGTCAAAACCGCCGATGAGCCCACGCGGATTCAACTGGCCGCCAAGGCCTATGAAGACGGGGACGGTACCCCAATTATTCGGGTGGAGGCGTTGGCTGCGGATGAGCAGGGAACGCCCTGTTACCGGTGTGAGCAGAAAATTACTTTCCACGCAGGAGAGGGGCTTTCTTTGCTGGGCACGGACAACGGTGACCTCACCGACCATACGCCGTATGCGTCTGCCTGCCGGGCTTTATATCACGGCTGCTGTGTGGCCTGCTTTACAGAGGAAACAAACGGCCCGATCACCGTTTCGGTTGTCACAGACGAGGGTTTATGCGGGGAAATTACGGTTTAAAGGCCGAATAGAACCTGCGGAACGGGTGAACCCTTCCGCCGCTGTTGTACAGCCGCAGCTGTTTCAGCCGCAGTTCTTGTAGGGAAAGGTCTTGACCTTTCCGCGTGAACCCGGTTCGACCCGAATCGGGTTCACCAAAGGTTTGCTGTCTTTGCCTAATCCATTCAATACAACTTTGTGTTCCCGCAGATATTACGCGGGCGCGTTCCATCGGTGGAACGCGCCTGCTCGGAAGGGTCAAGACCCTTCCCTACAAAGATCAGGCGGAACGGGAAACCCGTTCCGCCGGTTTTGTTTATCGTTTTTATGAAAACAGGGTGCAGCCGCTTTTTTTAAAATCTTCAACTTTCCGGCGCAGTTCCGCCTCACTCACATTGAATTTTGCGGCAAGGCAGGCGTAGCAGAGAAATTCCTTTGCGCTGCGGTTCACCAGCCGCCTGTAGAGCGCAGTTTCATCGGCGGTCAGTTCCTTTTGGCAGGCAAAGCAGCGGGTCATTCCGCTTTTACCAGTTTTGCGCGGAATATTCTGCAGTCCCCGGCGGGAACATGGAACAGCGCGAAATCCTTTTTGACGCCGATGTGTTCGCCCGAGATCAGATCGGTGAAATCGAACGCCATGCCGCACAGCGGGTCAAGCCCGATTTCATAATAGGGCAGGATGGCGGTCTTTTCGTCGTCATGGACGTTGAACATGGCCACAGCGTAGTCGCCGTCGGAGAGATATTTAAAGCAGATGGTGTTGTCATAGATGCCGTGGTTGTCCTCCACGAATATCGGCGGGCGGGCGTCCTTGTCGCGGCAGATCTCAATAAGCGCCTTGTTGGTGATAAGCGCCTTGTTTTCCGGCGTCAGCTTACGAACATCGCAGCCCAGCATAAGCGGCGCGGAAAACATGCACCACATCGCAAAATGGTAGCGATACTGCGCATCGGTGCAGCCCTTGCCGAAACCGATGTTGCCGCTTCCGCGCAGCCCGGTCACCAGCATATCCACGTCGTTAAAGCAGCCGGGCGCCGAATAACAGAGCTTGTCTTTCTGCCCGTTAGAGATTTCTTGAATGGAAGCAAATGTGTCGGTGATATCTCCGGTAGAGCGGTACATATGCGCACCGACCGAACGCGCCCAGCTCCAGACGTCTTCTACGCCCCAGTTGCAGGCGGAAAACAGAATCGGGCGCCCTGTGGAGCGCAGCGCCATGGACATACGCGAATAGGAGAGCTTGTTGGGCATACTGGGGTGGTAGCAGTTATCGTATTTCAGCAAGTCGATGCCCACGCCCGCAAAATATTCCGCGTCCTGAAATTCATGACCGAAACTGCCCGGATAACCCGCGCAGGTCATGACGCCGCAGCAGGTATACATCCCGAATTTTAAACCCTTCGAATGGACGTAGTCGGCCACGAATTTCATTCCGTGGGGGAACTTTTCGGGGTCTGCGACCAGATTTCCGTCAGCGTCGCGTTCTCTGCAGCTCCAGCAGTCGTCGATGACCAAATATTCATAGCCCGCGTCAAGCAGTCCTTCCGCCACCATTGCGTCTGCGGTCTCCATAATCAGATGTTCGTTGATGTTTTTTGTGAAGGTGTTCCAGGAATTCCAGCCCATAGGCGCTTTTTGTGCAAGCATAATTGTTCCAACTTTCTTATATTTTTTACGATATGCATTTTCATTTTACTGCTAGACTGGCTTCTGTTTGACAAAAAGGGACTGACCGTCAGCGAAACCTTCAAAACGCCGAGATTATCCACGTCGATGAACGGATGCGGCAAGTAAAATTTTATAGATGGCCGACAGATATCGGTTTTTGATGTACATGCGATAACCCCCTTGAGGATTGTCCATTATTATATCATACAAAAGCAGAATAAAAAAGATTGGTCAACGAAAATTAAGTAGTAGAAACACTGAATTGGTAAGGATAAATCTGGTGTTTGATTGCGTTTTTGTTTTGTATGCGTTATAATATAGAAAATATTGTAACGGGCTATGAATATGGGGGGACATTGCATATGAAAAAGGCCATCGTAATCCTGTTGTCAGTCGCCCTGCTCGTGTCGCTTGCGGGGTGCCATGCCGTAACCCCGAGCGGCAGTTCGAGCGTCTCCGTCAGCCCGAGCAGCGAAGCCCAGTCCGCCATAACCGGCGAATCTGTAGCTTCTTCCAAAGAGGTCTTCAGTATCCCTTCGACAATAGGAACGCCTACTGATCACGTCACTTATCTGTATGATTCCGATTATTATCCCGTTTCACATATGAAAGAAGGCGCTCAAATTTTATCCGGTGATGTGGGTATGTGTGGTTTTGTCAACGAATATATCGGAAGAACACCGAGTGTGGAAAATCTGAAAAGGCATTATATAAAAGATATGTACGATGATAGCGGAAAAACTCTATTTGATGAATCAGAGTATTCGTTGTCAGATCTATTCATTTGTTCAAACGGGGACTGGGACTTTTTCCCGACAAAAGTTCGATATGAAAAATACACGTTGCAAAATCAACCCGACAAGCCCGAGTGGGACGAATATTTTATGAGCAGAATCAAGGAAGTATCGGATGTGACTCCGCTCATTTATACAAATGCTTACTTTTTCGATTGGAACGGAGACGGCATAGAGGATGCGTTGGTTTATGCCTGCAATACATTTGATTCAAACGAAGATTGCGAACCGAATCCGCCTTATTACGATAAAACCGCAACGTATAACTTATCGGTACTCTTTTTAAGCGGAAATATACCATTCGAAATTGATGGTTATGTCACAGACTATGTCACCAAGAAACCCTGTGATAATGATAATCGCGAAACTTATAATGAATCAATAGATCATTTTGATAGTCATGAGAAATCCGCAATTCAATATGATTCGGAAGGCAATTTGATGGTCTGTCCGATTTTTATTAGAGGTGAATACATGGTAGTTGAGGAGGACATTGTGATTCTGAGTGACATCGACGGCGACGGCAAAACGGAATTGATTATAATAGACGTCAACGAATATAGTGGTATTAATATCTATAAGTTGATTAACGGAAAACCGATCAAAGTATTCAAAATATTTGAAGGGGCTTAATAAAAGGGGGGACAATCTATATGAGAAAAACCATGGTAATCCTGCTGTCAGTCGCCCTGCTCGTGTCGCTTGCGGGGTGCCGCAGTGTAACCCCGAGTAGAAGTTCGAGTGTTATCAGCAGTCCGAGCAGCGTTTCTGCGATATCTTCCGAAGAAGATTCTGATATTTCGGAAATTAGTATTGTATCAGTTACTTCTTCCGAAGAAACTTCTGAAATGACCGCAACCAATGGAACACCGGAGGACCACATCACTTATATCGCAGGTTATGCTGTTTCTTATATGAAACAAGGGATTGAAATTCTTACAGTTGATAGAGGCATCAGTTGGGATGTTGCGGAAATCGCACCGAATGTACCTGATTGGGAAACATTAGAGAAACATTATGTGTCGGTGATGAACAGCAATGGTGAAAAAATTCCGTCCGAAGAACCGGGAAATTCAAATGCAGAAGTAGTTGTGAGTTCAAACGGGAACTGGGACTTTTTCCCGACAAAAGTGCGATATGAAGAATACACCATGCAAAATCAACCGAATAATCCCGAATGGGACGATTACTTTAGGAGCAGAATTCAAGAGAAATCCGATGACACACCAGTGATTTATCTGGATGCCTGGTTTTTTGATTGGAACGGAGACGGCATTGAAGATGCTTTTGTCAATGCCAGCAATATGATTTATACCACCGAAGATAAGCCCAAGCCCAATCCGCCTTATGCCGATAATACTTCGGTTTACATGTTATCCGCTCTGTTTTTGAGCGGAAATGACCCGCTTGAGACCTCCGGCTATGTTTGGGATTGCTTTACCAAGGAACCTTTGGAAGGCGAAGGCATATCCTATAATCTTTCAAAAGAAGGTCGGGGAGGAAGTACTATATCGGCAATCCAATACGATTCTGAGGGCAATTTAATGATATGCCCTGTTTATGAAGGCGGATATTGGTTTGACATCATTTATGAGGACACCATGGTTCTGAGCGATATTGACGGCGATGGAGTATCGGAATGGATTGTTTTTAATCTAAGTGAATACACCGGAATTATTGTTTATAAGTTGATTGACGGAAAACCGGTTGAGATATTCGGGCAAGCAATGGGAGCTTAAATTGAGAGGAAAAATCCATATGAAAAAGATAGTCGTAATCCTGTTGTCAATCACCATTCTCTTGTCAATTGCAGGGTGCCAAATTACTGATCCAAGCAGCAGTCAATTTGAAAGCAGTTCGAGCGTTATCAACAACCCGGTCAGCGTTTCTTCGACACCTTCAAAAGCGTCATCTGCCGTATCCCAAACCGGCAACGAGTCCGCTACTTCATCTGCAGACTCATTCGCCATGACCGCAACCAACGGAACGCCGGAGAATCATATCACTTATATTTATTACACTATACCTATTTCATATATGAAACAGGGTATGCAAATCCTTACGGGCGATGGGGGTTGGTATAATGATGTTAATGAAATCGTTAAAAATGCACCAAGTGCAGAAAATCTAAAAAAGCACTATATTATAGATATGTATAGCGATTTTGCAAATATACCGGCTATTGATGAGTATCCGGAATTAACAGATGGATTTATATGCTCAAATGGAGAATGGGACTTTTTCCCAACTAAAGTTCGATATGAAGAATATGCATTTGATCATCAACCTAACAAACCGGAATGGGATGAATATTTTAATAAATTGATTTCAAATCATTGTAATAATACCCCATTAATTTATATCAACGCTTGGTTATTTGATTGGAACGGAGACGGCATAGAAGATGCCTATGTCAATGCCTGTAACCTTTTTTATTTAAATGAAAATCGCAATCCCAATCCACCTTATTACGATGATACTGGGACATATACTCTGACAGTGTTCTTTTTAAGCGGTAATGAACCTATTTGCAATAGTGATGATATTGTTTTTAATTATGTATCCAAAGAGCCTCTCACTGATGATAATATCGCTTCTTATATTGCAGACGATGGTTCTGGTTCAGAGGATTATAGTACAGAGAATTATTGTTATGACGGATGGATCTCGATTCAATATGATTCACAAGGTGATTTGATCAAATGCCCGATCTTTATCTCCGGTGAATGGGGTAAATCTTATGAATATGAGATAATCATATGTGATATTGACGGTGATGGAAACTCCGAGTTGATTACAACCAATTATAATGAATACAGCCCGTATGTTGTATATAAACTTATTGATGGAAAACCTATTGAAGTGTTTCGTATTACAAGGCCGGCATGATATTAAAGAATTATTTGGTTTTTCTACCCCAATTTCCTCGCTCCTTCAATATGTAATCCGCGCAATCCCGCATAAATATAGCTCGAGAGCGGACGGTGCCAGGCGTTAAAGGTGTGCGCGGCGACGTAAATCTCGTTTTGATCCCGCGCGACGACCACGGGCGTATGGTAAAAATGGCCGCTCGAATCGCAAAGCTGAATCAAATCGCCGGGCAGCAGTAATTCTGTGGGAACCTCCTGCGCATACGGCCCGACCGAATCGTTATTGACCAAAAAATTATATAAAAATTCCACACCGCTCCACGAGGGGGTGCGGTCGTTTAAACTGTTGCAGTACCACCCAAAAACGGGTTTATAATTCATCACGCCGCAGCCCGCGTACATGCACTGCGAGGCGAAATTGGTACAGTCCCCGCCCATCCCGTCGAAATTCGGGAAGCGGGGATTGCGCCCAAACGCCCATTTTTCGGCGTACCGCACCACCGCTGCCCGGTTATATGTAATGGTTTTTAACATTCGCATTCCCCCAATAAAAGAGTTGAGATTCACCCTATCATATGAAAAAAGCGCTGTCTTTGCGCTATCAACCACGCCCCGTCTTTGCGAGGAAAGCGCGTAGCTCAGCTACGCGCATGACGAAGCAATCCAGAGTATAAGCGATCGGATTTTATATTTCTGGATTGCCGCGCTTCGCTCGCAAAGACGGGGATGGATTTGCCGCGGGGCGAAAACCCCTCGCAAAGACGGAGGATAAACGCAGTAGGGGCGATTCAAAATCGCCCGAAAGGCGGTGCATAAGATACGGGCGATTGCGAATCGCCCCTACACATTCGGATGCCGACCGTGACAAGGTTACGGTATGCAGGTCAGGAATTCGTAAAATATAATCAGTACCTATTTCGTACTGAGGAGGTAATTTTATGATTTATAAATATTTGATCGGCGCAGCGATCGGCGGACTTTTCGGCTATTTCGTGCTTTACAAGCTGATCGGCTGTTCCAACGGCAGCTGCCCGATCACCAAAAATCCGATTGTATCAACTATTGTCGGCATCCTGCTTGGGGTGCTGCTTACATTCGCAATTTTCCCGGCGGCAGAATCCACCGCTGATAATACCGGCAGCAGCGTTCAAAGCACCGTCGTCGCATACCAAAAGATATCGGCGCAGGACGCCAAAGCCAGAATGGACAGCGGGGACGATGTTATCATTCTCGACGTCCGAACCCAATCAGAGTTTGAGGCAGGACATATCCCGGATGCGATTTTAGTGCCTAATGAGACCATCATCAACACAAAGCCAGCTTTGCTTCCCGACCTCAACGCGGAGATTTTGGTATACTGCCGTTCCGGAAACCGCAGTGCACAGGCCGCGAATAAGCTGATCGCAATAGGTTATACCAACGTCTATGACTTCGGCGGCATCATCGACTGGCCGTATGGGACGGTCACGGGCGATTAATTCCCGCCGGTTATAGAATTCTGTTATATAACATAGGGCCTGCCGCTTAGAATGCGGCAGGCCCGGTCTTTGGCAAAGAAGAGCTTTCAATATAAAATCAATATCAACCCAGCATGAGGTGCAGAGGCGTGGGGTTGGCGATATTGTCGCTGACGGGGCATCTGCTTTCAACCGTCTTCAGCCATTTGTCCAATGTCTCCTGGTTTGCATCCGTGTCCGGCATCAGCGTCACTCGAATGTCATTGTATCCCGCCCGGCCGCTTGTTGATTGACCCGTAAATTTTGCGGGGTCCAAATCCCCCTGCAAATCAATTTCCAAACCGTTCAACCGAAACCCCATCTCGCCGGCGACCAGATGCCCGACCACATTCAGACAGCCCGAAAGCGCGGCCAGCAGGTATTCGACGGGATTTGCCCCGCCGTTTGTGCCTCCCAGGCTTTCCGGTTCGTCGATGGTCATGGTGAAGCCCCTGGTTGTGACGACGGTTTTGGTGTTGTTTTCGCTCTTTGCGGTTACGCCGAATTTGATGTTTGGCATAAAAATTCCTCCTTTTTTGATAGTATTAGCCGCCGCGCTCCGCTTATTCGGGTGAAAAAGCGGTAAAAAAGGGCAAAAAAGAGTAGTGTCCGTCAGCATGGTTTAAACCCGAAACAAATAGACAACTCTTATAAAACGTGCTATAATCTTAAAAAATTTAAAACTTTTCGAAAAAGTTTTAACTTAAAAGTGATGGAGATTCAATGATTACAGTATCTGATGTCAGCCTCGGTTTTGGCGGAACCGTTCTTTTCAAACATGTTGACCTGAAGTTCCTCACGGGGAACTGCTACGGTATCATCGGGGCAAACGGTGCCGGAAAATCAACTTTTATCCGCATTCTCTGCGGCGAACTCGAACCCACAACGGGCGAGGTCATTATTCCGAAAAATCTTCGGTTGTCCGTGTTGAAGCAGGATCATTTCGCTTTTGACGAATTTAACGTTCTGGACACGGTGACGATGGGCAACCCCCGCCTTCACGAAATTATCAAGCAAAAAGAAGCGCTGTACGCAAAGGAGACCTTCACGGAAGAGGACGGGGTTTTGGCGTCCGAACTGGAGGGTGAATTTGCCGAACTGAACGGCTGGGAGTCCGATTCCGAGGCGTCGAAGCTGATTCAGGGGCTCGGGCTTTCTGAGGAGTTGCTGTATTCACAGATGTCAACCCTTTCGGGAAACGAAAAGGTGAAAGTTTTGCTTGCCCAGGCCCTGTTCGGCAATCCCGACATCATCCTTTTGGACGAGCCGACGAATCATCTGGATATCGATGCGATCAGCTGGCTCGAGGAGTTCCTCGCCGAATACGCGGGCACCGTTTTGGTGGTTTCGCACGACCGCCACTTTTTAAACAACGTCTGTACGCATATTGTGGATATCGATTACGGCAAGATCAAGATGTATGTCGGAAACTACGAATTTTGGTATGAATCCAGCCAGTTGATCCAGCGTTTGCTCAAACAGCAGAATAAGAAAAACGAGGAAAGGGTCAAGGAGCTTCAGACCTTTATCGAGCGATTTTCCGCCAATAAATCGAAGTCCAAGCAGGCGACATCCAGAAAAAAACTGCTTGATAAACTCACCGTTGACGAGATGCCCTCCTCCAGCAGAAAATATCCGTACATCGGGTTCACCATGGACAGAGAAGCCGGGAAGGACATCCTTTCCGTCCGCGGCATTTCAAAAACCGTTGACGGCGTAAAGATTTTGAACAATGTTTCGTTTTCCGTCAACAACGGCGATAAAGTTGCGTTTATCGGGGAAAGCGAGCAGGCGGTCACGATGTTGTTTAAAATCATCATGGGTGAGACGGAGCCGGATGAAGGCAGCATCAAATGGGGCGTGACGATTTCAAAGTCCTATTTTCCCATTGACAATTCAAAGTTTTTCAACAACTGCACGCTTTCGATCTTGGATTGGATGCGGCAGTATACGACCGATGAAACCGAAACCTATCTGCGCGGTTTCTTAGGCAAAATGCTGTTTTCGGGAGACGATGTCTATAAACCCGTCAATGTCCTCTCGGGCGGCGAGAGGGTGCGCTGTATGTTTTCGCGGATGATGCTTTTCAGTGCAAACACGCTGATTTTGGACCATCCGACAAACCACCTGGACCTTGAATCGATCACCGCAGTCAATAACGCGCTGGTTGATTTCAAAGGCAATGTGTTTTTTGCCACGCACGACTACGAAATCATTCAAACCACCGCAAACAGGATCATCGAAATCCTGCCCGACGGCGTCATTGACCGGGAAGGCACTTATGAGCAATATCTGGAATATCGCAAAAACCTGCCGCTTCCCAAGGTGACCCTTTGATTTGTTGGCCGGAGTGAACGTGGCGGATGTTTGAAGTAGGGCGTGACGACTCGGCACGCCGCTTTATGTAGGGAGCGACGCCCTCGTCGCTCCGTGTCGTAACATTGTAGGGGTCGGCGTCAAAGCCGCCCTTTCTGGCGGTATGACGCCCCGCGCGGATTCGCAAAGGTGAATGTGTTCTGTGTTTCGTTATGAGTAGGGCGGGGTGACCACACCCCGCCGCACTTCGTTTTATCGTTAATATGTAGGGAGCGCCGACTCGGCGCTCCGTTATTTTGCGTTAAAATCGCATAAATCGGTGTCGATATTGCTCCTCGCCAATGTAGGGGCGAACTGCGTTCGCCCGAACCCACCCTGGCGCTTTGCGCCATCCCTCCACAGAGGGGAATTATCCTGTAGGGGTCGGCATCCCTGACGACCCAGCGGGCGAAAAGCCCGCAAAAAACACGCTTACTGATGTGGTGATATGGTGACTTTCATGTAGGGAGCGACGACTCGGCGCTCCGTGCGAACACGCCCGCCGTGTCGGATAAACCCGCGCACGGTACCGAATTTTTTCCTCTTTACTCTACCTTGTTCGTTAATTCGGCGCGTCAAGGATGCCGCGCCCTACAATTTATAACTCCCGTCGTGTCGGATTTACCTGTGCACGGTACCGAACTTTTTTTCTCTTTTCCTCTTCTTTAGCCGTTAATTCTTCCCAAGGTGACTCTTTGATTTTTTGATTGGCTGTCAAATGATGATAATTGGTTGAAAATGGATTTATTTTGTGGTAAAATGGCTGTGTAGATTTTAGTGGAAGGGAAATTTTCATGAAAAAAACAGTTTTTTTGCTATCTGCTATGTTAATATCTATTTCAATGGTTTCTTGCGGTTCTAATAACAACATTATTTCTCCATCACAATCGAGCAGCAATATTTCCGCAATCATAGAACAAAGTCAAACAACAGCGAGCGTTCCAGAGCAAAGTCAAGTACCGTCATTAGCTTCGTCAACTCAGCAAAGTCAAGCGGTAATGCATTCTACGATTGAGCCAATATATGATGAGGTAAGAAATTTTTCGGATGGTTTAGCAGCGGTTTGTATCAACGACAAGTGGGGATACATTTACAAAACAGGTAAAGTGGTTGTTCCGATAAAATATGGTTTTGTCGGGAGCTCATATTCCTTGTATGACGGAGACCAGGACGGCGACTTTAGCTGCGGTTTGGCAATGGTGAGAATGAATGGAAAATATGGATATATCGATAAAACCGGAAAAGAAGTTGTACCATTAAAATATGACAACGAATACAAATTTTGCGAGGGAATGGCTGCTGTTTGCTTGAATGATTAATGGGGTTTTATAGACACAACAGGCAAAGAGATTGTTCCGCTGAAATATGACAGTGTTTCCTATTTCCAAGATGGCATGGCTGCTGTATCAAACGGAGGAGAATATTATCATTTCTTTGATGAAGAAATGGGTGAAATGTCCGGATATGACGGCAGTAAGTGGGGATTTATCGACACCGCAGGCAAAGAAGTTGTACCCTGCCAATATAACATTTATTCTAACTTCACTGATGGTGTAGCAATCATAAATACCGGCACAAACGGAAATCAAGGTAACCATTATGGAGTCATAGACAAAACCGGAAAAATGATTGTTCCTGTCGGAAAATATACTTGGTTTGGCGATATATCAGATGGTATGATAGCTGCCTGTAGTGGCAGCGAATATCCAAGTAACAAATGGGGATTTATTGATGTGTCGGGAAAAGAAGTAATTCCATGCATTTATAGTTTTACGATAGAAGGAATTATTCCTTCCTTTTCCGAGGGTTTAGCATGGTGTGGATGCGGTCTTATGGATAAAGACGGTAAATTTTTGATAGACGCAACCCGCTATGATAAAATTTGGTTCTTTCATGAAGGTATGGTTTGGGTTCAATTAAACAATAAATATGGCTTTATCGACAACAAAGGCAACGAGGTTGTAATTCCCAAATATGGATATGTTCGTGATTTTAAAGAAGGATTTGCAGCGGTTTGCTTAAACAAATCGCAGCATAGCGAGTGGGGTTATATCGACAAAACAGGAAAAGAAATAACACCTTTTATATATTCAGGTGCTGAAAGCTTTAATGAGGGATATGCCGCGGTCAGCGTTGGCAATAATGATAATGTAAAATGGGGATTTATCAATCAAGCGGGAACTCTCGTTGTAGAATGCCAATATGAAGATGTTAACCGATATCAAGAGGGTATGGCAGCTGTTTGCTTGAATGATAAATGGGGATTTATTTCTTTCTCTAATTAAAATCATTACCACAAATTCTACAAAAAAAGCATAATCAGAGGATGCGCGTGGATGAATTTATGTTTACACATGAAGAGGTGCATATTTTTTGATCTTAAAAAACTGCACCTCCCTAAGCCCGCGCCGAAGCCGGGCTTTTTCTGCGTGCAAAATTAAAGGGTACGTTAAGTAGGGCGGGGTGACCACACCCCGCCGCACCTCGTTTTACCGTTAATATGTAGGGAGCGACGCCCTCGTCGCTCCGCTATTTTGCATGAAACCGCATAAACCGGTGTCGATATTACTCCTCGTCAATGTAGGGGCGAACTGCGTTCGCCCGAACCCACCCTGGCGTTTTGCGTCCTACCCCTAAGGCGTCAAAGCCGCCCACGAGCGCCTTTCGAGTGACAGGATGTCGAAAGGTTCAACTCCTCCCGTTCGGGCAAAAAACGAGTTTTTTGGTCGTGAGTGAAACACCCGCCACGGCGGTTGTTCGGAGTCTTAGACTCCTCCCGAAAAGGCACCATCGGGCGCCTTTCGAGTGACAGGATGTCGAAAGGTTCAACCCCTCTCGTTCGGGCAAAAAACGAGTTTTTTGGTCGTGAGTGAAACACCCGCCACGGCGGGCGTTCGGAGTCTTCGACTCCTCCCGAAAAGGCACCATCGGGCGCCTTTCGAGTGACAGGATGTCGAAAGGTTCGACCCCTCCCTGCGGGCATAAAATAAAGAGGGACTGTAAAAGTCCCTCTTTATTTTATGGTCGGAGTGACAGGAGTCGAACCTGCGGCCTCTTGAACCCCATTCAAGCGCGATACCAAACTTCGCCACACCCCGATATGAAACGCCGTCTTCACGGCTAAAATATTATATAACCATTTGACCGCGTTGTCAACCGTTTTCATGACCTTCGGCGAAAAAATCGCGCTGAACAGAGTTCCCTCCGCCAAATGAATTTGCGGAGGGGACTCTGTGGCATTTTATCTTGCAGCTGACCTTTTTGCACGGGTTTGAACCTACCCGTTTTTCACCCATTCGCTGTAAAGAGTGTCAATTCTCTCCTCAAGCTGACTCTTTTTCTCATATAACGCTTTCATATTCTGAAAATCCGCGTTTTGCAAATCCGATTCGATTTCCGCAATCACACTTTTTAATTCGGTTTCCGCCTCATGGATTAAATCCTCGGTGGGGATTTCCTTTTCGGGGTGGATCTTGATTTTATCTTTGTCTTTGCCTTTTGTCACCGTAGCCTTGGGTTTATTGACCGGGATTTCAACCGGACGGGTCAGTTCGAGATACTCGTCGAACTCGCAGCCGTATTCCGTGATGACGCCGTTCTCCATGCTCCAAATCCGATCGGCGAATTTGTTCAGAAAATACCGGTCATGGGAGACGAACAGCATTGTGCCCTCGAAATCGGTCAGGGCGTTTTCAATCCATTCCCGCGTCGCGATGTCCAGATGATTCGTGGGTTCGTCGAGCAGAAGAAAATTAACGTTATTCTGCATTAGCATGCAGAGTTTCAATCGGCTTTTTTCTCCGCCTGAGAGCGTTCCGACCTTTTTCATCACATCGGCGGCTTTAAAGTGGAATCCCGCAAGAATGCTTCTGGTTTTTTCTTCAGACAAACCCGCATCGAATCGCAGTGTGTCAAGTACAGTCGCACCTTCGTTTTCAAAGGCGATAATTTGCGGCATATATGCCGGTTTCACACTGGGGCCGAGTTTGATTTTGCCGCTGTCGCACGGTTCTTCGCCCATCAGTATTCTTAAAAGTGTGGTTTTCCCGCAGCCGTTCGCGCCGACCAGCGCAATGCGGTCGTTTCGGCGTATTTTCAAATCCAGATGATTCAAAAGGACTTTTTCCCCGTAGCTTTTGTATACGGAATCAAATGCAACAAGTTCTTTGGCCGCATAGCTTCCGCTGTCAAACTCCGCCGTCAACTTTTTGGCGGTGACCGGTTTATCAACCTTATCCATCTGCTCGATGCGTTTTTCCATCGCAAACGCCCGTTTATGCATTGCTTTGTTATCTGCGATTTTTGCCCATTCATGCATCCGTTTGGCGGCAGTCTCGAGCTGACGGATTTTTTTCTGCTGCTGTTCGTATTGCTCCGATTGGGTCAAAAACCTGCGTTCTTTTTCCTCGATGAAATAACTGTAGTTGCCCGCGTAAAAGTCCGCTTTTCCATCGGTGATCTCGATGATGCGTGTGACGACGCGGTCTAGAAACACCCGGTCGTGCGAGATCACGACTACGGTTCCCTTGAATTCATTCAAGAATTTTTCAAGCCATTCGAGCGATGCCAAATCGAGGTGATTGGTCGGTTCGTCGAGCAGCAGGATGTCGCAGTCGCGCAAGAGAATCCGCGCCAAGTTTACCCGTGATTTTTCTCCGCCGCTCAGTTGATTAAACAGACATTTCCGCATTTTCTCATCAATATTCATGCCGTTGCAGACCTTATCCAATTTCACTTCGGTCTCATAGCCGCCAAGACGTTCGTATTCTTCCAAAAGATGTCCGTAGCGAAGCAAAACCGAGGGGTCTTCGTCGCCCTCGATCTGTTTCATTTCATGATGGATGTCCGTTATTTCCTGAAACGACGAGCGTAAAATATCTTCTACCGCATCATTTTCCCCGAATTCGGGAATCTGCGCCATCATCTCGACCCGCTTACCCGACGCTTTGGATACGCTGCCGCTCTCATAGAGCTCTTCGCCCGTCAATACCTTGAAAAGTGTGGTTTTTCCGGAGCCGTTTCTGCCAAGCAACCCGACTTTTTCACCGGTATAAACTTCAAACGTGATGCCTTTAATCACATGGTTCGAGCCGTAATATTTATTCAGTTCATAAGTTGCTATATCAATCATATTAAAAACTCCTATATTTAGATCAGAACACATAAAAATACCCTGCGCGGCTTGTTTTGCCTGCACAGGGAACTCCGAATCAGTCAAAGGAGCGCGTTAAATGAACGGCTATTTGTGAAGCGGTGAGTGGCATTCAAAACAAACAGAATTCTTTAAAAGGGCAGAGTTATCCCTTGTGTCGGCGATTTTGAATGCTCTTTGAGTCCGGAAATCACTGCCGGGGAAAAACTTTTTGGAACGGAAAACGAAAATTTGCTGCATGCTGCTCACCACCTTTCAAGCGGATTTGCTGTATTATAACATGGAATTTCCGTTTTGACAATCCCTTCTATGATTGAGCTGCGATTGTGACTGAATCACGGTGAAAAACAGGAACATGCGGTAATATACAAACATAAATGATTCTTATTTTCGGGTTGAAATTTCTATAATAAACCATTATAATCAAGAGCAGAGGAGGTGCTTGAATGTATTGCACCAGAAAAATCAAAGATGATCTGATTTATATCGGCAGCGACGACCGGCGGCTCGCGATGTTCGAGGGCGTCTATTCGGTCGAGCGCGGCGTTTCATATAATTCTTATCTGCTTTTGGACGAAAAGATTGTGGTTTTCGACACCGTTGACAAAGCGGTAGGGAAAGTGTTCTTTGAAAATCTCGAACACGAGCTTGCGGGCAAAACCCCCGATTATGTGATTGTTCAGCACATGGAACCCGACCACTCGGCAACGCTTACCGATCTCGTCTGCCGCTATCCCGACATCACCATCGTCTGCAGCGCAAAGTCCGCCGTGCTGATGAACCAGTTTTTTGATCTCGGTGACGCCAAGATTCAGGTGGTGAGCGAGGGCGAAATTCTCGACACCGGCAGGCACAAGCTCTGCTTTATCATGGCGCCGATGGTGCATTGGCCCGAGGTCATGACGACCTACGACCACACCGACAGAATTTTATTTTCGGCGGATGCGTTCGGTACGTTCGGCGCGCTCAACGGCGCTTTGTTCGCCGACGAAGTCGATTTCGAGCGCGATTACCTCGGCGAAGCCAGACGGTATTACTGCAACATCGTCGGCAAATACGGCCCGTCCACACAATCGCTTCTGAATAAAATGGCCGAAGTTCCGGTCGAGATGCTTTGCCCGCTGCACGGCTTTGTCTGGCGCGAAAACCTCGAATTTTACATTGAAAAATACCGCCGTTGGAGCAGCTATACCCCGGAGGAAAACGGCGTAATGATCGCCTATGCGTCGATTTACGGCAATACCGAAAACGCGGCGCAGATCATCTCTTCGCGCCTGCGGGACCGCGGCGTCAAAACCGTGATGTTCGACGTTTCGGTGACGCCCGCGTCCGAAATTGTAGCGGAGGCATTCCGCTGGAGCCATTTGCTGTTCGCTTCATCCACCTACAATATGGGCGTGTTCGTGACGATGGACGAACTGCTGCGCGATCTGGCGGCGCATAATATCCAAAACCGCACCGTAGCACTTGTCGAAAACGGCTCATGGGCGCCGGTTTCGGGCAAACTGATGCGCGAAATCCTCGGCAGCTGCAAAAACCTGACCTTTATCGAAAACGCAATTACGATCAAATCCTCGCTCAAAGAAGCGCAGCTTTCCGAACTCGACGCACTGGTCGATGCGATTGCAGCCTCCGTGGCCCGATATCCGGACAAGGCGTAAAATCACGCTGATTCCGGTTTACCCATAAACATCAAATCCGATCAAACGAAAGGGGAAAACGAAAATGAAAAAGTATGTATGCAACGTCTGCGGTTGGGAGTACGACGAGGAAAAAGGCGATCCTGATAACGGCATCGCGCCCGGCACCAAATTCGAAGATCTGCCCGACGATTTCATGTGTCCGGTCTGCGGCGCGGGAAAAGATGAATTTTCTCCGGCATAAGCGCACACCCATCAGAACTCGTTAAAAACCCCCTGTCATTCAAATGGCAGGGGGTTTTGATGTCTTTTCGTGAACGGCAAATCAGGCCATCCAGTGTAATTGTTCCCAATACGCGGGTCCTGTATTGGATTGCGGTGTGCCGGGTGTGCTTCGGCCTTGTGTGATATATTGTGTCAACAATGCTTTCAATTCTTCTACGATTTCGGGGTGATCCGCGATCACATTGACCTTTTCCGCTATGTCCGAATCCAAATCATAAAGTTGGAACGAAGGCGATCCCTCCGGCTCTTCGCCGGGCCTCGGATAACTCCATCCGCCCGATCCGGGACACAGTTCCAACTTCCACTGACCTTTCCGAATAGAGAAAGACCCGTCGATGGAATGATGCACGGTGGCTTCCCGCAGCGGCTTTTGATAGGTTTCACCCAGCCAGACGGGCAGGTTGCTCACGCTGTCTTCTCCGGCATTTTCCGGCAGTTGATAACCGACGATGTCGGCCACGGTGGCCATCAGGTCAATCAGGCAGACCGGCTCGGCCGAAGTGCTGCCGGGCTGAATTTTACCAGGCCAGCTGACCAGCAGCGGGATTCTGTGTCCGCCTTCGTAAATATCCGCTTTATGTCCCCGGAAAATGTAGCTGGGGTTATGGCCGAGCTGCGCCAGTGCTTTTAAGTCGGCCACATGAGAACACCCGTTGTCACTGGTATAGATGACGATGGTGTTGTCCGTCAGATTCAGCTGTTTCAGTTTTTCCATCACTTGTCCGACGACGTCGTCGCACATCAACACAAAATCGCCGTAGCTGTTCGTTTTCGATTTTCCCACAAATTCACCGATCGGAAGAATCGGCGCATGGGGCGCCGGCAGCGGAAAGTACAGGAAAAACGGCTTGTCCGCCCATTTTTCGATGATATCCAACGCTTTCTCGGTGACTTTCGGCAGAACCTGCTCATGCTTAAAATCGGGCGCGGTCGGCCCCAATCGCCAAAATCTCATAATGTCGGGGCTTTCGGTTTCGTGATCGGGGAGCTGCGTTACCTTTTCGTTTTCGATATATACATAGGGCGGCATATCCAGCGAAGCGCTGATACCGAAGTAATAATCAAATCCGTGATCGCAGGGACCGCCTTTGATCGGAGCCGAAAAATCAATTCCTTTGCTGTCTCTGTATCCGGGTTCTTCAACAAATGATCCCGTGGTTCCCCAATTCAATCCCAAATGCCATTTCCCGATACAGGCCGTCTTATAACCCTTTTCTCGCAACATATCGGCGACGGTCAAGCGGTCCTGTTCGATCAGAGACGGTGAATACCCGCCAAGTACATGATGTTTTAATCTGGAGCGCCAGTTATATCTTCCGGTCAGAACCGAATATCGAGACGGCGTGCATACCGCAGAGGATGCATGGGCATCGGTAAAAGCCATGCCGGAATCGGCCAGACGGTCAAAATTCGGGGTGTGGATTTTCGAATTCTCGTTCAAACAGGATAAGTCCCCATATCCCATATCATCCGCCAGAATGTAAATAATATTGGGAGAGCCGGTTTCATTTTTCATGATAATACCTCTTGCACCTTTAATATTTAAATGATATGGTTGATATCATATGTGGTTATTATATCGGCAATTCGGTTTCAGGTCAAGCGCGGCTGTGACTGTAATTTCCATACCATTTAAGGCCTATCTGCACTTCATCGGTTGTATTTTTCGCAAATCCATAGTATAATTACAAAACGTTCCTCATCCCTTGGAAGGATTGTTTTGTGTTTATGGCAGTTAGAAAAAAGATTTTTCGATATTTGATTATGGCGGTCGTCTTTGCCCTGATTTTTCTGACGATCCTTTTAGTGTTGAAGAAGATTCTTCCGGGTTTTGTCGAAGTGCTCGAAGAGGGCAACGGAACGACAATTGAGGGGTATGTTCGCGGATTCGGATCGGTAAAAGGCGTTTTAATCGGAATTTTACTGCAATTTATGCAGATTGTCAGCATAGTATTTCCCGGAGGTCCGATTCAGATCTCTATGGGGATTATATTCGGCACTTGGCTCGGACTCGGGGTTTGCTTTGTCGGTTATGTAGCGGCCAATTGTGCGGTGTTTTGGGCGGCGAGAGCGTTGGGTGAAAAGATCAATGACTGGATGCCGATCGAGGAAGAAGAACGTTCGACCAAGTTGAATTTTATCCGGCGTATCAAGAACCCGACGCTGATGGTGCTGATCACCTGCATGATGCCGTTTATGCCTAACGGCGTTGTGCCGTATCTGGCGGCGCGAACCGACATCAAGTTCAAAAATTTCTTTTTGGCAGTCAGCATCGGATGTGCGCCCACATTGCTGCTGCTGTGCGCTGCGGGCAACAAGATATTGAAGGGCAATTATATCGAAGCAGGCATTTACGGCGCGGTGTTGGTGGCTTGTGTCGTGCTGCTGACCGTAAAGCAGAAAGAAATTTTGGCATTGGCCGAAAAAATTCGGATTAAATTGAAAAGAGACAGCGGGTCCGGGAAGTGAAAACTAAATCCTGAAATCAAGGGGAGTAACGGGATGAGAAAAATCACTTTCATCGCTATTTTTTTGTTGTTTTTATTATGCATCGGATGTTCGGTTTCCTCGGAGTCGACACAGCCGGTGTTTTTGGATACAACGATTAAATGGCCGAAATCCGGGCTGGCAAAAAAGCTGCCCGAACCGGAGTTCGGGCAGCTTGCCGGCGTGACCGATACGCCGGATGAATTTTGCGCCGCGTTTGCGGATATCTCACAGGAGGACCTCCGTGATTATATCGAACGGGTCAAAAAGGCGGGGTTCACAGTTGATGCCGAACTCTCAGATCAGGCGTATATGGGCATTGAGATGTTTTCCTACAGTGCCGAGAATAAAGACGGGTTGGTTTTCATGTTATCGGGTACTGCGGGAACCTGCACGATTACGCTGACCAAACCTTAAAACTTTACTGTAATCGAACCGCCGGCGGGTACGAAGATCTTTTTGAAATCGACTAGCTTTCGCTTTGTCGCGTCGGCGTATTTCAAAACCGCATATTTGGTGCCGAATTTGCCGTTGTTTTTCAAAACGACGGCATTTTCGTCTTTCCAATCCTCTTTGATTTCGCCGTAGGTCAGGCCGTGGCCGAACGGGTAGAGCGGGCTGCCCTTGAAAAAGCGGTAAGTGCGGTTTTCCATGTCGTAATCGTTGAACGGCGGCAGGTCGTCGGTACTGCGGTAAAAGGTCACCGGCAGGCGACCGCAGGGGCTGTATTTTCCGAATAAAATCTCCGCAAGCGCATCGCCGCCTTCAGCACCCGGATAGAAGCATTGAACGACCGCATTGCAGGTCTCGTCGGCTCGGCTCAGATTCAGGCAACTGCCGCTGATGTTGACAAAGACCATCGGTTTGCCGACTTTGATGATCTCCTCAAATAACCGTTTTTGCACGGCGGGCAGCTCGAGATCGGGTTTGTCGCCGCAGGATTCGTTTTCCGGGGTCTCTTCACCCTCGAGCCAGGGGTTGATGCCCATGCACAAAATCACGACATCGCTGTGACGTGCGGCGATGATCGCTTCACGCAGCGGGTGTTCGAAATAGCGGCTGTGTTCCTCGTCTTTGTAGGTATGGGTGCCGCGTGCATAGATCACGTTTTCGGCGATATTTTGAATCCCCTCGAGCGGGGTGGTGTAGTGATCAGGGGTGCCGTTGTAGTTGGCGAGCAAGACGGTCAGGTCGTCGGCATTCGGGCCGATGACGGCATAGGTCTTATCGGGTGAGAGCGGCAGGATGCCGTCGTTTTTGCAAAGGACGATACTCTCTCGGGACATCTGCCGGGCCAGCGCCTTGTGCTTTTTGCAGGCGACGATGCTGTAGGGGATATCGTCATAAACGCACTTGTCGAACATGCCGAGTTTTAACCGGGCTTCAAACAGCCGCTCGACCGAGACAGTGACGGTTTCCTCGTCCAACAACCCCATCGCCACCGAGGTCTTGAGCCACTTATAGGCGTCGCCGCAGTTGAGGTCGCAGCCGTTTTTCACGGCCAGTGCCGCGCTTTCGGCTTCGTTCGCGGTGACTTTGTGGGTTTTGTTGATGTCGCAGATCGCGCCGCAGTCCGAGACGACATAGCCGTCAAACCCGAACTCGCCGCGTAAAATATCGCCCAACAGCCGCTTGCTGGCACAGCAGGGCTCGCCGAGCACGCGGTTATAAGCGCCCATGACGGCGGCGGGATGCGCGTGGTCGATGCAGTATTTGAACGCGAACAGATAGGTCTCGTATAAGTCCTTTTCCGATACAACGGCATCAAAGTGGTGTCGTTCGGATTCCGGGCCGCTGTGGACGGCGTAGTGCTTCAGCGTGGCGTCGACCTTGCGGTAGACGGGGTCGTAACCCTGCATGCCGCGCACGAACGCCGCACCCATTTTGGCGGTCAGCATCGGGTCTTCGCCGTAGGTCTCGTGGCCGCGTCCCCACCGCGGGTCACGGAAGATATTGATGTTGGGTGACCAGCAGGTCAGGCCCTGATAAACCTCGGTGTCGCCGAAGGTGCGGTATTGATTGTATTTTGCGCGAACTTCGTCGGAGATTACACCGCCGACGGTTTCCATCAGCTCGTCGTCAAAGCTCGCCGCCATGGCGATGGACTGGGGAAAGACAGTGGCGGTTCCGGTACGGGCTGCGCCGTGCAGCGCCTCGTTCCACCAGTTGTAAGCCGGAATACCGAGCCGCTCAATGGCGGGTGATTCATACTGCATCTGCGCCATTTTTTCGGCTAAGGTCATTTGGGCGACCAGTTCTTTTGCGCGTTGTTTAAAGTCCATATCAAGACCCTCCTCCGTAATATTCATCTTCCGCCCATTTCGCGGGGTTTTCTTCGATGTATTTTAAATGGATTTGATAATCTTCTTCATCCCGGATAATGTGGTCGTAAAACGATTTTTGCCATAATGAGAAACCGATTTGTTTTGAAATGCGCCGTTTAAATTGTTGAATAGTGACCGAGATATTCACTGTAGGGGCGATTCTTAATCGCCCGTTCTCTGAATCATTATTTACCGATAAAAGAATATGGATGTGATTCGGCATGATGACATATTTATCAACAAGGGTATCAGAATAATCCGGGATTTTTTTAATGGCCAATTCCACAATAGCTCCATATTTTGATAAATCGATTTGAGATGGGACATCATACGGGCGATTAAGAATCGCCCCTACATCAATCTTTCCTAATAATTCTTTTCTGTGATTCACACAAATTGTGATGAAATATGCTCCGTTGCTCCCATAATCAAAATTCGTTAACCGTATGGGTTGTCTTTGCGGAAAATCATTCATGAAGAATTCACTCCGTCCGTTTCCGTTGACAAATTTGCGGGCGATTGCGAATTGCCCTTACCGGGTTGCATTTTCGGGCGATTAAGAATCGCCCCTACATAATTAGGCGTATACAACCAATGAAAGTATAAATCTTGATTTGATAATTTTCAATATAAAAATAAATATCGTTTCCGTTCGTAGTTCGTAGGGGCGATTCTTAATCGCCCGTTGTGATATTATTTGCTTTCGGATAAAAACAGAGAATTTTTCCCGCGCCGTTTGATAAACACCATCAACAAAATAACGGCGATCAACGGATAGAGCGTCGAAAACGCCAACGCCGAGCGCAGTCCGAGCTGCTCCGATGTCAATCCAGCGCCGAGGTTTGCCAAAAACGGAATTTTAGCGGCGTTGTCGACGAGCAAACCCGATAGCCACGGGCAAAAAGACGCCCCGCCGTCACCGCCTAACGCCAGCATCGCAAACAGCCACGCACCGCCGTTCGGGTATCGTTCGGAGCCGAGCACCAGCGTGCCCGGCCAGAGCATACCGATTGCAAAACCCGTCAGGGCACATCCGGCTAAATTCAACCACGAGACCTCCGAAAGCGCGGTCAGGGGATAGCAGATCACCGCCGCCATCGCACCGTAGAGCATAAATTTGGCCAGATCAAACTTTTTCGAAAAGAGCGCATAACTCAACCGCGCCAGCCCCATCAGCAGTGCAAACATCAGCACGCCTGCATAATCACCCAGCAATTTCGGCAGTCCGGCGGCTTTCTCCATAAAGGTGGAGCTCCACTGCAGCATGGTGCATTCGGCGCCTGCGCCGAAGAACATGATAAAAAAGCAGATTAAAAAGTCGGAACCGACTGCGATCTCACGGGATGATTGCTTGGGCTGGGACTGAATATCGGGCAGCGGAACGAGCAGATACAGCAAAAACGCAGCGATCGGCAGCAGCGCCCATGCGGCCACGATCCACTGCCAGTTGCCATCGCCGAATAAAAACAGCGCCAGCGAGGTCAGCATGATCACCGAGGCCTGCCCAAACGAATAAACTGTATGTAAAAAGGCCAGATTTCCGCCTTTTGAACGACCGGGAAGCTGGTTAATCAAGGGGCTTGCCAGAATATCGTTCAATCCGCCGCCTACCGAAAAGATCACCGTCGCGGCGATAAAACCGAGATAGGGTTTATCGGTCAGCAACGGCACCGCAGCAAACAACAAAAACCCCGCCGCTGTCAAACCCGTTGACAGGGCGAGGAATGGCCGGAAGCCGAATTTGTCGGCCGCCTTAGAAAATAGCAGGTCGGTGATCAGCCGGACGATATAAATCACGCTGATCAGAGACGCCAACTGCAGATAGGTGAGCCCGAAAGCATTGCGCAGCAGCACGAAAAGCAGCGGCCAGATGTTGGCCATCGCCGCCTGCGCGACAGTGCCCAAATAGCAGGTGGTTCGCGTCAGCCCGTAATACGGCTCGTTCGCTGCCGTAATTTTCATAAGTACCTGCCCGATTGTTATTTGAAGAGTTTTGTAAACGCCTCGGCGTAGAGTTTGCCCATGAACGCCGAACCGTTTTCGTTGGGGTGCACGCCGTCCGCTGACCAGTGGAGCATGTCTTTTTCAACACAGGCCGCCGCAAAAAGGCCATCGACCGGAATGAAGACGTCGGCGAATTCGCGGGCCAGCTTGCGGGTGATTTGAATTTTGGGATCGAGGTCAATGCGGAAAAATTCCTTATCGGGAACCGGCAGCAAAAACTGTTCCAAAATCATGATTTTGGCGTTGGTTTTTGTTTTGATGTCGGTGAGAATCGAGCGGTAGTTGGCTTCGAATTGGGCATCCAGCAGCCAGTCGCGATTGGGCGCGTGGTGCCAGGTGTCGTTGACGCCGATGTGAATCGAGACCAAATCGGGCTGCAAGTCGATACAGTCGGTCTTCCAGCGGGCGACGAGGTCTTTGGTCTGGTCGCCACCGATGCCGAGATTGATGAATTCAAATTCCATGCCGGAATGCTGTTCTTTAATATATTGCGCGGCATATTTCGGATAACTGGGTCCGAGGTTGTGGTAGTCGCTGCGGTCTCTGCCCGCGTCGGTGATGCTGTCGCCCTGAAATAAGATTCTCATACAAACGATCCTCTTTTATGTTTATTTTTATTTGATAACGTTTTTAACCGTGTTTGTAGGGGCGCGCATTGCGCGTCCATCGCGCGGATTAACACGCCGTTCCGTAGGATACGGAGAGAAAAGTAGCCTTTCGCGAACACGGTCGGCCGTGTTCGCGCGGTGCGTCAAGGATGCCGCACCCTACAAAGACGATAGGAGTTTATTGAATCAACGATTTTCCGGTCATCTCTTTGGGCTGTTCAATGCCCATGATCTTTAACATCGTCGGTGCGATGTCGCCGAGAACGCCGCCGTTTTCGCGCAGTTTGCACGGATACCCTACGACGATGAACGGGACGGGATTGGTCGTATGCGCGGTAAAGGGCGAGCCGTCGGGGTAGAGCATCTGCTCGCTGTTGCCGTGGTCGGCTGTGACCAGTGCCACGCCGCCCGCTTTGACAACTGCGTTCACGACTTTGCCGACGCATTCATCGACGGTCTTCACGGCTTTGACCGCCGCCTCAAACACGCCGGTGTGTCCGACCATGTCGCAGTTGGCGAAATTGAGGATGATCGCGTCGTATTTGCCGCTCTCGATGCGTTCAACCACATCGTCGGTGACGGTATAGGCGCTCATTTCGGGCTGCAAATCGTAAGTCGCCACATTCGGGCTGTCGATCAGCTTGCGGTCTTCGCCGTCGAACACGGTCTCGGTGCCGGCGTTAAAGAAGAACGTGACATGCGCGTATTTGGTGTATTCGGCAATGCGCAGCTGCTTCATGCCGTGGTTCGCCACGATCTCGCCGAAAGTGTTGTCCATCGACTGGGGTTTAAAAGCGACTTCGACGTTGGGCATGGTCGCGTCGTATTGGGTAAAGCAAACATAAAACGGCTTGATGAAGTCCTTGCGCTGCCAGCCGTCGAACGCCGGATCGACGAACGCGCGGGTGATCTCACGGGCGCGGTCGGGGCGGAAGTTAAAGAAGATAAAGCTGTCTTCGGCTTTGACCGGGCAGCCGCCGTTGACGACCGTCGGCACGATGAATTCGTCGGTGACCTCTTTGGCGTAGCTGTCTTTCATCGACTGAACGGCGTCCTTCACCTGAAGCCCGTCGGCATAGACCATCGCGTTATAGGCCTTTTCGACGCGGTCCCACTTCTTTTCGCGATCCATCGCGTAATAACGTCCGATAATCGTGGCGATTTTTCCGACGCCGATTTCGCGCATTTTGGCTTCCAGTTCGGCGATAAAATCCGCGCCCGAGGTCGGGGAGACGTCGCGCCCGTCCATAAAGCAGTGCACGGCGACCTTGTTGAGGCCGTTTTGCTTGGCGAGTTCGAGCAGGCCGTAGAGGTGGGTGTTATGGCTGTGGACGCCGCCGTCCGAGACAAGTCCCGCCAGATGCAGCGTCGAGCCGTTCTTTTTGCAGTTATTCACCGCGTCGAGCAGCACGGGATTTTTAAAAAAGTCGCCGTCGTCGATTTCCTTGGAAATCCGGGTCAACTCCTGATAGACAATCCGGCCCGCGCCGATATTGGTGTGGCCGACTTCGCTGTTGCCCATCTGCCCGTCTGGCAGTCCGACCGAGAGGCCGGATGCGCCGATATAGGTATAGGGATTGCTCGCCATCAGCTTGTCGAGATTCGGCGTGTTGCCCAGAATCGCGTTGCCGTAAGCGCTGTCGGATTTGCCGAAGCCGTCCATGATGATTAAGGTAATAGGTCTTTTCATTGTGATTGTTTTCCTTTCGATACCCGCTTCAAGCTCTGTAGGGAAAGGTCTTGACCTTTCCGAGCGGGCCGTTGGCCCGCAAAAAGCGTTCGTGTCGATGCGGTTTCATGATAATACTGCGTTAAAGACGCACGGCGTGATTGTGTGGGTGTTTCCTCAGAGCATCCCGCCCTGCATTAATCGGAGAATTTTCGCTAACGAACAAAGTTCGTTAGCTCGGAAAGGTCAAGACCTTTCCCTACAGGAACGGCGAGATGATAACACACCCGCGTTATTTTATATAGGCATTACAGCAAAACAGGGCAAACAAACCGTTTGCCCCGAATTTGTTGATTTACTTGGTGGCTTCGACGATGACCGCGAAGTCCGCCGGTTTCAATGCCGCGCCGCCGATCAGACCGCCGTCGACATCAGGCTGGGAAAGCAGTCCCGCCGCGTTTTTGGCGTTCATCGAGCCGCCGTACTGAACCGTCATCGCGTCGCCGTACTGTTTGCCGTACAGCGCCGAAACCGTTTCGCGGATCACGCCGCAGACCTCGTTGGCCTGTTCGTCGGTGGCGGTTTTGCCGGTGCCGATGGCCCAGACGGGTTCATAGGCGATGATGATTTTCGCAAGTTCATCCGCCGAGACGCCGCAGAGTGCGATTTTAGTCTGCATTGCGACAAACTCGTTGGTAACGCCCTGTTCGCGCTGTTCGAGCACTTCGCCCACACAGACGATCACGTTGAGTCCCGCGTCCAAAGCCGCTCTTGTACGCTTATTGACGGTCACGTCGGTCTCGCCGAAATAGGTTCTGCGCTCCGAGTGGCCGATGATGACGTATTCGACGCCCATCTCTTTGAGCATGTCCGCCGAGATTTCGCCGGTGAAAGCGCCGCTTTTTTCAAAGTGGCAGTTTTGTGCGCCGACTTTGATTGATGTACCCTTGACCGCATCCAACGCGGGAGCGAGGTCGACAAACGGCACGCACAGCACCACGCCGCACGCCGCGTCCTTTACGAGCGGGACGATTTCCTTTGCCAATGCCGCCGCTTCCGACGGGGTTTTATTCATTTTCCAGTTGCCGGCGATAACCGGTTTGCGCAATTTTTTATTCATAATTCATTATTCCTTTGTTTTTATTCGGTGTAGGGGCGAACTGTGTTCGCCCGGTGGCATGATGCCGCATTCAAACGCGTCCTGAAGTTTGCATTTCATAAACCTCATAGCGCGCGCTTCCATCCTCGGTGATGGATGATAATAAATATCCGATTCTTCCTTTTTCGGGCGAATACGATTCGCCCCTACATTTTGAAATTTTACTTGTCCATCAAGCACGCGATGCCCGGCAGTTCCAGACCCTCGATGAATTCGAGCGAAGCGCCGCCGCCGGTGGAGATGTGGGTCATCTTGTCGGCATAGCCCATTTTTTCAACCGCTGCTGCGGAATCGCCGCCGCCGATGATCGTGACAGCGCCGGATTCGGCGACCGCCTTGGCAACCGCGCGGGTACCCGGGGCAAAGTTGGCCCATTCGGAAACACCCATCGGGCCGTTCCAAATAATCGTGCCGGAGCCGATCAGCGATTTGGAGAACAACTCCTGCGTCTTTTCGCCAATGTCAAGACCCATCCATCCGTCGGGAATCGAGTCGGAGTAGATGCGCATAAATACGGTATCTTCTTTATATTCTCTGCCGATGACGTTGTCGACCGGCAGCAGCAGGGATACGCCTTTTTCACGGGCTTTTTCCACGATTTCTTTGGCCAGGTCAAGCTTGTCGTTTTCACAGATGGAGGTACCGACTTCACAGCCAAAGGCTTTGAAGAAGGTATAAGCCATGCCGCCGCCGATGACCAGTGTGTCAACCTTTTCGAGCAGGGCGTTGATGACGCCGATCTTGTCACTGACTTTTGCGCCGCCCAAGATCGCCACGAACGGGCGTTTCGGGTCTTCGAGCGCGCCGCCCATGATCGAGATTTCTTTCTGGATCAGATAACCGCAGACAGCCGGCAGAAAAGCCGCAACACCCGCTGTGGAGCTGTGGGCGCGGTGAGCGGTTCCGAACGCGTCATTGACAAAGATGTCGGCCATCGAAGCCAGTTCTTTTGAAAACGCCGGGTCGTTTTTCTCTTCTTCTGCATGGTAACGGACGTTTTCGAGCAGCATTACGTCGCCGTCTTTGAGTGCGGCGGCTTTTGCCTTTGCGTCGGGACCGATGACGTCTTTGGCGAATGCGACCGGCTTGCCGAGCAGTTCGGTCAGGCGCGCAGCGACCGGCGCCAATGTATATTTGGGATTGAATTCGCCCTTGGGTCTGCCCAGATGCGAGCAGAGAATGACCTTTGCCCCTTTGGAGATCAGGTATTTGATGGTGGGCAGCGCTTCGACGATGCGTTTGTCGTCGGTGATGACGCCGTCCTTGAGCGGGACGTTAAAGTCGCAGCGGGCAAGCACGCGCTTTCCGGATACGTCGATATCTTCGACGGTTTTCTTGTTCAGATTCTGCATAAAAACAATCCTTTCACATCGTATTCTAAAAGGTGATGGCGCTCAAAGAGCGGCTTTCGCCCTTTTGCGATCGGTTTCCGGCCGGATAAATCACAATGCTCCGACCATTCAATATTATACACATTTTGGCGCATAAATCAACAGCGGATTTCCTCTCAGACCAATTTTCGGAGGGTTTCACATAATGATTGCAAAACCTTATTGAAGTTTTATTAAAATTGTGCTAAACTCGAATTATAAATTTGCGCGGAGAACGGATTTCTGAACAACAGATAAAAACCTGAAAAACATCTGTTTCTCCGGGAAAGGGCGTATTGATATGGGTTTAATTAAAGCGGCGTTAGCGGCGGGCGGAAGCGTATTGGCCGATCAGTGGCGCGAATATTTTTACTGTGATTCTTTGACGGTCGATGTGCTTGTCGCCAAGGGCGTCAAGCGTACCGGCAAAAAAACTTCCAACACCAAGGGTACCGATGATATCATTAGCAACGGTTCGATCATCGCGGTCAACGAGGGCCAGTGCATGATGATCGTGCAGCAGGGCGCCATCGTCGAATTCTGCGCAGAAGCGGGCGAGTTTGTGTGGGATAATTCCACCGAGCCGACCATCTTCTACGGCGGTTTCGGCAAGGGTATCGGCGACTCGTTCAAACGGTTTGGGCGCAGATTCACCTTCGGCGGCGACGCGGCCAACGATCAACGCGTCTATTTCTTTAACGCAAAAGAGATTGTCGGCAATAAATACGGCACACCGGCGCCGGTTCCGTTCCGCGTAGTCGATAAAAACATCGGCCTTGACGTCGACATCGCCATCCGCTGCAACGGCGAATTCTCCTATAAAATCACCGACCCGATCGTTTTCTATAAAAACGTCTGTGGCAATGTCGCATCCACTTATGCGAGAAGCACCATCGACAGCCAGCTGCGCACCGAATTGATGACGGCGCTGCAGCCCGCTTTCGCGAAAATCTCCGATATGGGCATCCGCTACAGTTCCTTGCCGCATCATACCGTCGAACTCGCCGACGCACTCAACGACGTGCTGACCGAAAAATGGAGCGCTGCCAGAGGCATCTCGGTCGCTTCCTTCGGCATCAACACCGTTAAGGCCTCCGACGAAGACGAAAAGATGATCAAAGAGCTGCAGAAAGCGGCCGTCTTCCGCGACCCGACCATGGCGGCAGCGCAGATCGTCGGTGCACAGGCACAGGCGATGCAGGATGCGGCCAAGAACGAGGGTTCCGGCGGCGCGTTTATGGCGTTCGCGGGCATGAATATGGCTCAGAATGCAGGTGGCGTCAATGCACAGAGCTTATACGGCATGGGTCAGCAAGCCCAAAAACCGGCTGCCGACACCTGGGATTGCGGCTGCGGCGCAAAAGGCAACACGGGTAATTTCTGTGCCGAGTGCGGCAAACCGCGCATGGACAGCTGGACTTGTTCATGCGGCGCGACCGGCAATAAAGGTAAGTTCTGCGCCAACTGCGGAAAACCCAAGCCCGCCGGCGTACCGCTGTATAAATGCGATAAATGCGGATGGGAGCCCGAGGATCCGACCAAACCGCCCAAGTTCTGCCCTGAGTGCGGCGATCCCTTCGGCGATGAGGATATCAAAAAATGAGCGATATTGACGACGTCAATCTCCAAAAAACCCTCGAAGAGACCGACGAAAAGTGCCCGCAGTGCGCCGCGACCATCAGTTATGATCCGGCTGCGGGTCTGCTGAAGTGTCCCTACTGCGGTTTTACCAAACAGGTCGTCATCGACGGAAAAGCCGATGATAAAGCCGAGGAGCTGGTTTTTGCCGACGCGCGCAATGCCGAGACGAATTTTCAGTGGGGTGCGGCCAAAAAAACCGTCATCTGCGAAAACTGCGGCGGTGAGTCGGTGTATGATGCACTGATGGTGTCGGACGTCTGTCCTTACTGTGGCTCCAATCAGGTCACCGAGGCCAAAGCGGGTAATTCGATCCCGCCAAACGGCGTGATTCCGTTCTGCATCGCCAAGGAAGACGCCACACAGCGGTTTCAATCCTGGCTGAAAAAGCGTTGGTATGCCCCGTCCAAGGCGAAAAAAACCGCCAAAGAGGGTAAACTGACCGGTCTGTTTTTGCCGTACTGGACCTTTGACGCCAAGACCTATACCGATTATACCGCGCAGGCTGGATATACCCGCACGGTTACAACCGGAAAAACCACGCACACGGTCACGACTTGGAAACGCGTTTCCGGCTTTTACTTCAAGCAGGTCGACGATTTTCTTGTCAGCGCTTCGACGCATCATGACGCGGCACTGATGAAAAAAATCGAGCCGTTCGACACCAATAACGCCAAGAGATATGATCCGGAATTTCTGGCCGGATTTATCTCCGAGCGGTATTCGGTAGGTCTGCGGCAGGGTTGGGAAAACGCCAAGGTCGGAATTGATAATGTGTTGAAAAACGAAATCACGGCTAAAATCAAGCGCGAAAAACACGCGGACAAAGTGGCTTCACTGAAAACGACCACGACTTACGACGGCATTACATACAAACACCTGATGCTGCCGATGTGGGTTTCCAATTTCGCCTACAAGGGTAAGGTCTACAACTTCTATGTCAACGGCCAAACCGGCAAAGTCGGCGGCAGATACCCGATTTCGGCTTTCCGCGTAATGTTGACCATCGTCATCGTTCTCGCAATTGTCCTGCTGATCTACTGGCTGTATCAAAACGGCGGCGGCGGCAGCGGCGTGTATTACAATTGATTGAATCATCTTGAAATGTAGGGCGAACTGTGTTCGCTCGAAACAAGGATTATTACAAAGACAAAAAACGGGCGCGGTTCATCCGCGCCCGTTTTGTCATCCTGAGCGGAGCCCGACTACAATTTTGATTCCTATTTATGAATCGAAAATCCGGGCGTAGTCGAAGGATCTCGCTATCATACGACTTTCGGCAACCTTGCCCGAAGGTTTTCGTCAGTCCGAGATTCCTCGGCTTGCGTTCGGAATGACATTGCGGCGGAAGAATATTCCTTTCGCCGTTTTTTCGTTGTCATCCTGAGCGGAGCGCGACTACAATTTTGATTCCTATTTATGAATCGAAAATCCGAGCGTAGTCGAAGGATCTCGCTATCATACGACTTTCGGCAACCTTGCCCGAAGGTTTTCGTCAGTCCGAGATTCCTCGGCTTGCGTTCGGAATGACATTGCGGCGGAAGGATATTCCTTTCGTCGGTTTTTGCTTTTTTGAATACACGCGCGGATTCGGAAAACACTATGTTGACGCAATATCGTCAAAGTTTCCTTTAGGAGTGTAATTTATTTCATGAATCCTTTTGAATTGAAACCCAAAGCCGTCGAAGACGGCATTATGGACTGGGCGACCCTGTATCCCACGCCCTATTGCAAGATGACCGTTGATCCGTATACCAAACTCCGTGTGATTTTGATGAACGGCATCGAGGTGGAGGCGGTGATGTTCAAGCACCAGTTTCACCGTCACAGCCAGAATGAAGATATCCGTAGGGAAGTGGCGCTTAGCCGCCGTGTCGAACAGCAGCAGCAAAAGATCATCAACTGGCTGAAGCCGATCGACGAGACCCAACTCGAGACGACCATCGGCTATGAACACGTCGCGGTCGACCTGACCGCGTGGCTGGCGCAAAACGAACCCGACACCTATGTCAAGCAGGCGCTTGACTACGCGCTGCTTGAAGATTTCGATCACCTCTACCGCTATTCGAATCTGCTAGATCTGGACACCCAGATTCCGGCGCAGAACCTTGTCAAGAGTTATGTCGACATCACACCGGGGCGCCCGACCATTGCTGAACACCGCCACCCGTTCGACTCGGTCAAATACAGCGTTGATTTTAAAAAGGCCGACGTGCGCACGATGCTGAACACCCTGATTATCACGGCGGGCGAGCAGCAGACGATGAACTTTTATATGAACATCGGCAACACCTATCTCAACGATATGGGGCGCAAGCTCTATCAGGAGATCGCGATGATCGAGGAACAGCACGTCACGCATTACGGCTCGCTGCTCGACCCCAAATGCACTTGGTTGGAGAGCATGCTGCTGCACGAATACGTCGAATGCTACCTGTATTATTCATTCTCGCAGGATGAGACCGATACTTCGATCAAGGCACTTTGGAACATGTTCTTCGAACAGGAGGTCGCCCATCTGCACCGAGCTGTCGAACTGCTGCAAAAATACGAGGGCAAAGAATGGCAGCAGGTCATCCCGACCGGAGAATTCCCGACGCTGCTCCACTTCCACGACACCAAGGATTATGTCCGTCAGATTCTGGGCAGCCAGATCATGCTGACTCCGAAAAAAGAGGAGTACGTCAATATCAACACACTGCCGGTCAATTACGATTATTTCTGGTATCAGGATCGCGTGAATCACGATACCTGCAATGTGGCCAGCCACAAGGTCGTCGCCGACCACCAACAGCAGTATCAGGTCGACTACCGCGCTGAGAGCAAACCCAATCCGGTACCGGAACTCACCGACCGCCAGACCGACAACACCGACATCGCCCGCAAACAGACCGCGGGAGTGAGCGGTTCATAAACGAAACAAGGAGAAAACCATGGGAATCGCAACAAATGTCATTGATAAATATCAAACTTGCATCGACGCCTGCACCAAATGCGCGCAGGCCTGTACCGAGTGCAAGGTCGCCTGCTTAAAAGAACCCGATGTCAAAAACCGAATCAAATGCATCGGCATCCTTTCGGAATGCGCCTGCCTGTGCAAAGAGGCGTCGTCGTTTATGGCGATGGACGCCAAATACGCAAAAGAGGTATGCAAACTCTGCGCCAGTGTCTGCACCGATTGCGCCAATGAGTGCGGCATGTTCAAAGAGGACCACTGCGTCAAATGCGCCGGCGAATGTAGAACCTGCGCGGATGAGTGTACCGCCATGTCACAGTGATAAAACTATTTCGTCATTGCGAGCGAAGCGCGGCAATCCAGATATGAGGTTTACGGGGATGCAGTGGTTATCTGGATGCTTAATTTCTGGATTGCTTCGTCATGCGCGGGGCACTGCCCCACGCTTTCCTCGCAAAGACGAAAAATACGGCGGGGCAACACCCCGCCGTTTTTATATTCTCGAATTGTCATCCTGAGCGTAGCACGTAAGTGCGAAGTGACAAATAAAACAGCGGGGCAACACCCCGCCGTTTTTATATTCTCGAATTGTCACCCTGAGTGTAGCACGTAAGTGCGAAGTCGAAGGATCTCGTTACCACGAGGTTTACGGTAATCCTCATCCGAAAGACTTTATCAATCCGAGATTCTTCACTGCGTTCAGAATGACAGTTATTTCTCGACCCGAACAATGTTGGGATCGGTAAAAATGTCGTATTCGTCGTAACTCGTGGTCGAGAATTCCGAGATCACCGCGCCCGTGTTCGAGGCGAACCAGTGCTTGGTGTTGGGATAGATCGTGTATTGCTGACCCGGGAGCAGCCGAACTTCATGCCGGACGGCCAGATACGCCTTGTATTTTTCGGGCGGCGCAAATTTCGGAGAAGGCGTCGGATCGCCCTCCACGTATAAAAACACCTCACCGTAGCGGCAGCGGAAGGTCTCTTCCTTGCCGTCGTATTTGATGTCGGCCATCGGCGCGTGGCGGTGTTCGGGGCAGATTTGACCCGGTAAAAGCACCATTTCTTTGGCGCAGCACTTTTTGGTGTTGACGTAGGTGATGATCTCAAGCCCGATCGTGCGGATGTCGTTCAGGCCGAAGTCAGCGACTTCAAGCCTCTCTTTTTCCGCGTCCGTCAGCGTAATGTGCGCCGCCGCGTAAAAATTCAGCGCTTCTTTTCGGATCTGTTCGCGTATATTTTTATCCATTGCGTTTTCTCTCCTCGATGAATTTTTCGGTTTCGGCAGCGGTTTTGATGCCGGCGGTTGCGCCGACCGCGGTCACGCTGCATGCACCCACGCCGTTGGCGAATTCAATGCGTTTGCGAAGTTCCCAATCGTTTGCCAGCCCGTATAAATAGCCCGCGCAGAACGCGTCGCCCGCGCCGGTCGTGTCGGCGGGGTTGTCGATCAAAAACGGCGGCATGATAAAGGGTGTTTCGCCGATAAAGTCGACGTAAGCGCCTTTCGAGCCCATCTTGAGAATAATATTCCCACTTCCGAGGTTTCTAAGCGCCGCAACCACTTTTTCGGGTTCGCGCTCGCCGACGATCATTGCGGCCTCGTCGATGCTGGGCATGAATAAATCGAGGTGGGGCAGGGTGGGCTGCACCAGATGATCCCAGTATCCGCGCGGGTCCCATGCGGTGTCCATTACGGTGAATTTTCCGGCCGCTTTAGCCGCTTTCATATAGTCGGCGCAGGGCTGTCCGTCGAGTGAAAAGTTCAGGCCGCAGCCCGCGACGAAGACAATGTCGCATTTCGCGGTCAGTTCGGGGGAGATTTCCTCGGCCTTAAAATCGGCAGCGGAGCCGGGGCTGTATAAAAAGCTGCGTTCGCCCGACGAGGCGATAATGACGATGGAAGTGGTGGTCGCCACCGATCCGGTGACCACGCCGGAAATGTCCGCGCCGGGTGCGGCGAGTTCTTTTTTGACCATGTCGCCGAACGCATCCGCGCCGACCTTGCAGGCGGCATACGGCTTTGCGCCGAGTTTTGCCAGCGAGATGGCGCAGTTGGTGGCACACCCACCGGTGTGGACTTCGACGCCGCCTTTGGCGACAACAAGCGTACCGAGCGGCGGAAGTTCGTCGACCGGCTTTAAAATGACGTCGGCAGTGACGCTGCCGATGCAGAGGATTTTTTTCATGCGGTTACCGTCTTTCCTTAATCAGAAGTCAGAGATCAGAAGTCAGAAGTCGGAGAACAAAGGGCAGAGTAGGGGCGGATATGATCCGCCCGTCAGGATCACGAAGATAAAGAAAAAATTATAAGATGAAAGGTGAATAAGCGTCGCAACGGTTTTCATTTTACCCCATGGGGTGATTTTCGTCAATATGTTTGCCGGCACATTGCAGATCAAAATTCGCCGTCAAATATAGTAGTACCCGTCAATTCTTGTCGTCGCGCTTCCGCCGAACAATAATGCGCCATCGTTTCTTGACAAATAAATGGTATTGAAAATCCTATCCGACCCGCCTTGTTCCAGGGTTATCATATTTCCGGACCACATATTGTTTTTCAGCATATAGTAGCCATAAGCGGAATTAGCCGAACCGGTGGCAGGGTCTTCTAAATAGCCGAATTTAGGCGCAAACACTCTTGTATGCGCGATACTTGTCTTGTCCTTTGTGTCTCTGCAAAAGATCAAAATGACGTCAATGCCGTTATTCAATGTAAAATCCTTTAGCCGCTGTTCATTGGGAAAAAGATTGATTTCATCTTCCAATTTTGCAACAGGCACAATTAATGTTTTGTTGCCCGCATCAATGAATTCGACCGGGTAATCCGTCGAAATTGCCGAAATATCCAACTCTAAATAATCGCAAATATCCGCTAACCCGAGATTCATATCAAGATACTCGGGTTTTGTCGCTGATATAAACACGGCATTCTCCTCGGCGATCTTGTTGTAAACAGTCAATGCCCCTTTTTTTCGCGTATTGATTTTAATTTCTTTTTTGAACAACAAGTCGGGCGTGTCTTTGATGATGCTGTACATACATGCGATGGTGCCGTGTCCGCAAAAAGCGACTTCGCATTCCGATGAAAAGAACGCCAAATCAAACTCGGACTCATCTTTTTGGCTGCAAAATACAACTTCGGAAACAAATCCTTTGTGTTGCTTTGCGATTTGAAGCATTTGCTCATCGGATAAAGATTGATGAGGATTCAGATAGATACAAGCTGCGGGATTGCCATTTGAAACAGCGGAGGTAAACGCGTCAATTTTTCGATATTTATAACGCTCCATAATGATCTCCATCCCCTATAAGATGGCAATATAGTAACACAAAAATTGACAATCTTCAAGCAAAGATTGTCAATTCTGCGGTTGGTGTGTTTTCCGCGGGCTGTTCGCCCGCTTGGGCCGTCTGGGAAGCCGACCCCTACAACGGAACAGGATATATCTTCCGTCCATCGTTCTCGTAGGGCGCGGCATCCTTGACGCGCCGTCGTTTTTCGCAGAGGCGCGCATTGCGCGTCCTTTCCGTCTTTGCGAGGAAAGCGCGGAGCTTTACTCCGCGCATGACGAAGCAATCCAGAAATGAAGCGTCCGGATAACCATTTCAACCTCGTGAACCTCCGGTCTGAATTGTCCCCATCGTATGGATTTTCGCGCTTCGCTCGCAAAGACGAGAACCGGATTGCCGAGGGGCTAAAGCCCCTCGCAATGACGTGTTCAGGGCTTAAATTCCCCAAAGCTCAAACAATTTACTTTTTGAAATTTTGGCCGCTTCGACCGGTCGGATTTCAAAGTTGACCCAGACGTTTTCGTTCACAAACTGTTTAAACAGCGGGAAATCGACCGTGCCGCTGCCGACAAATTCGTGTGAGCCGTTTTGATTGATATCGTGGATATGCATCTCACGTAAAAACAGCTCATGTTTTTCAAAAAACAGATAATCATCTTGAATCAGCGTGCCGTTTTTATACATCTTCGCGGTGTCCAGCGTCAAAAACAGCTTTCCGGTGTCGTTGATCAGTTTTCGGACGGCGCTGCGCGAGACCGCGTTCAGGCCGGTGTTTTCCACACAGACCAAAACGTCTCCGGCGGCCTCAATCAGCATTTTCAGATTTTCATATAACACCGCCTCGTAATAGACGGTATGGGACTCGTCGGAGCGCTCGCCGGCCTTGCGAAAACGCGGATAATCGCCGGTGTGAAAGGTCATATGCCGCGCATTCAGCATGTCCGCTTTTTCGAGAAGCCGCTTGAACTGGTCCAAAATCCCCTGGCGGATCAGCGGGTAGTCGCAGAACAAACTGACGTTGTCGCCGGGGGAATGAAACGTGATGTCGATTTCCTTTTCCTCGGCGTGTTCGCGGATGCGCGTGAGGTCGTCCGGCGTGAGCCGGTCGAGAAAAAATTCGGGAACGCCCAAATCGAACTGCACAAAATCGAATCCGTTCGCCTTCGCCGCGTCGATGCCGTCAATGTAATCCTTTGCATATACCGCATGATATCCGGTTTTCATGTGTTTTTTACCTCCGTGTTGTTCGTGTAGGGAACGGTCTTGACCGTTCCGTTTTTTGAAACATTTATTTCAATATTTCAAAAAGAATGATTTCATAAAGTGAAAGCGGTTTGTTGTTCGGGGGTCATTGCGCTAGAGGGCTGTTTGTCCATACGGAACGGTCAAGACCGTTCCCTACAGAATTGCAGTTTTATTCCACCATGACCGATTTATTGTCATCCTGAGCGGAGCGCATAAGCGCGTAGCCGAAGGATCTCGTTATCATAAGGTTTACGGAAACCTTGCCCGGAGGCCGTTATCAGTCTGAGATTCCTCGCTGCGTACGCCTGCCGAAATGTTTCTATTTGATGAAGTAAAACCCCATTGACGATCCGGAAAAATACTTTAACCGGAATGAAGATTTAATCTTGATTTTTTGAGTTTTATGGTATATAATACAAAAACTTGGTGCGTATAATGGTTCAGCACGAGACTATTTATTAGTTTCGTGTTTTTCATTTTGCCCGGGAATAAAAAGGGTGGTCATAAAATAAATGGACTTTTACATGAAATTACCTCGAAACAAAAAAGAATTTGCATTATTCATGGCAGTGATATCCGTTATATCCGTCAACATCATTGCTCCTCTGATTACCGGTTTTGAAGTGGGGTTCAGCCTTAATATGTGGACGGACACGCTAACAGTCATTCCTTTCATTTGGATTGCTGTGATTGCCACGGTTTTGATCACATATAAACCCGCCGAATGGTTGACTTCCCGCATTGTAAGGGAAGGTGACAGCTTTGGTTCTCATGTTACAATCAATATTCTCTGCACGGTGTTTCTGATGTCTATTCTCTTGACTGTCATCGGAACATGGATTGGGACACGGCATATCAGTTTGGAACCTATCCGGTTGTTCTTTCATAAATGGCCTCGAAATGCCGCCATTTCATTCTTTGTGGAAGCGTGTATTGCACAGCCTGTCGCACGCCTGGTAATGCTGAAGATGCATCAAAAAACCGATTTAGAAATAAAATAAGCACTTTACGGACTATTGTCCGATTTTACTCCGCCGTGCGGCTCAGAATGACATTTTTATTCCACCGTGACCGACTTGGCGAGGTTGCGCGGCTTGTCGATGTCGCAGCCGCGCTGTAACGCCACATAATAGGCGAATAACTGCAGCGGCACCACGCTGAGCGAAGGCAGCAACGCCGGATGGGTATCGGGCACCACGATGATGGCGTCGGCGATTTTACCCATCTTCTCTTTTCGGCTCTCGGTAGTCAGCGCCATAACCTCAGCGCCCCGAGCCTTGACCTCGACGATGTTGCTCACGGTCTTGTCGAACAGGGGGGCGTAGGTCCCGAGCGCCACGACCAGCGCGCCCGGCTCGATCAGCGAAATCGTGCCGTGCTTGAGTTCACCGGAGGCGTAGGCCTCGGAGTGGATATACGAGATCTCTTTCAGCTTCAGCGAACCCTCCAGCCCCATGGCATAATCGAGGTTGCGTCCGATAAAGAAAATCGAGTTGTGGTTGAAATAGCGCGAGGCGAAATATTGAATATCTTTTGTCTGCGCCAAAACCGTTTTCATCTTTTCGGGCAGCGCCTGTACCGCGCCTAAAATCTCGTTGTATTCCGCGGGGTTGACCGTACCGAGCAGATCCGCCAGATAAAGTCCCAGCAGATCCATCAGAACCAGCTGTGTGCTGTAGGCCTTCGTGGTGGCGACGGCGATTTCGGGACCCGCCCAGGTGTAAAGGACATGATCGGCATTGCGCGCAATCGACGAACCGACGACATTGACGATGGAGATCGTTTTTGCGCCCCGGCGTTTGGCTTCACTCATAGCCGCCATCGTGTCAAGTGTTTCGCCCGACTGGCTGATGACGATGACGAGCGTTTCCGGGCCCGCGAGCGGGTCGCAATAGCGGAATTCCGAGCCCAAAACCACCTCGACGGGAATACGCAGCAGCTTTTCCCAGATATATTTACTGACCATGCCGACATGATAAGACGAGCCGCAGGCGACGATATAGACGCGGGATAAGGTTTTATAATAATCGGGCGAAATGCAGGTCAGCTCGGGCATGATCACGCGATTTTCTTTTACGCGCGGGGAAATGGTTTTGCGCACGACCTCCGGTTGTTCTAAAATCTCTTTGTACATAAAATGGGGATGACCGCATTTTTCCGCCGCCGTGACGTCCCAGTCGACAGTCTGCCGCGTCTTCTCGGCCGGCACGAGCTCGCTGTTGAAAACCTCGATGGAATCGGCGCTCACAACGGCGATCTCGCCGTCCTCCATATAACTCACTTCACGGGTGTGGCGGATCATCGCGGTTACATCGGAGGCGATAAAGTTGAACCCTTTGCCGTATCCCAGAATCAGCGGGCTGTCTTTTCTGGCGGCGATTAACGCGTCGGGAAAATCGCTGCACAAAATACCGAATGCATACGAACCCTCGATACGGTGCAGGGTGCGTGAGACGGCTTCGAGCATGTTATGGCATTCGTTATAATAAAACTCCAGCAGCTGCGCGGCGACTTCGGAGTCGGTGTCGGAGGTGAACTTGACGCCCTTTGTGAGCAATGCGTCTTTGATCTCCATGTAGTTTTCGATGATGCCGTTATGTACCAGCGCGATGTTGCCCGAGGCGCTGACGTGCGGATGGGCGTTGGCGTCGTTGGGTTCGCCGTGGGTGGCCCAGCGGGTATGCCCGATACCGAGCGTGCCGTTAAGGTCTCTCCCGTCGTGAAGAAGTTCCGAGAGCACCGAAAGGCGGCCCTTTGCTTTTTTAACCTGTAAATTTCCGTTTTCACCGCGTACCGCGATGCCGGCCGAGTCATAGCCGCGGTATTCCATCCGCGCAAGACCGTCCAATAAAATCGGCGCTGCCTGTTCTTTTCCGACAAATCCGATGATTCCGCACATATAAAACCCTCCCGTTCAAAACTAAAAAACGTACCGCGAAATTCCATATTCACAGTATATGACACAATTATGCCGTTGTTGTGAAAGAGAGATTTCGGAAATGTTACGCTTATCTATTTTACCAAATCGCATATCTATATTCAAGCAAAAAATCTCCGCCCCGAATTTTTCGGGGCGGAGATTTTCATATAAATTTAAAATTTATTCAGATTGTCTTTTTTTCGAAGTGATAACAATTACGGCGAGAGAACCTGCAGCAAGCACCAAGCAGCCGATGATGATAAATACAAGATAATTCCCGCCGGATGAAGTCGTTTCGTCAACATTGCTTTCCATCACGGTGACGGTGTCGTTGATTTCGCGTTGTTCAACACCGATGAGTGTCGGATAATCATAACTTGAATCGTTTCCGCCAAACGTCCAGACGTTGGTCAAATCCCAACCGGAATATTCATTTTGTTGTTTTAGCTGTGTATCCGTTAACCCGACCGCTTGATCAGAGAAATCCGCACTGTCGATTCCGCCGGAAGCGGTCTCTTTGAGATAATAACAGTTGCTGATCGCTCCCGAAGTAAACCACCCCATAACGCCGAGATTCCAGCCTGTTATGCCGCCGACTTTTTTATTTCCGCCGATCATTCCGATACTGTAACAGTTATGGATAGCGCCTGAGATACTGCCGTAACTTGAAATATCTCCCGCCACGCCGCCTACTTTTTCATCTCCGTTGATTATTCCGGTATTGTAACAATTATCGATGGAACAGGAAATGGCCCATCCCGCGATACCGCCGACATATTTGCCCGTTCCGCTGACGTTATTAATATTACAGCAGTTATTGATTGTGCAGGTATTGGCATATCCGGTGATACCGCCGATGATTCTGCTGCCGCTGACCATTCCCGTGTTACAGCAATTACTGATGGCGTAACAAATTGCCGTCCCGGCGATACCGCCGTTTTGACTGCCTGTTCCCGTAACTGTTCCGGTGTTATAGCAGTTGTCGATGACCGTGGATTCAGAGGAGGAGGAAATAGCGTAGCCGATTACGCCGCCGATACCGTCTTTATTTTCTTCATCTGCAATTCCGCTGACAGGGCTCGTGTTATAACAGTCCTTGACAGACCCGCCGTTGAGATATCCCACCACGCCGCCGACGGCACGATTCCCTTTGATAATGCCCGTGTAATAACAGTTGCTTACAGTGCAGAAAAAAGCATATCCGACCACACCGCCGATACTGGAGCCTCCTTTGATATAACTGCTGACAACACCGACATTTGCTACGGTTGCAGTATCATTTAAATATCCGAATAAACCCAAGCAATCACCTGACGAATTGATATAGACACCGCTGACCGTATACCCGCCGCCGTCGAAAGAACCGCTGAAAGTAAACATGCCGTTTCCGATCGGTGTCCATTTATTTGCCGGTGCGGTTTTGTTCCAGTTCTCCCAATTCGAAGTATCGTTTAAAACGATGTCGTTTTCAAGTTTGACGTACTCGCCCTCATACGTAGATATTCCAAGGGTGATGCTTTTTGAAAAAAACGCAAACTGCGATGCCGTTTGGATGAGGTAAGGGTCCTCTGCCGTCCCTGATCCTCCTGCAAACGCCTTAGCGATGCTCCCATCCCAAACGGTGTTTTCTTCAGCGGAAATTGTTATTGCTGAGATCGGTAACATCAAAAAAACCAAAATAGTTGCGATCAAAACAGACCGAAAGCGTTTCATAAAAACTCTCCTTTCCGATTTAAAGGGCGGTTGCACAGTCATAAAAATAACCTGAATCCCGCTTCTTTTGTCTTTTTTGTACCGTATTTCTTTATATTCTTTTTCCGCGACGTCTCTGTTTATAATAAAAGTATAATAGCTAAGGCAAAAAATGTAAATAGATTCCATGGAAAAAATATCAAATATTCTCAAAAACATCACATTAAAACTAAAACCCGCCGCCCCAAAGGGCGGCGGGTTCCTTGAAAACGGTAAAATTTATTTAATTGGTATGTTTTTTTCTGCGTATTGAGATCACGAGGATCAAAGCGAGGGCAAGGATGGCAATTACAGGGATCGACCAAACCAAAATCGCATTTGATGATGTCTGTGCGGATTCAGTGACTTCAGTTGTCGTCTGAGAAACAAGGGAAAAATCAACTCGATTCTGAGCGGGTATATCTTGAGGGACGCTGATTTCAAAAGAAACGTCGACCGACAGGTTCGGACTGTTGATCTGTTGTTCGGAAACTGGTTCGGATACGGTGCTGTCTGTCTCAATGACGACAGGTTCGGAATTATTTGAAGAAGAACGGGAAGCCGTTATCTGCTGTGAGGTCTGGATCATCGCTTTGATGAAATCCGGTCCACTGATCAGCTGAAAGGATGAGGAAGCGTCCGGATAACCCTCGCCGACTTCGTAGGGCGAAAACTCAGGCTGATATCCGATGGGGGTGACAAATTCCAAAACGCCGTCTGAAAACAGATAATATTGCCCGGCTTCGCACATAAAGAGCGTTGCAGCGGTTTTGGTCAGATCGAGATCGCTGTCTTTGAGCATCGCATAGACATCCACGGAATGGGTGCGCAGATCATAAGTAATATATGCGGATTCGAAATCTTGATAACCCATTACATGGTATGCGCCATCTCTTATGACGATGTGCTGCAATCCGACATTGATACGCTGATTATCTTTCATCATGATTATGTAATTGACACTTGTGGGATTAATGATCGCCTCCGCCACGGTTTTCTCCTCGGAAAACGGCGGCATATTAATGCTGAAGCTGAAATCGGAATATAAAGATGAAAAATCAGGTGTCCAGTTTCTATATTCGCAGATATGATTAAAATCATCTGTTGCAATGGCCTCGCACAGCGTTTTGTCGTTTGAGAGATAAAACGACGCAAAAACCGGTTCGAGCGCCTCCTCGGCCTCTTGAATTTGTTCGTCGGTATAGGGTTTGATGATGATGGTGTCGTTTGCGCTGGTGCCGACCTTGCCGTTGGGATAGATATAGGTATTGCCGTTGATGATTTTTGTTGTACCCGACACGGTTGCGCTTGAGGATGTGGCGCCAAGTGCCGGTGCAAACAGACGGCACATTATCGTCGAAACCAATAGGATAATAAATATTCTTTTCATGATTTATCCCCCTCCTGTATGAAAGATCAATTCGCTATTTAACCATATTATACCACATGATCTGGAAATCGCAAGAGGAAAAACCCGCCGCCCCAAAGGGCGGCGGGTTCCGGAATTGGAAGTAGAGTCTTTTAATAAACTTTAGAGACCGTGGAGGAGACATAATCCGGCATAGAGGGCTCTGTGGGTTCGATAATGTTGTCTTGTGGGATTTCGAATTCGATACGTGAAATCTGTGTGAAGTCGCTGAGACGGTTGGCTGCGAGGATGTTGTTTGACAATGTATAGATCACATCGTCGATATACAGGCCGCGCACAATGTTGCTGTCATAGCGGTAGCTGATTTCATCGGTGCTTGCCGCGTGGGTGATGCGTCCTTTTTCATAGAAACCGGTCTGTGCGTCATAACCCAATACGATATAGCCGGTAAACACGGTCGTGCCGTATTCGTATATCTCGGCGCCGTCCCTGAGCTTTGAAATCGAGATGGGGAACGCGATGATATTCTTCTCCTTGTCGAACAGCAATGCCTTATGGTCATAGGACAGATCGGAGTAGGTGCCCCGGTCGCCGATATAGAAGGTGGTCAGCTCTTTGGGATTGCTCGGGTCGGAGACATCAAACATCGCGACTTTGAAACCCATGGTCAGGCCGTTGGTACCGGTGACATCCTCAATCGCATCCATGCCGAAGCCGATCACGAGGTTTTCGGCATAGGGCTGCAGATACTGTGAGAAGCCAGGGATTTTCAGTTCGCCCTGTACATAGGGCTGGGTCGGGTCGTCGAGGTTGATGACGAAGAACGGGTCGGTCTGGCGGTAGGTGACCGCATAGGCCTTTTTGCCCTCGAAACGCACCGCGTACATGTTTTCACCTTCGGCCAGTCCTTCGAGCGTGCCGATGGTCAGCATTTGTCCGTTGAGCACATAGAAGTTGTTGTATTGCTTGTTGTCTTTTTGATAATCCCAGCTGTTGGTGGCGACACGCAGGTTGCCCTCGTATTCGTCCATTGCGAATTGGCTGCACAGATTGCCGCTGACGGTGCCGGTTGCAATGACCTGCAGGGTACCGGAATAAGCGATCTTGGTGATGTCGGTATAACTGCCCAGCGTGGTATAGTAGGTGTAATCGCCGTAGGAAGTGGATTCGCTTTTCTCCGCGTATTCATACCGGTTGGCGGTGACATATACGTTTTCGGTATTGGCGTAGATCGTATTGATGTCGCCCATGATCGTAACCGACTGAGCGGGGGTATCGCTTGTGAGGTCGATGGTGCTGATTGTGCCGAAGGACAAACTTTCGGTGTTGGGGACAATATAGCATGCATCGGGCGGCAGGATGGCCATCTCTTCGGAAACGACCGAATCCATTGTGCGCGGGATGACGGCTTCGGCATCGAATTCTGTGATGCCGTAGATATAGTTGTAGGCGTATTTACAGGTGACGAGCAGCAGCTTGCCGTTGCTGATACGAGCGTCGTTGTAGCTGCCTTCCTGTTCAAAGGAGCGCACAAGTGTGGGGTTGGCTTTGTCGGTCAGGTCGTAAATCTCAACGCGTGTGGCGCTGTTGACTGGGGCGAAGTCCGTCGCAAAGGTCCTGTAGTAAAAAGAGTTGGGCTGCATCAGCAAAACCAGTTTGTTGTCGGACAAAAAGATCTCGGAAATGGTGTGGTCTTCACTGTTGTATTCCCAGACCTTACTCATATCGCCGCTGTTGGCTTTGACGATAGCGACGGTACTGTTGTCATAGTAGCGGTTGACGACGAAGTAGATGTATTCGCCGTCGGTCTTGATGATGTCGGCCTCGTCGACGCCCTTGACCTGTACGTTGGTCGTAGAATAATCATTGTCGTCGGATTGGCTGCCATCCGAACCTGCTGCCGGTGCTTGGGGAGCCAGCGTTGCGGATGAATTGGACAACATCGCAGCTGAGCTTGTAATAACCTCTTCTTCTGCCGCGTTTTCGGTGGTGGTTTTTGTCTCTGTATCAAAATAACCATAACGATTGTTGTTTTGATTTTCGACATATGCGTCAAACACCGTCTTTACGGCATTATAGTTTTCTCCGGCCGTGTTTTCGGTTGCAACAAAGACACTCTCAGCGCTGACGCCGGTTATACTCATGGTCTGTTCGGAACTGTTGTCCTGCGCCATATTGATTCCGGCCGTATCGGGCTGGGTTGTCATATTCTCTGCGAGGGGCAGATTAGGTAGCACGGCAAAAGCCGCCACGATCAACAAAAACGCTGCTGCAATCGCTCCGTAACGCCAGACGGGGAATTTGACCACTTTTTTTTGATTTTTCGTTTGTTCGCTCTGCTCAAGCAGCTTGCCGATATTTTGGGGCAACAGCGAGTCAGGCACCTTGTCGGCTGCCGGATCGTTGAATTTCCCATCGAATTGTGCTTTGAGCCGATTGATTTCATTTTCACTTGGAAACTCTTTTTTCATCTTAAATCATGCCCTTTCTCAAACGGGGCGTTTTGCAGTTGCCATAATGGCCGGATAAACCAAAAAGCGCAAAACGCTTTGCTTAAAAGTTTTCTTTTAAGCTTACACCTCAAATTGCAAGCCGTATGGTCGCCTTAAATTGCGGCCAAGCCGTTTCGAAGCGCGCCGAGGGCCCTATGGAGCCTCACGCGCACGTTTCCGGCGGTCATGCCGAGCATCGAAGCGATCTCGTCGGATGAGTATCCGCCCTGAACCGACAGCAGGACGATGTTCTTGTCGTCGGGCTTCAGGCGGTCGAGCATCTGGTTAAGCGCGGTACGGGTCTCGGTATCCACCGCGTTTTTGTCCTGAATGTCGATCGGCTCGTCGTCTGCGTTATACAACGGCATAACGGCGGCAGAGCGTTCTCTCAGACGGCTTTTGCAGGCGTTTTGTAAGATCTTCAGGAACCAAAATTTAAACTTTTCACGCTCACGCAAACTTTCGAATTTCGCATATGCCAAGGTGATGGCATCGGACACAGCATCTTCGGCGTCGTCGGCATTGCCCATAAAATAGAAGGCATAGCGGTAAAATTCGGAATAATACCGGGCATAATACTGTGTGAAAAGCGCCTGTTTGTGTGTGTTGGGGTCATCGGCCATTATAATCCCTCCGCTTCACGTTCATATGAGACGAAAAAATGTCGAATTGTTACAACATTTTCAAATAAGTGCATAAAAAACCGCACGCGGAAAAAAATAACTATAAATCCTGCGGACCTCACGTCGGCTTTCAAAGGCCGAATCGGTCGATTTGATCAGAAAGGATGGTTTATCCATGGAAAAGGACGATCAAAATAACAAGAAGGAGAGCAAATTCATCGCCTACATCACGGGCAAGGGCTTTTACAAGATCATAGGGCTTTGTATTGCGTTGGTTGTGCTGGCGGCCTGGTTTATCACCTCGGTTTATAAAAACCGGATCGGAGGTGAGCTCACGGACACTTCCTCTTCGGCTTCGAGCCAAGAGACATCACAGAACGGCGGCGTCGCCTTTGAGAGCGGTCTGTCCAGCGAACTGTTCGAGCCTTCGCAGCCAACCGTGACTGAGAACAGTGAACCCGAGACGCCGACAAACACCCAGTCCTCCGATGAAGCGACAGCAGCCAATGCGTCTGCCGAATCGGTTGAGACAACAATTGAAACCGAGGACATGCTGTTTATCATGCCGGTGAGCGGCGAGATCATCCGGGACTATTCCGCAAGCCTCCCGGTGTATTCGCCCACATTTCAGGACTGGCGGGTGCACAACGCCGTGGATATTGCCGGCGAGGTCGGTACACCGGTTCGTGCAATGGCTTCGGGCACGGTGACCTCAATCACCTCGGACGTACTCTGGGGCACAACGATTGTCATCACCCATGACAACGGCTATGTAAGCAAGTACTGCAATCTCGGCACCAAACCGACCGTGAAGGCAGACAGTGTTGTCGAAGTGGGGCAGGTCATCGGTTCCATCGGCACCACCGCACAGGCCGAGACCGCCGACGAATCCCATCTCCATTTCAGTTTAACAAAAGACGGCGTTTCCGTCAATCCGATCGACGTGATTGCGGGTGTAAATTAATCACAATTCAGGCGAATCGACCCAATTTGTCCAAAGAACGCGGGCGCAGAAAAAACGGCGACCGCGTTCTTGACTTTTCGTGGAATATTTTGTATCATTGGCATAACAGAGAAGAGAGAATCAAGAGAGGGGAACGGTGATGTCGGACTTGAAAAAATGGATTTACTGGGTTGCATGCATACTGGTGCTTGCCGGTGCCGCAGTGATCATCATCTCGGCGTTTCCGAAAAAAGAAGTGATTCCGGCGTCCAAATTCAACAGCAGTGTACAGCTTTCGGAATTGTCGGAAGACGACTGCATCGATTTTATTAAATTTTGCGGGATTTCCATACCAAACGATTTAAAGAATGCCGATTTAGGTGCATTCGTCAGAGAAAACATCATCCGATTTGAAGCCGAACCCTATTCTGCAGCGGTCTATGATTACAGCATTACATTAGAATTCGTCGAGAATATCCGGCGGGCGGTCAACGAACATTACGGCGTACCGATGCTTGAATACGGAACCTATGAATTTGACGAGTGCCTGTATATGACCCCAATCAGCTCCTATTATCCGTTTGAGGGAACAGGTGAAAACTATACTGTTAGTTCCAATTATTTTTTGATTGTCAGCCTGCAAAACGCGGGTGCAGTCCAAAAATTCTTCAAGCCCTTCTGGAAGGTGCAGCCGGTCGATCTCAGCACCTGGGACGCCAGATTTCTATTTATCCATCCGGATTTCATCGATATCACCGACTATACCTATCGCGCCTGTTATCCGGTCAGCGAGCGGTACCAAATCTATCTCATGGACGACGAGGTCTGGTTTGCGACGCTCAGTTCCGGCTCGGATACTTTCTGGTCGATTTATAAATTGAAACCGGCCTCTTAATAATTTACAGTAATATCTTCCCGGTTTGCTCGTCCAAAAACACCGTCTGCGACGGTTCGAGGGTGAGTTTGACCGGTTTTTTATTTTTTAATGTGATTTCACGCTCGCCGCCGTCTCGGCTTTGAATCATGATCAGTCCGGCACCGATAAGGGCGGCGTCGTCTTGTGCATTGTAAATATGGCAGCCGCAGGCCGAGAACAGGTTGCGAAGCTGCGACGGCTCGGTCGGCGGCAGCGCGAAAAACCAGTCGGTGTGATCTGTTGAGGCCTTTTTGGCGGCGGCGCAGGTCTGATCGGCGTCATAAGTCCCGATGCAATCTGCCTCGGGGTCGTCGGGTGAAAACAACGTCTGCATAATCTCGGCGTTTTTGCGTTCGGGGACGTTGGGATTAAACTTGACGCCCGGAATTTTGCCGCCCAGCGTACCGCCGATCTCGTTTTCGAGCGTGATTTCGGGCAGCAAAACGCAGGGATGTTCGGTCATTTTGATCCCCGTGATCTCGCTGACAAAATCGGCGCTCAGTTGTTTTCCGTCGGTGTAGGCGGGTGCGGTCAACCACACGAGATTGCGCCCGTTTTCCCCGGCTTTTTCGCGGATTTCACGGCGCTGTTGTTCGGTCATATAAAAGCAGTTGCAGAATACGATAACCTTGTATTTGCCGAGCGGCATGTTGAACAGGTCGGACAGATAGCAGGTCTCGACCGCCGCGCCGCTTTTATAGGCCGCCACCGGTGTGATGTTGACCGAGATTTCATCGGTGATCGGGTCGTTTTTAGACGAAATCGCGGTCTGCAAAAACACCTTGGTGTCAAAGACCAGCAGCACCTCGGCGGGCGCCGTATGTTCCATGTGGAACTGTCGGTCGGCCAGCGCTTTGAGTTTTGCGATGTCGGCGCGGTATTCGGGTTCCTCCCACCAGCCGCCGCAAAACAGATAACCGAAGTCGTAATACCAAAGCCCTGCGCCCCGAATGATCGACTGCATTACGCATTTGCGGTTGTTTTGAATGCTGGTCGGTTTGTCGAAAATGTACATACCGCCGAGAATCGTGCCGTCTGCCGTCGGCTGATCCATCTCGTCGAGCCAGAGTTTGCCGTGGCTTGTCACCGATTCGATCAGCCCGCGCGAAAGCCCCGGTCCGCCCGGTTCACGGCAGCTTTTGCTGTAAGCGCCCGGTGCGCACAAAAAGTCGATGTCGGGTGAGGTCAGCAGTTCCTGTTCCATCAGATGACCGCCTGCGGCAGCCCGCCCGAACACCGAGATATAATAACCGTAAAATGCACCGGTCAGAATCTTGCGCGGCCAGTTTTGCTTAATGAGTTTTGCGAATTTGAGAATGGAATCGGTGACGGTGTGGTGCTGACACTCGTAATAATCCGAGACGAGATGTTCCTTTTCGGGGTCGCGGAAAATGCCGCAGGAGACCTCGTTGCGCTCAAGCCCCGGCACCTGAATTGAGGAAAAATCGCCGCCGTATTTAGCAGTTAAAAATTGCGCGAACTTTCGGCGCATCGGTTCGGAGGTATCGGGGTCATGGTGCAGAAACGCCCAGTAGTGGTTTTCGCCGTAGATGCCGTTAGCGATTTGAATCGCAAACAGCCGGTCGCCCTCGGGGGTCTCGGCGAGTTCGTGCAAAAACCGCTTGACCTGCTCGCTCATATAGTCATACCATATTTCGGAGGCATAGCTGCAGGAAGCGCGCGGTTTCAAATCGTCCTCGATATAGCCGCGGAATTTCGGCAGATAGTCGGGCAGGGGAACGGTATCGGTATCGGCGAACTGCGTCCAGGTCTCCGGATGCGCCTTGATCCACCAAAACGGCGGGTTGACATGCAGCCGCAGCATCACCGCGCAGTCGGGGCAGCAGTCTATGGCACCGCGAATCTGCTTTTTCGCAAACGTGATGTCGAGTTTGTCGCCCGGAAACAGCATGTCGTTAAAATTGACGTCAAACTGGAACAGTTTAAAACCCATTTCGGCGAAGAGTTTGGTGTTATAGCCCGAAATACCCTCGAAAGAGCGGTTTCCGGTCGGCTTGTCGGTCAGCGCGTACAGCATCGGCGCGACCGGTTCGCCGTTGAGGTGAATGGCGGGTTTGCCGCGATACGATTTCACTTCCGCCTGAATTTTCGCAGTCATTTGAAAAGGATTCCTTTCGTTTTATGCGCGGTTCTCGAACGCCTTGTCTTTTCGGATGAGCGCCTTATGGAGCAGCCGCCCGATAATATACATGACAAACATCATGATTAGCGCCAGCGCATCGATGACAAAGACATAACCCGGCCACCCGAACATGCCGTCGAGTGTTGCGATAACGGTGCCGGACGGTGCTTCCATGATGTATAAAAAGTTTGTGTCCAGCGCCCGGTTGACGAAATAGACGGCGGCCAGCGCGACATTGCCCAGCCCGGCGATCCAGAGATAGGCCTTAAAAGTCGGTTTCATCTTGTCGACGATCAACAGATACAGCGCGCCCATGATGAGCAGCGCGTGGCTCATGATAAACAGAATCGCCCGGGGTTCGCCCGGTGCGGGATGGTTGCTGCCGGGGAACAGCGCGACCGAAAGCGCCGCCGGAATTCCGATCAGAAAGCAAAAATTGAACAGCGGCTTGAACGGTTTGATCAGGCAGACGGACAATAAAATCAAATCGATGTGGCAAATGTGCAGTGAGAACAGGTCATACCACTCGAACACGCCGAAATAGGCGTCCATGACATAACGGGCGCCTCTGCATACGATAATGGTGATTGCAAAGAGAAGCCCCAGCGTTCTGCGCTGCCGTTCGGTTTTGGCGTGTTTTCCGAGCAAAATGAAAACAACGCCGATAATGACCGACGCCAGCAGCGTCAGCAGATGCACGGGCCCGAAGCCCTTGAAATCCGTAATCATCAGTTATTGCACCTATTGCACCGAAATTCGCTCGGTGTATGAGGGCAGCGTACCTTTGACGTTAAGTTTTCCGTTGTCAAAATCCAGCTGTTCGATGTTGCTGCCGGATTTTGCGTTCATCCGGGCGATTAACCCGTCCACCGTATCGACGATAAAATCCTCATTAGAGTCAATCAAATCATTCGGAATCGTGATACCCATCACGCTGACCGATTCGATGTCGAGGTCTTCCACGCTGTTGTCGACCACGGAACCGGACAGCTTGACATAGAGGTTGACGTTGTCGGGAATCAAACCGAGCATCGGAAGCGCGCGCTGTGCATCCTCCATCGAATACTCCCCGCCGAGAACATGGTCAAACACATAAGCGGTGTTCAGGGTTCCGGAAGCCTCGACGGTCCCGTCGTCGTTGATGCGGATCTGAACGTTTTTCACCGCGAAATAAGGCGGGCGGTTCTCGTTGACATAGGAGGTCAGTTCCTCGCTGGTCAGGGTCTCATCCACCGTATGTGAGCCGGAATATACCACCTGATAATCTTCTATGGCGCCGGATTCGGGCGTGTCGTCTCTGCTGAGTCCGACTTTGTCCATGGCGGACAGATAGGCCTCGTAAGAAGATTTGACCCCGAGGTTGACGGGCATAACCAGTCCCGGAACAAGGAATGTGACGGCGATAAAACCGGCCAAAAGCACAATGATAATGACCAGTAAAGTAATCAGCCCTTTATGTTTTTTGGGCTTCACCGCAACTGCGGCTGCCGGCTGCGCCTGATAGACGGGCTGTTGATAAACCGGTGCGGGTTGGGGTTGATATGTCGGTGCAGGTTGTTGATAGACCGGCGCCGGTGCAGGGTCAGGGGTGGGCGCGGTCTTGGCGGGAGACGGGCTGATGCTGTGGCCGCATTTCGGGCAGAAAGCGGCATTATCCGGAATCTGTTGTCCGCAGTTATTACAAAACATAGTATTACCCCTTCACACTGTAATAGTGACTATATTTTATCATCCGGACTGCGATGCGTCAACCGTAAAACCGGATATTATCAGATCTATTTGACAAAACCTTCAGCGAACCATATAATCAAAAAGAATTTACACAATTCCCCGGAGTTAAATGAGGATGATTGTTTTTACTTCCGAGTACGTCAATCCGGTTGCTTGCGGCTTCTGGCCAAGCATTTCAACGTATAACACCCACAGCGTCGCCCGACGCGTTGACGAACGCAGAATCAACCGACACGAAGGAATAGAATATGGATAACGATAACTTTAACGAATTGAAAACCTATCTGAAAAAGCCGGAACTCTATGAAAAGACCCCGGAAAAATTCTGGGACGACGAACATATTTCGAAAGGGATGCTCGAGGCGCATCTGAACCCGAATACCGATGCTGCGAGCCGAAAGCCGGAATTTATCGGCCGCGCGGTCAAATGGATTTCGTCGCTGCTGCCCGCAGGCGCGAACCTACTCGACATCGGCTGCGGCCCGGGCCTTTACACCAAACGCTTTTCCGAGCGCGGGCTGAATGTGACGGGGCTGGATTTTTCCGAACGCTCGATTCATTACGCGAAAGCGAACGATTCAAAAACCGAATATGTGCTGCAAAACTATCTTGAGATGGATTTTGAAAACAAATTCGATATGATTACGCTGATCTGGTGCGACTACGGCGCTTTGGTTCCGAAAGATCGGAGGAAATTGCTTGAGCGTGTACACAGAGCGCTTAAACCGGGCGGTTTGTTCCTGTTCGATGTTTTTACGCCCGAACAGTATGCTGAACAAAGCGAGAAAACCTCATGGGAGGTCTGCGAAAACGGCGGTTTTTGGAGTCCGAACCCGCATGTTTGCCTGGACGCGGAATATCGTTACGGCGAGTATGTCGACATGCACCGGTATGTGATCATCGAAGGTGAAAAAATCCGTTGTTTCAATATCTGGAACACATGTTTCACTAAAGAAACTCTGGCAAAAGAAATGACTCCGTTTGGCTTCAGCGCGGCAGCGTTCTTTTCCGATTTGACCGGAGTGCCTTATATTGGCGGTTCAAAGATTCTGTGCGCCGTCATGCGAAAAGGGGGATAATCGGGATTCTTTGAATCAGCGGAATAAATGTCATTCTGAGCGCAGCGCATCATATTTTGGGCATAAAGGAACATCCTCGATGTTCCCCGAAATCCTAAAAAATCTCGGATAGATAACGGCCTCATAAATCCGAGTTCATTCGGCTGCATTTTGTTCAGGATGACAAGTTTTGAGGCGTGAAACATATTATGAAGCAGGGTGGGGTGTTTGCACCCATCGTGTTCCCGTAGGGCATGGCATTCCTGACGCGCCGTGCGGGACTTAATATTCATATATGGCGGGTCTATGGCGGGTCGTACCCGGGTCGCCTTATAAAATATTACTGCATAAAGAAATTTGATTTAATTTTCCCTCTTGACATCTTTTTTCTCCTATGGTATACTCATTTGCGCAGTAAATTAGTAAATTACTGCGTAAACAGAGGGAACTGTGATGAAATATAAAAAATTCTCATATCAAAGGAGAGAACGAAGCATGTCAAGCAAAAATTTTATGAAAATCCCCACGACGCTCAAACACAAACCGGTCGTGGTCTGTGAAAATTACGAGGCCGTCGACGGCAGGGACCAATACGATTCCTGCGCCAAAGGGCTTTCACTGGGACTGGCGCAGTGGAACGACCGGGGTAAGGTCGACATCTCGGCCAAGGTCTGGCGTTATACCGGCGATAAATGGTCGCGTCAATCCGAAGAACTGCCGATGCACCGTGTACTGGATTTGGCGTTATTGATCTGCCGCGCCAAGCAGTATTTCATGGACGCTTACCGCTATCCGAAACTGTACGACGAAAACAACCCGCGTATTGACCGGATCGGATTGCAGGGCGATGCGATGACCGTGGAAATCTGCAAGGATAACCCCATGCTCGACACCGATATCAAACTGTTTGCCGACGCGCTTTCCCGCGACGACGAGATGATCGCCGAACGCCTGCACACACTGGCTAATCTGCTGAACGAAATGGGTTACGGACGCGGGAAAAAGTAACGCTTTAAAAAAATATGACAGGAGGACGCAGCAATGTTACTGATTAAAAATGCAAATATCGTTTCTATGAAAAGCCGGGCGATTGATGAAAATCAATCGGTACTGATTGAAGACGGCATGATTCAAACCATCGGAAATACGTCCTCCGTGCCGGAATCGGATTGTACCGTCATTGATGCGAGCGGGCTGTATGTCATGCCGGGTTTGGTCAATATGCACACCCATCTGGGCGACAACCCGGACGATCTGACGCTGTATCTCGCAAACGGCGTGACTGCCATTCGCAATATGTGGGGGCAGGAGGGCTTCAAACCCGGTCAGTATCTGTTCGGCACAAGGGTGTTTCACCATCTCAGGTTAAAAAGGCAAATCGAAGCCGGCAGCGCCGTGGGGCCGGATATCTTTACCGCAGGCGCCATACTGGACGGCGACCCGCCTTTCTTTCCGAAATTTATGAACATCCACGCGGTAAAAAACGCCGGTCAAATTCGTAAAATCATCAAAACACAGGCGGAAAAGGGATATGATTTTATCAAAATTTATTCCAAGCTGTCTCTTGAAAATTTCGATGATATTATGCGCATTGCGAACGAATACGGCATGCCCGTTGCGGGTCATGCGCCCGATGCGGTGGGATTGAAACACGCGCTGGAGTCCAAAATGCGTTCCGTCGAACATTTATACGGATTCGTCAATCCGTATTTCCCCGAAAAAAACCTGAGCGATGAGCAAATTCGGGAAATGGCGGAACTTGCGGCTTCAAATCATGTTTGGAATTGTCCGACGCTGGTCGCCAACGAGCGGTTGGCGAACGTAAAAATGCAGGAAGAATACGAAAAAGAGGAATCCCTTGCTTATGTTTCTGAAAAGAACAAAAAAGCGATGCGATTCCTGATCATTGAGGCAAACAAAGTGTATGAAAAAGCCGGACTGACCGACCAGGAAGCGTATATGGAAAAGCTGTTTTTCATCATCCGACAATTAAAAGCAGCAGGCGCTGGAATTTTGCTCGGTACCGACAAATCGGTGCCCTATGTGGTCGCGGGTTTTTCCGAGCATCGGGAAATTGAACTGCTGTCAAGGGCGGGACTTTCGAATTACGAAATCCTCTGTGCAGCGACGGTCAATGCGGCGAATTGCTTGGGAAAAGCGGCGGAGTTCGGAACGGTTGAAGCCGGCAAACGGGCGGATCTGGTGCTGACGGAGAAAAATCCGTTGGATGATCTGCGGACTTTATCCCGCCATCGCGGCGTTTTTAAGCGCGGCGTCTTTTATTCCCGGGAGACATGTGATAAAATGCTTGAGGAGATCAAAAAGCGCGCGGCGTGCTGATTAAAACGCAGATTGGAGTATAATATGTATAACAGCGAACGGACGAAATGGTTTCGGGAATCCGGTTACGGCTTGTTTTTTCACTTTTTGCCGGGTACCAAAGAGGATTTGATTGCACGCACCGAGGGTTTTGATATCGAGGGCTTTGCCGGCGACTGCGCGGCGGCGGGTGCGGGTCACGTCTTTGTGACGACCGGGCAGAATTCGGGCTTTCTGAACGCACCGAACGCGGCCTATGAAGCCGTTATCGGCCCCGGGTATTGTGCAAAGCGTGACATTTTCGCGGAACTGATCAAGGCGTTTGAACCGTATCATATCAAATTGATGCTGTATCACCCCGCATCCGCTCCAAAGAGAGAAGAGCGGCTCGGCAGGGCTTTGGGATGCGACAAAATGAGCAGCGCCGAGACCACCGATTACATTTTGACCGAACGGTTTATCCAAAACTGGTGCGCGGTGATGTCGGATTTTTCTAAGCGGTACGGGAAAGATGTACACGGCTGGTGGATAGACGGCTGCTATGACTGGATCGGATTCGATTTTGAGATTTCGAAGCGGTACGCGGCGGCGCTTAAGAGCGGCAATCCGAACTCCATCGTCGCATTTAACCCCGGCGAGCAGCGGATGTACGCCAACGGCGCCGGCGACTACTGCGCCGGAGAATATAAAAATATCTACGACCCGATTTGCACTTGGCCGACCGCCGATCATATCCAGTGGCACGAGCTCACATTTATCGGCACACGTTGGAGCGGCGGCGACATCCGCTGCAAAGAGGCAGAACTCGCCGCGCACATCAATAACACCCGCGCACACGGCGGGGTTTTCACGCTTGATGTTCCGTTTGAACCGGGTACGGCGAACCGCATGCGCCCGGACGTGCGGGAATTCCTCGTCCGCGTGCGCAAGATGTTGAAATAAAATTGTCATCCTGAGCGCAGCACCGCTTGTGGTGCGGAACCGAAGGATCTCGTATTGATGAAAATCGGTTTCATATAAACAAAGCCTTAATCAGTCCGAGATTCTTCACTTCGTTCGAAATGACAAATGTAAAATGGGCAGACGAAACCGTCTGCCCATTTTGCCGTTAATTTTTATTGCAACAAATATAAGAAGTGAACAACCAATTATCAGATTTCGGGCGGCTGAAAGCCGCCATACGGTTCGGAGCGCCGAGGTCGTCGCTTCCTACAGAGAAACACCGAGGCTGGAAGCGCGCGTTATCGGATGAACGGACAGCAGGTTTCAGGCCGCGTTTGCAACCGCCATCATGGCGGCAGACGGAAGCCGTCTGCCCCCTTACTTAATTATTGATATTATAAATTGAACCGTTCTTTGATCTGCACAGCAGCCTGCGCGGCGGAGAGATTGGTATTGTCGATTTTGATATAATTTTCAAACGGAATTTCACCGTCGTTGCTGACGCAGCGGTGTTTGGCGTCGTCATTGATCAGCCGCTGATTGGAGATTTCGATGTCGCGTTTTGACGCCTTATGCTTCAAACGGTTTTCGGTGGCGTTGCGCTGCAAGCGGACTTCCTGCGGGGCGACCAGTTCAGCGTAAAAAACCTCCGCACCGTGCTGTTCAAAGAGCTCTCGGACATGCGCGATATAGTCCCAGTCCGACTGCAAGTCAAATCCCCACATATAGGTGAAAATCAAGCCGTATGCGTCGGAGGCGGCGAATTCCTCGAAAATTACCTCGCGCCAACGCCTAATTACGGTTCCGTTCAATTTCCCGAAAATCTCAAGAACCGGTTCGATTGTCATATGGTTGTGGAATAATCGCAGATCGGTGATTTTCATCAGTTCCTGCCCGACGGTCATTTTCCCGACTGCGCTGTCTCCGATTAAAACCAACAGTTTCATCTTATGACCTCCTTTATGCAAATCGGCGGCCTTCCATCGAAAGGCCGCCGATCGTTTCAGCGATTGTATTACAGCTCGTGGACGCTCTCGCGCTTTTTGAAGTGAATCTCGACCGTGCGGTCGATCGGGGAATCGTCGGTGCTGTAGATCGTGAAGCAGTCCTTGGCCTGCGGGACGCTGCCGCGCATGCTCGTATGATACAGATGGCTGGCGAACGTGCCGTCGATATAAATCTCCTCGCCGGCCGGCTGTTCGAGCCGGATCTGCCCGTGCTTGACCGTGATCTGGCTGCCCGCAGTTGCCTCTGTGACGGTATCGGCGGTCTCGACCCGGCAGTTCGGGGATATGACATATTCGAGTTTGAACGGCACGCCGTCGGTGCCCGAAGTCGTGATGTGCAGCTTTACACCGTCGTTAAGATCGGTGAATTCGACGGTGAAATCGAGATCGCAGGAATGGATGACGCCGCGTTTGGAATGATCCATCTCAGTCCAGATCGAGGTGGTCGGATGCTCGAACGGCATTTTATATTCGCCGTGAGAGTGGAAAAACATTTTATAACCCGTGTCGGTTTTTTCGAGTTTATTGGGCATGAACTGGGCGACCGCGAAGAACGAGGCGCAGATGCGCAGATACATCTGAATATCGCCGCATTTGAAGAACATAAAGTTCGGGTTGTTGGCGATGATCGAATAGGACCAGAAGCCGTTCCTGCGGCGGTAGATGTCAGAACCGGGATAAAATGCGCTGTAAGTTGTCGATACCTCGGTATCGGACAGGTCCGGTTCAAATTCCTTAAGTTCCGGCATCAGCATATACAGCCACAGCGGCCCGGGCGTGCCTCTGCCGGAATACAGCGTATCCTCCATGATCTGCTCGGCAAATTTCAGGTAACGTTTGTCGTTGAACAGATAACCCGCCCACAGATAGATGTGGTAATAGGAGTGGGCCGGATAGAATTTACCGCTTGCGGAACCCTCGCCTTTGTCCTTGCGGCGGGAATTCTGGGTAAAGATCGTGCCGTCCGGTTCGATGTAGTTGAACAGCAGATCCATGTTCTTTTTCACATGCGGGTAAAGTTCGGGCATATTGCCTTCCTCGGCCATCATCAGCAGGGCGTTGTCGTTGACGGCGTTGTACATGCCCGGGGAACGCTCGGTGAATTCGCCGTCCTCGTCGATATCAATACCCTCGGCGAGATATTTATTGACCTTTTCTTTGAGTTCCGGCCAGCCGAGAATGTTATAGCAGCCGAGCATCGCGGCGCTCTCGACCCAACGGTGGTTGGGCGTGTGGAAACCGCCGTTCAGGCATCCCAGCGCCAGTTTTTCGAGCAGTTTTTTGATCCATCCGAGGGTCTCTTTTTCTGCCGCGCCGTCTCCGCAGTATTTTTCGAAAACCTTATAGGCGCGCACCACGGAATGCAGTTCAAAAGTCGCGGGTGTGAAGAAATTGGTGGCGCGAAAGTCGGTCGTGCCGTCTTCGTGCGCTCTGGAAATGATGTATTCACAGGCAAGCTTGATATTGGGCAGCAGCGACTTGTCGCGGTAGTGGCGGCTCTCGGGGCAGCAATACAGAACCGAGGCCGCATGCATGGTGCCGATGTGATAATTCGGTTCGACCAGCAGGGTGTTGTCGGCGCGTCCGTTAAAATATTTGCTCTCGGGATTGCGGATAAAGTGGCTGAGCGAGCTCTCGTAGCCGCGATCGTTCGCTTCTACAATCCGTGCGTAATATTTCTTCATAAACTGATACTCCTTCTAAGGCGTTTTTAGTATTTTACCACAAAAAAACCGAATTGCAAATATAGAATCGGTATGGTAAAATCAAACCCGACAATAAGGTGAGTTACTGATCCGCGAAAGGATGGTTTTCATGGAAAAATTAAAAATCGGCGTTTTCGGCGGCCGCAGAGGCCAGACAATGATCGATGTGCTGTTGCGGCACCCGGATGCGGAACTGGTCGCGGTCTGCGATAAGTTCCCGCATCTGCTCGGAAAAGTGCGGGAAAAAGACCCGAAAGTCGCCTGTTATTCCGATTTCGAATCGTTTATCGAACACGACATGGACGCGGTTGTATTGGCGAATTACGCCAACGAACATGCGGTTTATGCGGTGAAATGCCTCGAACACGGCCTGCATGTGCTCAGCGAGGTGCTGCCCTGTGAGACCATGGCGCAGGCGGTGGCGCTGATTGAGGCGGTCGAAAAGAGCGGAAAGGTCTATGCCTACGCCGAAAATTACTGCTATATGAAGCATGCTTTCGAGATGTGGAAGCGTTATCAAAACGGCGATATCGGCGAGATCATGTACGGCGAGGGCGAATATATCCACGACTGCTCGGGGATCTGGCCGCAGATCACCTACGGCGAACGCAGCCACTGGCGCAACAATATGCACCCCAATTTTTACTGCACCCATTCACTCGGCCCGCTGCTGACCATTTCCGGTCTGCGTCCGGTCAAGGTGGTCGGTTTTGAAATGCCGCCCGAGAAGTGCATGCTGGAACTCGGCGCCTGGCACGGCGCGGGGATGGAACTGGTGACGCTGGAAAACGGCGCGGTGGTCAAGAGCATTCACGGCGGGTTGAAGCGCGAACCGAGCAGCGTGAATTACGAGATCTACGGGCAAAAGGGTATGATGGAAAGCGGACGGTTCAAAACCCAGCCACCGGTGAATGTTTATCGCGAGGGCGAAGAGTTGTGCAAGGGCGAATGGGAGAACTACGACCCCGAGCAGACCATCGCGGGCGATGCGGCGAAAAACTTTACGGGTCACGGCGGCAGCGATTTTTACGCGACGCACTTTTTTATCGAAAAAATCTTGGGCAGATCAGACGGCAAATGGTCGATCGACGTCTATAAAGCGGTCGATATGGGTATTTGCGGGCTTTTAGGATATCGGTCGGTGCTGAACGGCAATACACCTGTTGACGTGCCCGATCTGCGCGACCCGAAACAGCGCGATCAATGGCGCAACGACAATGCCTGCACCAACCCCGCAGTCGCCGGAGATCAGTTGCTGCCGCGTTCGTCATACGGCGAGCCGGAAATTCCGGATGAGGTCTACGAGCGGGTTAAAAATACTTGGTTAGAAGGGTTGAAAAATTAGTTTTAGCCCCTAATCTTCGAAAGTGAGACAAAAATAATGAATTCAAGGGAACGCGTCGCAGCTGCGATGAAGTATCAAAAACCGGATAAAGTGCCGGTGGAATATCTGTGTACGCCGGTCGGTTATTACGAGCACGGCGAAAAGCTGAACGATCTCTATGCAACATTGCCCGGAGACTTCGGCCCGTTTGAACGCAGACCGATTCCGTTACTCGGTCCGGAATTGTTCGACATGAACGGGAAATACCATGAATTCCGCCGTGACGACTGGGGGATTTTATGGGAATACCGCATCTACGGCATTGCCGGAATTCCGTATGAGCGACCATTGGAAGACCTTTCAAAGGTTTATGATTTTAAATTTCCGGAACCGCCCAAAGCAGTAGGCGAGCGGTTTGAAACTGACCTTGCGGCGGGGAAAATCCACCGCGAACAATATTATCACCAATACCACTGCGGTTCATTGTTTGAGCGTCTGCGCGAATTATGCCTTGACGAGGACGTCTACTGCGAGATGGCCGAGGACAGCAAAGAGATCAATTATCTGGCCGATAAAATCGCCGAATACGACCGCGCAAAAGTAGAATACGCCGTGGCGCTGGGTGCCGACGGGGTCTCATTCGGCGATGATTACGGCACCGAGCGGGCGCTGATCACCAGTCCCGAGATGTGGCGCAGATTTTTTAAACCGCGTCTGAAATATATCTTCGAACCGGCGGTCAAAGCGGGCATGACGGTGCATTTTCACAGCTGCGGGCAGATCAGGCCGATCATCGAGGACTTGGCTGATGTCGGCGCGACCTCGATCTGGCCGCAATTGCCGGCATACGATATGGCCGATCTGGCAAAACTCAGCCGCGGCACGGGGCTTGCGATCGCCATTCACACCGACCGCGCCAACACGATGACGTTCGGCACGCCGCAGCAGGTGCGCGATCTTGTCAAGCGCGAATATGAGACCTTCAAAATGGCCGACGGCGGTTCGTGGTTTTATATCGAGTCCGACAACGGTTTTCCGTTCGAAAACCTCGAGGCGCTGGTGAACACCGTCAAAGAGATTCGGTAATGACAAAGCGCCGACCAGCAGGTCGGCGCTTTTTACGTAGAGTGAATTCCCCCTGTGCGAACTTTTTTCGCACTTCCCCTTCTTTGACAAGGGGGGTTAAAGATTACGTTTTCACAAACCCGCATTTGCCGATGTCCTCCGAGGTACGGCAGACTTCTTCCGACAGGCGGGTGAACAGTTCGCCGTATTTTGTCTTTTGCGCGAGCTTCATCGCACCCGCCCGCATTGAGACGGGTATGTTTTCGTTGCCGCAGGTTACTGTTTTGCCGTTTTGGCTGAGGATTTTTTCGGCAAATGTTTCGACGTCTTTTTTCTCGGTAAATTCGGTGAACAAGGCGAATTCGTCACCGCCGATGCGGCATAGCAGCATACCGTCGTCGGTTTGTTCGTCAATCCGGCGCAGGCATTCGGCAATAATCTTATCGCCCGCCGAACGACCTTTATCGGTGTTGATCGCGCGCAGTCCGGCGATATCAAAACTCAACACAAATTTACCCTCTTTGGCGCGGATGTAGTCATATAATTCGGTCATATCGAATTTTCGTCTATTCATGTTAGAATCTCCTTCTGTATTCAAGATTAATTTCGGAAATATCTCGGTAAATTTTCGGGTGTGTTTAAAGTTCGAGGGCGTGGTATTCCAGACCTTCACAAAAGCCCGTGAGAAGACTTCAGGCGAGTTGTATTGATAGTTCATTGCCGTATCGAGGACGCTTGCACCCGTAAGTAGATCACGCGCGGCTAACGTCATGCGCCGCCGGGTGATGTAGCCCCCGACCGAGATGCGAAAGACATACCGAAACAGTTTTTGCAGATGAGACAGCGAACAAAAACAAGACGAAGCAATGTCTTCCTGCGAAATGTCGTTTTTGATATTATCTTCGATATAAGCGAGTGAAACCGTCAAAACACCGAGATCCCGAATACCGAACACCCCCAAACGATTTCAAAAGTACTTTTGTGTTTCTATTATAGCATATTGTTTATAAAAATCCTGATGTTTTGAGTACAAATGATCTCTCGGGAAATCCGTGATTTTGTGTTTTTGCCTTGACCTTTTGGATGATTATGGTATGATGATATCAATCAAAGCGCTACGGGATTATGATATTATTGACGAAAGAGGTATTTACAGATGTGTTTTAAACGCACAACCCTAATACTGCTCGGTCTATTGATTATGATATCGGGATGTCAGAATATCTCGGAGTCAAGCGAAGCAAGCAGTGTTTCTGCCGTTTCGAGTTTGGTTTCAAGCGAAGAAAGCGGTGTTTCTGCCGTTTCGAGTTCGGTTTTAAGCGAAGAAAGCGGTGTTTCTGATATTTCAAGTTTGGAATCAAGCGAAGCGAGCAGTGTTCCCGCTGTTTCAAGTGAAAATACAGGTATTCCGTCAGATTCTCCTTATACACTCGAAGAATATAAAGCGATTCTGCAGCCATATTTAAATGATGATGAATTTATAAACTATGTGAGAGCATACAATGTCTATCCTTCACCCGATGGGGAAAATCAATTTATTGAAGTAGCTGTTTGCCTTTGGTATGTTGATGATGACTATGAAAATTATGTGAGTTATCTGTTCTTGAACGATTTTGATCATTTTGTTAAGGATTATGGTTATACTTTTATCGAAACCGTAAAATGGATTGATAACAATCGAGCGTTGATTGATCAAGGAACCATTATCGATATCGAGACAGGCCAAGAAAAGAATATCATGGATAACAGCTATTTTGATAATATCGAATGGAGTTATATTGTCGAGTCCGACGTAAATTCAACAGGAACAAAGATCGCAGTATTTTCAAGACGCCATAACTTTGATTATGTGATCAGACCGTCTATGCAGTATCTGTTCCTCTATGATATTGCCGAAGATAAATGGATCATGTTATATGAGGCTTCTTATCGATATGAAGATACGGGAGATCCGAGTGCTTTGCTGAAATGGAAAACAGATGACTGTATTGAATTTTATCTTCATTACGGAGCAAAACTCAATTTTATCATATCGTCAAATGAGATCATTGAAGTTCCCAATTTTATTGTTGAAGATGGTGGTGTCTATGACGCTGCAAGATTGAGGGAAGACGGTGGATTCGCAGGAGAAAAAACGATTTATGTCTGGAAAGAATATGCTGCGGATGAATCTACTCACGCTTTTTCAAGACTTTATTTATATATGGAAAGGAATAATTTAAAAATTGCGCCGGGCGAGTATTTTATCTACGAAAATGATCCCTATGAAAATTTGATCGCGAAGTTGAATTTCGTGCCGAATGAATAATCTAAATAATCGGAGGTGCATTTTATGAAAAAGCCGCTGATCATTCTTTTCTGCCTCATCATTGCGATACTCACAATCGGTTGTCAAACAAATAAAGGTTCAGAGGTTCAAGAATCATCAATTTCTGCAAATTCATTTTATGAAAATGGATCATTTGAATATGAATGGGGAAATAAAGTAGCCGAAATATCTTATATCTATCAATATGACTATCATGAATACTATTTTTCAGATAAGTTTTTAATAGAAATCATGATCAGTGTTAATGTTGAGGAAGACGACTACGGTTTCGAAGATGAGTGCTTTGTTTACATTGACAATGCAGGGAGTATTGAAAATTTAGTTCATGTTTTCTTTGCAGACCCTTCTGTAACCGGCGAGAGAATGGAAGGCGTCATTTTCCTCGGGGAAAGATATGCGTTAATCGGCGGCGAGGTCATTTTTGATATGGATTCCCGTGAAAAATACAGCATTCCCTTTTTAGAAACGTTTGATGAGAATAACACTGAAGAAATATCCGAAGGAACCGCGAAGTATGTTAGCAACTGTATTTATGATCCTGATAACAATCGTTTGATCTATATATTTACTTGCGGATATATAGATGAAAACAATGATCTTGTGATGTATGATTACCTCTATACCTATGATCTGAGCGACATCGCAAATCCTTCCGAAGCAAATTGGACACTGATCGGAAAATATCTTGCCGAGATTTATAACACCGAGCCGTATTTCGTTGATTTGCAGCTAAATGAAGACGGCACGGTAACTTATCGGGAGTATTACGATATATACTATAAAGTTGATATTGATACCGGAGTGCGGAGCCCTGTCATCGAATAGTTTTAAGCAATACATGACATAATAGAGCGGAATCCCCTATCTCGCTCTATTATTTGGTGTTATATTACGGCGTAGGGGCGAACTGCGTTCGCCCGTCAATTCCCATAGAGGTGTTTTGTTTTATTGAACCAAAATTAGCGGGCGAACGCAGTTCGCCCCTACGATTCACGGATTTTACGACGCTCGCTAATTCCGAAAGCGGAACAGTTAAGACTGTTCCCTACGGATTTAAACCACCTGGAATAAATAAAACTTCAAATAATCGGTCTCGGGGACGGTCAGTAAAATCGGGTGGTCGGGCGACTGTTTGCGCGCCTCAATCAGTTTGAGCGTGACATTCGCGTCCGATGCTGCCGTCAACAACGTTTTGACGAACAGCTCATTCGTCATAAAATGCGAACACGAACAGGTAGCCAGATAACCGCCGCGCGGCAGGAGTTTCATCGCCGCGCTGTTGATTTCGCGGTAGCCCTTTTCCGCGCCCGCAACTGTTTTGCGGCTCTTGGTGAACGCCGGCGGATCGAGGATGATCAGGTCATAATCCGCTTTTTGCTCGCGCAGTTTAGGCAGCAAATCAAACACATCGGCGCAGATAAAATCCATTTTGTCGGTCAGCCCGTTTTTTTCGGCGTTCTGTTTTGCCAGTGCAAGCGCCGATTCCGAAACATCGACCGCTGTGGCGTGCGTTGCGCCGCCCATCAGCGCGTTCATGCCGAACGACCCGGTGTGAGTGAAGCAATCGAGTACCTTGCGCCCTTTGGCGATGCGGGCCAAAGCGGCGCGGTTATATTTTTGGTCGAGGAAAAAGCCGGTCTTTTGGCCGTTTTCCACGTCTACCGCGTATTTTAAACCGTTTTCGGTGATCTCGGTAATTGCGCTTTCGGGGTGCGAAATAAAATCGCTCTCGTACCAACCCTTGCCCAAAGAAAGCCCTTCCAGCGAACGGATTGAGACGTCGTTGCGCTCGAAAATGCCCGAGACGGTCACGCCGTATTCGTTTAAAATTTTCACAAGTTCGCGATAGATCATGTCTTTGCGCTGTTCCATGCCATAGGACAAAATCTGACTGACCAGAATGTCATTGTAGCGGTCAATCGTCAGACCGGGCAGGCCGTCGGCCTCGCCGAAAATCAGGCGGCAGCACGAGAAATCGTCCCGCATCACCGTGACGCGGTAATCAATCGCATATTTCAAGCGGCGGGCGAAAAACGCGTCGCCGAAAGTTTCGTTGGCATTGGCGGCCAGCACCCGAACGCGGATTTTGCTCTTTTCACTTAAAAGCCCCGTGCCGAGATAGACGCCTTTTTCGGACAGCACGTCCATCAGACCGCCGTTTTCACAAGGCCCGTTGACATTGGTAATCTCCTCACCGTAGACCCACGGGTGGCCGTTTCGCAGGGACGCCTCGGCCTTTTTCGTGACCGTTGCCGCCGGGAATTTCCGTTCGGTTTTCATCGGTTTTTCTCCTTTTGTACGATTTCATGTACAATCTTTTGAATCAATGATAGTTTATCCGCTTCCGCTCCGTTTGGCGCAAAGGTGTTTTTTGCGATATCTCCGCCGAGTAAAAACTCGTACCAGACCGCCGCCGTTGCATACCTGCCGTAGATGTAATCCATGTGAAAACCGTCTCGGCACAGCGAAAGCCCGCCGTTAGCATAATCGAATGCGGGCGTTTTGCGCAAGTGTCGGATCACATCGCCGCAGGGGATGATCGGAACGCCGATGCGCTTTGCCGCTTCGGCGCTTGCGGTTTCGATGGCATTTGCCATCTGCTCCTGATCGCGGTCGTAGTTGGCAAAACCGGGATGGGTCGAGTCGATTTCATACGCCCAAGTTCTGTGGAAAACTTGCTTGGCAAGCGGTCTCAGCTTTCGTACATAAGCCGAAAGTTCGGCAAGATAGGGAAAATAGGTCTCGAGCAGTCCGCTTTCGTGGCTGACCTGCTGCATGGTCACGATGTCCCAGTCATCTTCGAGCAACGTCTGTTTGATGGACACAAGCGTACCCGTTGAAACACCGTTCAACTGATAATCATAGGCGGCGGCATCATTTTGAATGTTCTCGCAATGCCGCTGCAATGAGCATCCACCGATATAGAGATTGACGATTTTCGTTTTCATTCCGCCGGCTTCGGCAATGGCATGCAGATAAGCCGTGGCGTCCTCGGAAAAGCTGTTCCCGATCGCAAGTATTTTGGTCACTTTTTGAAAAATCCTTTCAATTTGTCCTCGAGCAAGCCCATCATCAGACCCGCTGAAATTTCGGCGACCGTCCAACCCGACTCAATCGCCCACGGACCCCAGCCGAGGTCATTCGGCAGGGCAAAGACCTCCATTTGGTCAAGGTCCAATGCCCGTGTCCAGCCGCCGTCGATTTTCGGGTTTGCACTGTGAATCTGTGCGCTGACCATGAATCCGGCAATGCCTTTCCACAGTTCCTTGAAGTAGGAATCACCGGTGATGAAATACGCCTGAATGAATCCGATCGGCAGCCAGTTGCAGGAATAGAGCAAATCCACCACCGGATCGCCGTTTTTGGTCAAGAGCGAACATTCGCTGTCATTTTGAGAGAAGCGGTGCGCTTTGTAACCCTCGTCCCACTCGGCGTAGGCGCCGCTTTTATGACGCATGGGCTGCAGATCGGCGGCGACTTGATACAGCCAATCCTTATGTTTTTTTTCGCCCGTCACCCAATAGAGATAGGCGAGCGGCAAAATCAAGCGGCAAAGTTCCTGCGTCTGGCTGTGTTCGCGGATGGTGTTCGGGTAGACATTCATCAGCGTCTCAAGCCCTTTTACGGCGACGTTTTTAAATTCCTCGATTCCGGTCAGTTTGTAAGCCAGCAGCAGAGCGGCCCAGTAATATGCGTTGTGATGCGCGCACGGGAAATTGCCCGAGGTGCTGTGAAGCCGTTCAATCTCCTGCGGCGTGAGTTTAAAGTTGTCGGTTCTGGAAACCCTTGTGCCGTCGGTGCCGGTGGTTTTTACGAGAAAACGGAGTGCGGACACGCAGTCGGAAAGGTGATTGTCGTTTTGCAGAATCAGGCATTTGAAAAGCTGCGGCAGAATCGCTCTCGCCACATCGTCCTGATAGCATGCGCCCCAGCCGATTTCCGTCCAGCGCATCATGCCCTCGAGCGGGCCTTCTTTGATTTGAAAACAATCAAAGCAAAAATCAAGCAGATTGTCCGAAATCGCAAGGTCTTCGGCTTTGCCGTGCAGTAAATAATTCAAAAAGTGGGGCAGGGCGGTTTCGCCGCTGCAGTCGTCGCGCACACCGGTCAGCATACGTTGGTTTCCGTCGCCGTCAATCTCGGTCGCAAGCCCTTCCAACACACCGTCTTTGCCGTCGTGAATCAAAATTCCGGCGTTTTTAAACCAACCGAGCCCTTTTTCGGCGCTGTCCGAAAGCTGTGCTTCGAAATCGTCTGCATTCGGATCGGCGGGCAGCAGCTCATAAGTGCTTTCAAGGCCGTCGAAAATATGCGCACCGGCGGGTTGTCCCAGCAGCCATTCGGTGATATAGCGGACAACCGCATGCCAGCGGCTGCGCGGAGAAAACCGGCTGCGGTTGAAATTCGACAGCCGGAACGAGCAGATCAGGAGATTGTCGCTTTCGAGCCAAAGCCCGCGCTCGGTCACATTTTGAAAGGTCTCTTCGGTGACGGCAATATGACCGTGGACATTTTTGCGGACAAATTGCAGCAGCGGCTTTGCCGTTCCGAGCGACAGCCACGGTTTGACGCGCATGCCGCACTGGTCGTCCAAGATGTCGCCTTCGGCAAGTCCCGGAAGATCGGGCCCGAGCCAAACCGGACGGTCAAATCGGGTGGAGGATGCCTCCGGCCAGTAAATTTCCCCGATACTGCCGCAGAATTCGGCGAGCAAACGCTTTCCCGCCGCAATCTGTCTTTCAATCAACACACGGGTTCTTGCCGGAATTTCGAGCGGCGTATTGGCCGCACCGCCGAGTACCGCAATCGCATCACAGCTGCCAAGGGATTCCTGCGTTGTGTCGTCGGGTTTTAAAATTAACAAATCGGGGCAGGCGGCTTGAAAAACCGCAAGCAAATCGTTTTCTTTTACACAGATTACGCCAAGTGTTTTTTGCGGCATAAAAATAACCACCCTTAATTAAAAGAATCCCGCCGCTTTATCGTTCGGCGAGATTCATTATAGCGTAAAATTTTTATTTATACAATGACATTGCTTTCACGAATCGGTTAAAAAATCAAACTTCCGATCTGATAGACAAGGAACGCGCAGACCCAGGCGATCACGCACTGCCCGATCACAACGCCGAGGGTTTTGATGCCGGAATTCAATTCGCGTTTGATCGTCGCCACGGCGGCCGCGCAGGGGGTATAGAGCAGGGTGAAGATCAGAAAACTGACGGCGGAGAGCGAGGAAAACAACCCCGGCAGCACACCCGAAAGCGCCGAAGCGGTGGTTTGCGTCAAAACTCCGAGAGTGCTCACGACGGCCTCTTTGGCCGTAAATCCCGCGATCAATGCGGTCGTGATGCGCCAGTCGCCGAAGCCGAGCGGTGCAAAAATCGGCGCGATCAGCTGCCCGATGGCGGCCAGCAAGCTCTGCGAATGGTCGGTCACATAATTCAGCCGGAAATCGAACGCGCCCAAGAACCAGACGATAATGGTCGCCAAAAAGATGATCGTAAACGCCCGCTGCAAAAAATCCTTGGCTTTGTCCCACATCAGCAACAGGACGCTTCTGAATGAGGGCAGGCGGTAGTTGGGCAGTTCCATCACGAACGGCACCGGCTTGCCTTTGAATGCGGTTTTATTGAGCAAAAGCGCCGCCAGAATGCCTACGAGGATGCCCGTAAGGTATAAAGCAATCATCACGAGCGCAGCGTGGCCGGGGAAGAAAGCCGCGGAAAAGACCGCATAAATCGGGATTTTTGCCGAGCAGCTCATAAACGGCGTCAGCATAATGGTCATTTTACGGTCGCGTTCGCTGGCCAGCGTCCGGGTCGCCATGATCGCCGGAACCGAGCAGCCGAATCCGATGATCATCGGCACAAAGCTGCGGCCCGAGAGCCCGACTTTGCGCAGCAGCTTATCCATCACGAACGCCACCCGCGCCATATAGCCGGTGTCTTCGAGAATCGAGAGGAAGAAAAACAGCACGACGATCAGCGGCAGAAACGACAGCACGCTGCCGACGCCGGCAAAAATCCCGTCGATGATCAGGTTCTGCAAAACGGCGTTGACGTCCCAGTTCGTCAGTGCGGTGTCGACAAGACCGGAAAGCGCATCGATGCCCATGGACAGCAGGTCGGATAAAAAGCTGCCGACCACGCCGAACGTCAGCCAAAACACCAATCCCATGATCGCAATAAAAATCGGAAGCGCAAAAATTTTATGGGTTAGCACGTTGTCGATCCGGACACTGCGCAGATGCTCTTTGCTTTCGCTGCATTTGACCACGGTTTTGGCGCAGACATTTTCGATAAAAGCGTAACGCATGTCGGCCAGCGCGGCGTTGCGGTCGAGGCAGCGCTCCTGTTCCATCTCGACGACCGAGTGTTCGATCAGATCCAGTTCGTTTTGGGTCAGCCCGAGTTTATTGATAAACGGAATATCATCGCCCTCGATGAGCTTGGTTGCGACATAGCGCTGCGAGACGCCAATGCGTTGGGCGTGGTCTTCGACAATGTGGCAGACCGCGTGAATGCAGCGGTGAACGGGTCCCGGGGAACAGAAATCCATCACCGAGGGTTTGATTTTGTTTTCGGCGGTGCGCACGGCGCAGTCCACCAGTTCGGCGATGCCCTCGTTTTTGGCGGCGGAGATCGGCACGACCGGAATTCCGAGCAGTTTCGACATCTCGACGGTGTCGATCGTGCCGCAGTTTTCGCGCACCTCGTCCATCATGTTCAGCGCCAGCACCATCGGAATGCGCAGCGAAAGCAATTGCAGGGTGAGATACAGATTTCGCTCGATATTGGTGGCGTCGACGATGTTGATGATGCCGTCGGGTTTTTGATTTAATATAAAATCGCGGGTGACGATTTCCTCGGTGGAATAGGGGCGAATCGAATAGATACCCGGCAGATCGACGACGGAGTTATTCTTCGAATTTCTGATTTCTCCGACCTTTTGCTCCACGGTTACGCCGGGAAAATTGCCGACGTGCTGGTTGGACCCGGTAAGGGCATTGAACAGCGTCGTCTTGCCGCTGTTCTGATTGCCCACGAGCGCAAAAACCATGTCCGTTTCCTCCTTTTAATTCGATTAACGCCGCATCCTCTTTGCGCAGCGTCAGTTCATAACCGCGTACTCGGATTTCAATCGGATCGCCGAGCGGTGCCATTTTGTGAACAGAAATCATCGTGCCTGGAATCAAACCCATATCCAACAGACGCAGCCGCAAAGCACCCTCGCCGTTGACTCTTGTGATAAATCCACCGCTGCCGATGGGGAGTCGGTCAAGTGTCATATATTCACATCCTTTCGATGAATGATATCAGAGGGCAGGTCCGCCCAAAGGCGGAAGCGAAAAACGTTTTCCGCAGGACCCGCTTTCCGCCACTATGTTAGCATATGCTAACTCGAATGTCAACAGTTTTTTTCGGATTTATTAAATATACTTGATTAATCGTTTTTTGCATGTTACAATCTGTATCTGTAAAAAGAGATGCAGGTTCTTGCAGCCTTGTCGATCTTTTGAATGTGCTTGTAATTTTGGAAATACTCAGGGAACATATTTCGGACTGCTTTTAAATATCCAAAAAATGCCGAATTGTAAGACGTATGCTGTCGCTTTTTCATCAGATGATCGGGGCGAGTCAGTAAAAGTATACCCAGAACATCTGGAAAAATCTCAAAAAATCAGTATACTGAAAGATGAATTTTCATGTCTGGGAAATTCTCGGGCAGATGAACGGAGTTTGATGATGGTGAATAATGCATTATATGTAACAATTAATGCAATCGGAGTGGTATTGCTTTTGCTGATGCTGATCAATTTCGGATCACACAGTATCATGCGAAAAAGCGTCGATGACAGATTATTCACGGTAATGCTTTATTTTAATATGTTTTTATTGATTACCGATACGGTAATGTGGCTTTTAAACGGTAATCCGACACCTCTTGCGGGTGTGGTTTTACGCATCGACTCGGCATTGTATTATATTTTGCAGCCGGCAATATGTTTTGTTTGGTATATTTATTGTGAATATAAGCTCGGCGTAAATACGCGAAAAATTATTCGGCAGCTGCCATGGCTTGCAATTCCCGCTTTTGCGGCCACAGTATTGACGGTGGTCAGTTTATACACACCTTTTTTCTTCTCTATTGATGCTCAAAACAATTATACACGGGGAAATTATTTCTTTTTGTGTTTCGTTTTAACGCTGTTTTATATTTTCGGCATCTATTTTGTTATGCTGCACATGGTTATAAAAGACCCCATGACAACAAAGCGTGAGACCATCCGGGTTCTCTATCTTTATCCGATTCTTCCGGTTATTTGTGCGGTGATACAGTGGATGTTCTACGGTATTTCGGTCCTTTGGATCGGGTCTGTAATCTCGTTGTTGATTATCTATTTTAATCTGCAAAACACGTTAATCACAACAGATGCGCTGACCGGCCTCAGCAACCGCCGGCGTTATGAGACCTTTATCAACAATAAAATCAACTCACAATTAAAGAATCCCATCTTGTTCGCTTTGATGATTGATATTGATAAATTTAAAAAAATCAATGATAAATTCGGGCATGCCATTGGAGACGAAGCACTTAAGAACGTAGCGACGATCCTGATCAAAGCGGTAAACCGAACTGATTTTATTGCCAGAATCGGCGGAGAAGAATTCATCGTAATCGGGGAATGTGAAACCACCGAGACTGCTTTTATAACTATGCAGGCCATCAAAGAAGAAACCCAACGCTTCAACGAAAAGGGGACGGCGCCATACAACCTCTCTATGAGTATCGGTTATGCATTTATCAAAGCGGGGGAATCCCGCACAGCCGATGAAATTATCCGAGAGGCCGATAAACGGATGTATGATGAGAAGGAACGGACCGACGGGAAAGTAGGGCAGGCATAATTTTAAGTTATCCCATTCGGCTTAAAATTAAAAAAATAACCGGGATTTAAAACAGGTATTAAGCACAATATAATTATGGAATTTCGGAAAGGAGCGGAGCGGTAAGAAATCCGAAAAAACGGACGTTTTATCGCATTACAATGGGAAGAATCAGCATCGGATTGTTATTATCAATAATTGCCGTGGTTTTTTTGGGCGCTCTTATATTTAAGTTTGTTCTGAAAGCTTTGGTTTTCGGGTTGGCGGCCATTCTGTTTATCGGATTGGTTGTCATACTTTTCGCCGGGTTGGTTGTCGCTTTGATTAAACATTTATGAAAACTTCCAATCCTCAACAATAAGAGAAGAACCCCCATCCTTGCGATGGGGTTCATTTATTGATTCATATCCCGTTTCGGCATTTTGAAAATGTGAAAGCTGTTATGGTTGTTATATAATTTTTAACAACATCTCACGGGCGAATTCCCGCAGGACGGATCTGTTTGATTCAAATTCCGCATCCGATGAATAACTGTCCAGCGCTGCTTGAATAAGCGCGGTATACTTATCGGGAAGATGTGATATCCCCCATTTTCCGCCGTCCGATTTCGAAACGACGATTCCGTCTCTGAAATAAGCCAACGTCCGGCAGAGATTGAGGATATAATAGACAGGACTGTTTTCTATCTCGCTTTCGCAATTTTCGAGATCGGCTTTGATACTGTCGAGATAAGCGGCCTTCGGAACTTCGTCGAACGCTTCGTCAATCGGTTTTCCGCAGAGGACGATCCCGATATGCTTAATTACGGTAAAGTGCGCAGCCAAATCGGGGTCTTTTCCGTGCACGGTACGGCAATATTCAGGCAGGTTTTTAATCGCTCTTTTTAAGTATGCATTGGAAAAATGCAGTTCGAAAGGCGTCGGGTGAGAAAAGTTTAAGCAATCTCGAAGCAGCACCACACTCATCTCAAACCCCTTTTTCGTCGCCTCCGGGTTCAGCTGAAGCAGCGTTTGAATCAATGCCTGCTTTTGGTCGAGAGTCGGCGGTTCGTTCACAACAACAATGAAATCAATATCGCTCTTGACCGGATTAAAACACCCGAACGCAAGCGACCCGTGCACATAAATCCCGCACAGATTTTCGTTGAGAACGGCTTGATATTCTGCTTTAATGATATTTAGGAGTTCAAACGGTTCCATGATGTGGCGTTATACTGTACTTTTTATCTTCTTTTTCCGTATGACCGGACTCTGGAACGGTTATAACGATGCGCGTTCGGTGCGGTGGACTTGGCAAGGGCATTGTTTTTGGCAATCACCTCGGCCGGTTTTGCGGCAGAACGGTTCTCGGAAACGCTTTTAATATTGACACGTCCGATATTGGCTGTATCAAGAGAAGCACCGCGGCGGTTTTGACCTCCCGAACGGCCTGTCTTGTTGTGAACCGTTGTGTCGGTCAGCGGATATTTGGGGTTTTCGGCGACCGGAATGCTCTTGGTGAGCAGTTTTTCGGCCTGTTGGATCAACGGAAGCTCCTCGTAATTGCAAAACGAGATCGCAACGCCCCCTTGTCCGGCTCTGCCGGTACGCCCGATACGGTGGATATACATCTCGGCTTCTTCCGGGATATTGTAGTTAAACACATAGGGCAGTTCTTTAATATCAATGCCGCGCGCGGCAATCTCCGTCGCAATCAGCATTCTCACCGAGCCGTCTTTAAAACTTCTCAGCGCGTTTTGGCGTGCGTTCTGAGACTTGTTGCCGTGAATGGCCAACGCCGATACGCCGGCTTTTACAAGCTGTTTAGTGAGCATATCTGCGCCGTGCTTGGTGCGAGTGAACACCAGAGCCTGCCGGATGTTTTCATCGGCAAGGATGTCGAGTAAAAGGTCTTTTTTGTGTGCGGTATCGACGTAATAGAGCCGCTGCTCGATGGTCTCAACAGCCGGGGTGTCGGGCGAGATATCGATGCGGACATAATCCTTGAGCAGGGTGTCCACCAAACGGACGACCTCGGTGGGCATCGTGGCGGAAAACAACAAGGTCTGGCGGTCGGATCTCAACGCGCGGGCGATCCGTTTGACGCTGTAAATGAAGCCCATATCGAGCATCCGGTCGGCCTCATCCAGTACGAAGAATTCGACGGATTTTAAACTGATAACGCCCTGATCCATCAGGTCGCACAGCCGTCCCGGTGTTGCGATTAAAATATCAATGCCTTTTGTGAGCATTTGTTCCTGTGTTTTCTGACTGACGCCGCCGACGACCACACCGCAGCGCAGCGGCAGGTGGCGTCCGTAGGCCTTGAAGTTGTCGTAAATTTGAATGGCAAGCTCTCGGGTAGGGGTGAGAATCAGCGTGCGGATTTTGGAATGATCGTTATCGCTGCCGTATTTACTCCATAAAAGTTGGAGGATCGGCAGGGCGAAAGCGGCGGTTTTTCCGCTTCCGGTTTGGGCACAGCCCAAAATATCGCGGCCGGAAAGCACCTCCGGAATGGCTTTTTCCTGAATTTGCGACGGGGTTTCGTAGCCCTGTTCCTCCAGCGATTTCAAAATCTGAGGGCAGAGCTGCAATTGGCTAAATGACATGAAAAAAATCTCTTTCTAAAATTATTCCTTTACTTTAATGGGTGATAAGCAATTTAAATTAAAAACGCATGGCGTTATAATCAAGCGGATATGAAGTATCATGAAGTAAAGGGCATACATAAACATCCCATAATACGCTACTTTAATAGTATAACATAGATAAAAAATATATTCAAGTTTTAATAGTATGATTTAAAGCGGGTGAGAGATGCGCCTTATCGCCATTAAAAAAGTCGAGAACGGATTATATCAGTATGATATAATCAAATCACTTCATGCATGAAGGGCGAGGGATGTTCATGGATTACTTTCTGGTCATATGGTCGGTTACTGTATTTATTGAAAACCGGATTGAGTCGGGTTTCGACTATGCAGAGTTGGAAAAGTGCACAGGCTTCTCACTCTCACATCTTCGGGCGATCTTTGCCGGGCTGACGGGTACTTCACTGTCGCGCTATATCTTGGAACGCAGGGTATCGCATGCGGCCTTCGACTTGATCCACAGTGAGAAAAGCATTCTGGACATCGCCGTTCAATACGGGTTTCAAAATCCTGACACCTTCACACGCGCTTTCAAGCGCATCACGAACAGAACGCCGCAAGAGTTCCGAAAGCAGAGGCCACCGGTCGGAAACATCAAACTCTGCGCGGGGGTCTTCGGCGTCTCGGAAAGGATTTTAAGCATGGAGATTAAACCGAAAAATACGCAGGACAGCACAGTTTTATACGGCGTTCCGAAGGTCGGCTACGGCGTCTACGGCTGCACGCCGTTCCCGATCTGCCTCAAAGGAGCGGCAAACTATCTCGGCGAGGACGTCGATTACGATTATGCGATGACGGCGAGCGGTGCGGCGTTCCGATTAACCTGGGACGAGACCTGCTGGAACGGCGGGAATGTCGATGTCCTGCTTGCGTTTGACGATCCGATCATGGCTTTTAAAAAGGGAATCGAAGTCCTTGGTCGGGAATTCACAATGTTGTGCAAAGGCGAATTCTTCAGGAACGATGAGAAAAATTCCGAAGTTAAATCGAACGCAACGAAAGAGGAGTTTATCAACTTTATCAGAGAGCAGATCGACAAGGGTTCGCCTTGTATCGGGCTCGGGTTCATCGGCCCGCCGGAGGCCTGCCTGATCACCGGTTACCGCGATAACGGCAAAACGCTGCTTGGGTGGAACTTTTTTCAAGACAGCCCCGAATTCGCAACGCAGGTGAAGTTCGACGAGTCAGGCTATTTTATCACCGACCGCTGGTGGGAAAACGCAGGCACTTATGCCGTGATGTCACTCGGTGAAAAAGTCAAAGCCCCGATGCCGCTCAAGGAACTGGTTCATAACGCCGTCACCGTGCTTTCGGGCAGAAAATACGGCGATTACGCAAAGGGTATTCTGGCATACGAGACCTGGAAAAAGGCGATCACGGATGAGAGCCAGTTCCCGAAAGATTTGATCATGCCGCTGCTCGTCGAGCGGCTGATGTGTCAGGGTGACGGGATGGACTGCCTTGCAGACGGCAGGGATAATGCGGCGAAGTTTTTTGCAAAGCAAGCCGAAAAAAATCCCGGGCAGCCGCTGTTTGCGGAGATTGCCATGCAATTCGGAATTGTGAGAGACGGTGCGTTTGAGATGTATAAGACGCTCGGCGGTTGGTGCCGGGACGAAAAGCAGCTCAAGGCGTTGGCACAACCCGAAACCCGCCGCAAGCTCGCAAAATTGATCGATCGCTGCAAAGCCGCCGACACCGAGGCGCTTGCATTGCTCAAAAAACTTGAGCAGGTACTTTGAAATATCCGTTTAAAATCGATATCCCCCGGGAAAATCCGGGGGATATTTGCTGTTAAAAATCGTATTTCATACCGTCGTATGCAACGATGAAACCCTCTTTTTCGGCGATCGGAGCCATATCATCATAAAGCGCCGCTTCGGCGTTGTGCGAAAAATGGTTGAGGCAGAATACGGTGTTGCCGTCTGCCGCACCGCGTTCTTTCAATGTTTTGCGAAACCGCAGATTTCGCTCAAAATTCATATGGCCGCGGTATTCGATCGGCTTTAACCCCTCGGTGCAATCCATCGACACAAAATCAAAGCGCCAGCCCCTGTTTTTAATAAAATTCCAAACCGCGTCTTCAAAAATATCGGTGTCGTGGGCATAGAACAGGGTCTTTTGCCCGTGTTCGATCACATAGACATAGGGGTGGTCGGTACCGTGGACGGCTTCGAGCGGTGTGATCCGGTAACCGTCCGCTTCAAAGGTGATGCGGGGTGCGACAATATGCACACGAATGAGGTTCGGGTTGCTTTCGGGCAGCTTGACGATATATTTTTCCATATCCGGCAAAATGTCCTCCGAACCGTAGATGTCCAGGGGTTTGCAGTCGTCGATATGGGCAAAACCGGGTCGGCGCATCGCGAAGTCGGCGGGGTAGAAATGATCGCCGTGGGTGTGTGTGATGAGCAAGGTGGAAATGTGTGCGTAGTCGATATTGCAGTTGCGCATATGCATAAACGAATCCGCCGGCCAGTCGATGAGGATTTTATCGTCGATGAGCGTTTGCGAGCGGGAGCGGATGTTGTGTCCGCCGAGAAGCCGTGCGCGGCGGCAGTTTTCACAATGGCAAAACAGCGCGGGCAAGCCCTCCGCAGCCCCGGTTCCGAGATATTGAATCTGCATGAATGATCGTCCCTCCGTCTTTTGTTACGGGACCATTTTGCTCTTGATCTGCTTTTTTGTCAAGGGCGTTTTTTATCGTGTATAAGATTCAAATTCTTCTGCTGACCCGTAAAACACATTCATATCGATGTATTTTTCATCACCCCGATAGCCGTCCAGCCGTTCCCGATTGGTATACTGCCAAAAGGTCCAATCCCGGTTGTCCGAGAGGGTTGGGGTTGTAATGACATTGCGGATCCAAATGTCATAGCCGTCGAAGCGATCCGCGATATACAGCTGATAAGATTTTTCGGTGGCATATAGAATCGGTTTCAATCCGTAATATGCTTCAAGTTTCTGCAAAAGGGCGGTTAACTCTGTTTCAACGGTCTCGGCATCGGGGGGATTTTTCTCTTTGTCCCCGTAAAACTCCACGTCGACTACGGGCGGCAGCATATTTTCGATGATCGGAACGGTTTTGATAAAGTTGTCGGCCTGTGTGCCGCCTGAGCTGTCATAGCTGAAAAAGTGATAAGCGCCTACACGCAGCCCGTATGCCGCCGCTTGTTTGTAATTATCAGCAAAATATGCATCGGCATAGCTGCTGCCCTCGGTGGCTTTGATAAACGCAAACTGAATATCCTGACCTGCAAGCGTTTCCCAGTCGATTTCGCCTTGATATGAGGATACATCCACTCCGCGCACCGAATATTTTTGTGCAGTTGCTCCGTTTAAAATAATAACGCCGTTATAAATCAATATACAGAAAAGTAAACCGATTGAAATGACAGCGGCGGCGGTGAAAATTAAAACTCTTTTTCGTTTCATGGTTACACCTTTAGATTTTAATGCTTTTAAAAAAACTTTTTCTGCCATGTGGTTTAACTTGCTTTATAATATCGTATGTTCATTTAAAAGTCAAATTGTGGGTTATGTTCATGTTTTTTTCAAACTTGACAAAAAGCGGCCTCTAAAATAGAATAAAATTGATATAATAAGAGGTCTGCCCGAGAAAACAGCAGGGAGGAACGTATCATGGAAGCCAGCCCTTTGGAACGTATGATCAATGCCGATTGGACGGCGTACAGAACGGATTTACAATTTGAGATTCGGTTTTTCGGCACTGACGGCACGGTATATGAAGGCGACGGATTTCAGGTTCCCGCCTGCACAAGAGGGAATTGGGCGTTTTATCTCACCAACAACGGCATGGATATCCAAGCGCCTTTGACGCTGGAACTGTACGCTTTGAATATTGCGTTTGCCGTAAAAACACAGATGGTTGATGTCTGGCAACAGGACTATCTCTCTTTGGCTCAGGGAGATGCGGAAAAATGGGAACTCGACCCGACGTTTTCGGGTTTCTTCAAGGCAGTGCGCCTGACGCTGAAAACGGGTTGTTTTGAATCCGGAGAACAATTGATCGTAGCGCTGGGTTCGCCCGAAAATCCCTGTGAGACCTATTGGACTGCCACCGATGCGTTTATCGTTCTTGAAGCCGTCACGGAAAACGAGCGGCAGTTTGTCGGCAAAAAGCCGTTTGAATTTTCGATTACAGCCCGCAGCCGGCCGACCATAGCGCGGCTGCTGTTTCCCACCTGCGTAAATCTTGATTCGCCGTTTCGTGTGACCTGCGGGGTTTTTGATCTGTGCGGCAACCTCTGTGAAGAATTCACCGGCAGGTTGAAAATAACGCTTACTGACGCGGTAAAAGGGCTGCCGGAAGAACTTGTGTTTTTACCGGAGGACAAGGGCAATAAAGTCATCGAAAATGTGCGTATTACAACGCCCGGCGTATACCGCATCGCCGCGTCGTTGCCGAACGGCAGGTCGTTTGAATCCAATCCCTGCGTGGTGGGAGAACACGATTTTAATATTTATTGGGGCGATCTGCACGCCCACGGTTACGGGGATTCCACGATGCATCTGATGCATATGAACACGAAAAAAGTAAATCCGCTTTCGCGGCATCTTCAAGCCAGAGACATCGGTCGGTTCGACTTTTCCGCCGTGGGTCCGATGTCTTTTCCCGCAACCGATCGGGAATACATATGGGATTTATATAAAAACGCCGTGACCGAGACGGAAAAAGAGGGCTGCTACATCCCGTTTTTGAGCTATGAAGCCCATCCCGCCGACGAGGACAGAACCGTGATCTATCAAAACGCCGACGAACCCGTTCCGCCCGATATGCGCACGGACATGAAGCAGCTGATGAAAACGCTGTATCCCCGTCGGGATGTTTTGATGGAATGTCATATCGGCGGCGCCACACCGAAATGGGAGCATTTCCGCCCCGATCGGGAAGATCTCGTGGAGATCAGCAGCGCATTCGGCAACGCGGAATGGCTTTTGCACCACGCCCTGTCTTTCGGATACCGTCCGGCGGTTTGTGGGTGTTCCGACCTGCATTTGGGACTGATGGGCGGACCGCGGGCAGTGGAGATGTCGCGTGGGCGGTTCGGAAAATCTTTAAACCGGCGGGACTGCGCCTACGGAACCGGTCCGATCACCGCCGTATACGCGCAAAAATTGACGCGGAACGGTCTGTTCGACGCCATGAAAAATAAAACCACTTATGCCACCGACGGCAATCGGATTTATCTGTCGGTGCTGTTGGACGGAAAGCTCCCAGGCAGTGAACTGACCGAAAAATCCTCTTATCAATTGCAATGCAGATGCCACGGAACGGAGGTCATCGAAAAAATTGACGTGATTTCGGGCGAACGCGTAATTTTCAGCTGGAGCCCCGACACGCTTGATTTTGTCGGGGAATGTACGATTGAGAATTTGCCCGCCGATTTCGTCTATGTTCGGGTGAAGCAAACGAACAAAAGCTATGCTTGGACGACGCCTTTTTATATCAACGAGACCTGTCCGCATTGGAACGACGGGGACGATTTTGACGAGTCGAAAAAAGCCGAAGCCGCAAAGTATCTGAAGTCGCTTCAAGATTACTTACGTCTAGAGGAAGATGCGGTGCTGTTTGAAAATATCGAGCCGGTGGGAATTTTGCATGAGACGCTGACCTCCTGCGCGGTGTTCCGCTGCCGGTATAAAGGCCGGTATGAGATGATGCTTAAATGGTATCACGAATTTGACCGGCCCAAGCTTCGTCTGGATTGGGGCAGTTCCTACTGCGGAACGCGCGACGACGAGGCGGTTTATCAGTGAAAAACGCGTTGTTGTTTATTTTAAAATACATTGTAAGCGATATTAATTTTAAAAACCACCGTAAATAAAGTGCCACCAATACGGCCAGATAACTTCCGATGCACTTCCGGTAGTTGACCAAATGGTATTCCATCTTGTTTCCGTCCATTTTCCGTTTATTTTAGCAAAAGTTAAGACATCAGCGCCGCTCATGTTTTTTGATACATAATAAACTTTTGCCGAATTGTCGGAGCATTCCAAAACTTTAAAATATTCCATATCTCCAAGCATTGTATTTGAGGAGTAGGCATATTCAAAGTCGGAATAATATTTCCATGTCAAGTAATCACATTTTATAAGTGAAGTTCCCCATGTAAAAAAGAACGCGCCATAAAAAAGAGCAATTATTATTAAAATAATGAATGGAGAAGCGTTACTTTTTGTTTTCAAATAGATCACTCCTACGTTTTTTTGTTTGCAATCTCGTGAATCCGAGTTTGCGGATTACTTTTTGCATGGCATCATTATCTTCTTCCGTCCTTATGGTGGCTGTTTTGTTTTGCGATAAAATATATGTAAGAACAAATAAGCACAGTTGATAGGCATATTCGTGATTTCTGAATTCTTTGACAGTTCGGACGTCGGCGATCTCCCAGAAATCCTCCGAATATTTTTCCGCACAAGCGCGGGCGACCATTTTATTGTCGGTAAAGATACCGCAATATACCGTCTTTTCCAGATATGCGGATTCTCATATGGATTTTTTCGCAGATTTTCTGCCCGCATAATGCAAGGTGTTCGGCAAAAATGTCGTAATCGTCTACGGTTAACCAGCGGATATCTGATTTGCTGCCCCCCGTATCTATGGCACCGTTTTTCACAACTGACATATCTATTATACACCATCTTGATGCTTTTGTCAATAGAATTGGGATATATTAAATAAATAATTTATAAAGTAATAAAAAATGTTTACACAATCAATTTTATGGTGTATAATGCAAGACCCACAGATCTGTTTTTAGGAGGTCAATATGTCGGTGAAATTGTATCTTAAATCGGTTACAGACTTTATCTCGAAAAAAATCAATTACTTGGAGAAGAACCTGAAAAACTATTCCAACGAGCGAAAGAACACCATCGCGCATGTGCGAAATAATATTCGCGATATCGACGGATACGAAATGGCGTTTTGGAACGACCGAAGCATGTTCCAAGACGAGATGGCGGACGGCAACGTCAAGGAACTGCGGCAATTGAAGCGGGCGCTTTATTCTCCTTTTTTCGGGAATATGCTTCTTCGTTTTGCCGGCGACGAGACCGATGGGACCTACTATATCGGAATCAAGGGTCTGTATGACGACGAAACGCTCGAACCGTTGGTGCTCGATTGGCGCGCGCCCATTGCGGGGTTGTTTTATGAAAACGAAGTGGGACCTTGCAGCTACGAGAGCCCAAACGGCAGCATCATCGACCTTGAAATGAGCAAAAAGAATCAAATCCTCGTTCGCAACGGTATTTTAGAGTCGGTCACCGATATCTCCGACCCTGTTCATGACACTATGTTGTTGGCGTATCTCAATCAAAACGCCACCCGCGAGATGAAAAACATCGTCGCTTCTCTACAATGTGACCAAAACCGAATCGTGCGCATCAATCCCAAACAATCTGTCTTTTTGTTTGGGCCTGCTGGCTCGGGCAAAACCTCCATCGCACTGCACCGCGCTGCCTTTTTGCTTTATAAAAACGAACGGCTGCAATCCGATCAAATCGTTTTCATCTCTCCCAAAAAGCATCTGCACCAATATATTTCATGCGTTTTGCCCAGCTTGAACGAGGACAATATCCGCCTGCATACATATGAGGAGCAACGCTCTTTGATCTTAAAAGGAGCTGAAATCGGAAGTCCGGATTGTTCTGTAAAACTCGGTATTCCCGAGCAGTTTGCAGTCGTCTCTTCACTCGGGGAGTTCGCCCAAACGCTTGAATCGGAGTGCTTTTTGCCGACCGACATTGTACTTGACGAATGCACTGTGCCCAAAGAGGAAATCGAACGGTTGTTTTTTACCGAATACAAACATTTGCCGCTTTTTTCACGGCTGCGTCCCGTAAAAAAAGACATCAAACGAAATTTCAGCGGCTTTTTTCATCAAAAATCCAAGCGTGACTTTTTGGCATCGGTCAATTCGGAAACGGAGCGGATGCTCACTCCGCTTACGCTGCAGCAGGCATATGATCGCTTTCTGCTCTGGCTTTACTCCGAAAAGAATATCAAAACCGATATGACGGGTGTTGATCTAGATATCGCCGCATTGCTGCAGCACACACTTTTTCGCTCTATCACCGCTGACGATGCGCATTATCTGATTATCGACGAGATGCAGGACCTCACTTTGCTTCAGCACGCCGTTATGAACTGCCGGTTCAACTGCCCGTTTTTGATAGTCGGGGATATCAACCAGTCCCTCAATTATTCGGATGATGAGGTGGGATATATACAGCGTGTGTACCGTCAAAAAGCCGAGAATATCACGCTTTACCGCTGTTATCGCTCGACATATGAGATTGTCGAGTTCAGCAAAACCATTATCCGAAACCAAAAAATCGAGGGTTTTCAACGCCATGGCGATCCGGTTGAAGTCCATCATAATGTCGAGTTGGGCGGGCTGCTCAAGCATGAAATTGATTCAAAACGGTGGAACACCATTGCTGTTATCACACCCGATTCGGCAAGCTGCGAAAAGGTCGCGGCACAGCTTTCCCGAAATTACACCGTCGGCAAAAATACGATTGAAACCGAGAGCGACGTGTATGTATATGCGCTTGACAAGGTGAAAGGTCTCGAATTCGACTGCGTGTTGGTCTGCGAGTCCGAACATGAGGTCTATCGGCAGGAACGGGGTGAAAATAATTTGTATATCGCCGTAACGCGTGCCTTGCACAAGTTGATATTGTCATAAATATATTGACATTATCAGTTTATTGGTATATAATGCTGCCGTTGGAGGTGAGCCCAATGGCTTTGAGCGATACCATCAGAATTCTTTTAATCAAACGCGGAAATATCTCCGAGGCGGAATTGGCCCGCCGCCTTGGGATCAGTCCCCAGAGCTTAAACGGCAAAATGAAACGCGATAACTTTTGCGAGAGAGATTTGCGGGAAATTGCCCGTGCGCTGAACTGCGAACTCAATATAAATTTCACATTGACCGATACAGGTGAGAAAGTATAGGGTACAATACGCCGTTGCCTGCGTTATTCGTGTGTGAAAAATCAATTTGATAAATCGCCGCCGCCCTGAACGGGCGGTTTTTTATTGACTTGATTTTTTATGGGTTATTCTATATGATATAAGGGAACTGTTTAAAAAAGGAGGGCTTACCATTCCTAAAAGACCGAATCTGTTATTTTTGATGGTGGATCAAATGCAGGGCAAGGCGCTCAAAGACCCCGCGTGCATCACGCCGAATTTTGACGCCCTCATCGACAGGGGCGTCTGTTTTGAAAACGCATATGCCCCGAATGCGGTTTGCTCTCCTTCAAGGGCCTCGTTGATGACGGGTCTTTTGCCGCATAATCACGGCGTATTGCATGTGATACATTTGGTTGATGACGATCAAAGCGTGATCAGAGATCAGTATCCGCATTGGGTAAAGGGACTCAAAGAATCGGGATATCAAACGGCCTATATCGGAAAATGGCACGTCGAGCGGAGTGAGAACCTCAAAAAATACGGATGGGATCACTATATCCCGACGACAAATGTCAAGACCCCGTTGATAAAATCAAGGTATATCAAAGAGATGGAGGGGTATCCTCCATGCCTTTTATACGGCGTGACCGATATGAAACCGGAAGAAAGGTCATTCGGCATCAGCGTAAAGCATGCGCTGGACAGTTTGGAACGCCTGTCCCAAACGGATGACCCCTGGTGCCTTTTTGTCAGCACAGAAGAACCCCATGATCCGTATGTATGCGGAAAAGACGCTTACCAATTATATAAAAACCAAAACATCACTTTGCCTGAAAATTTCAACGATACGCTGGAGGGGAAGCCGAATCTGTATAAAAGAGCGGCAAAAATATTCTCGGATTTGACGGATCAAGAAAAAACAGAGGCCAAAATTTGCTATTACGCGTCTATTACGGAAATCGATCAGCAATACGGCAGATTGCTGCAAAAACTGAAAGCGCTTGATCTGGAAGACGACACCATCGTGATTTTCACAAGCGACCATGGCGATTTTTTAGGTGCGCACGGGCTGTATCAAAAAAACATTTCAGCGTTTGAAGAAGCGTATAACATTCCGATGATCCTTGCGGGGCCCAAAATCAAACCGCAGGGCATTTTAAAAGCGCGTGTAGGGATTCATGATCTTTATCCGACTATTTTGGAACTGATGGGTTGCCAAGCGGAAAAATACCCCGATTCCAATTCGTTTGCCGATCTGCTCTGCGGCAAGGGCGATCCGGCGGAATGGGATAAAGGATTTGCCGAATATTTCGGCGGCAGAATTATATTGACCCAGCGCGTGGTCTGGGATAAGCAGTGGAAGTATGTTTTCAACGGGTTTGACGACGATGAACTGTACAATCTTGAAGAGGACCCGCAGGAGATGCGCAATCGAATCAACGACGCGGACTGCGCCGAAATCGTGAAGCATATGGTAATTTTGATGTGGAGTTATGTCAAAAAAACCGGCGATCATAGTTTGGAAAATATCAATTATCCGATTTTGCGGCTGGCCCCGTTCGGCTCGAAGATGGAGTAGGGAAGGTAGATTATATCGCAGGCAGTTTTTCTGCCTGTGGAGGGCTAAACCACAGGCCCCCGGACTGTTCCCAAAGTCCCGAAGGACTTTGGTGTGGTCCGAATTTGCTCCTTTTTAGTCGCACATCATTCAGACGCAAGCATCGCTTGCGTTACGGCCCTGGTTCGAATCCACTTTAAAATCTCATACCAAAACAAAAAGAACACCTGAAGGTGCTCTTTTGTTTTGGTGGGGGAAGGTGGATTCGAACCACCGAAACGATCACGTAACAGATTTACAGTCTGCCCCCTTTGGCCACTCGGGAATTCCCCCATACGGTATTCGGTTTTGGCGCGAGCAGAGCCCGCTGGAGCTGGTGGACGGATTTGAACCCCCGACCTGCTGATTACAAATCAGCTGCTCTACCGACTGAGCTACACCAGCAAAGCGCCGCGACGCCTGACTATAATAGCACAACCGATTTTCCTTGTCAATATTTAATGGCAATTTTTTTGTAAGTAAAATTTTCGCGTCGCTTGCATTTCACATCGAATTCCGGTATTAAAAAGTAAAAATTCATTTCCTGAAAATTCGAACGTGAACCGCTTGACAAAGAGTAAATCCGTGCTATAATAAAAAACTGTCGGCGGGAGACCGCCGCGATATATGCGCCCGTAGCTCAGCTGGATAGAGTGACTGGCTACGAACCAGTAGGCCATGGGTTCGAATCCCCTCGGGCGTGCCAAAAGCTCGGCAGAAGGCCGGGCTTTTATTCAATCGAAAAGGAGGTGAACGAAATAGGAATATGGTCCAAAATATTCGGCGCCGAAAAGCGATCAAGCGGTGAAAAACGGTCGGCAGCGGTATTTGTGGATTTTGAACACTGGTACATCTCACTCGAGAAACTGTATGGCATTAAACCGGACATCAAGAATTGGAGCAAGGAATTGAATACCAAATATGACGTCCGCGAAATGACTTTTTTTGCCGATTTTTCGGTACAGGGCATGCAGAACGAGATATCAAAAATCAGAGAAGTCACCAATATGATTGTTCAGACCCAGAATACGAGCCATTATAAAAAAGATTTTACCGATTTTATCATGCTCGATTTGATCTACCAGCGCGCCTTTGATCCCAGCAGCGCCGAAGTTTTTATCATTTTCACCGGTGACGGTCATTTTTCCTCGGCGGCACGTTTTTTAAAGAACAGATGTAACAAAGAGGTCGGGATTTACGCGGTAAAGGGTGCATTCAGCAAACAGCTGCAATCCATTTCGGATTGGAGCGTCGAAGTCGAAAAACCCCCCGTAGCCGATCCGCTCGCAACTTATTACGAGATGATTTTGAAAAATTTCAAATATCTCGAGAGTCAGAACAAAAAAATGGTTTTGTCTTTTAATAAGACCGTACAGACAATCTCAGGGATTAATCACGTTCAGTATTCAAAGGTCCAAACAGCATTAAAGGCCCTGATGAAAAAGGGATATATCTTTCAAAAGAAAGATAAGATCGACGGGAATCCGATTACGACACTTGCCGTCAACTGGGAATTGGTAAAACGCGACGGGCTTGAGCCCGCGCAAAATTAAGAGGAAGGGCGGATACTCCGCAAAAACGGAGCATCCGCCCCTCTTATTAACAAAGATATAAATATTAAAAATAGATATTCAAATTTAACGGTTTTGTCCTTTCTTTTGGAAAAAGTGATTTATCAGACAAAACTCTAAAAAGTGTGAAAGTAGCCATAACTATGCCGAAACTTGAGACCAACCTCGTACAGGGACATGTCGGAAAGCAGCTGATTCAATTTGCGCTGCCTTTTTTATTGTCTAATTTTATTCAAACTTTATATTCGGTCGCCGATATGATTATTGTGGGGCAGTTTTCCGGAACCGCCAGCATGTCCGGCGTCAATATCGGAAGTCAAGTCACGCTGCTGATCACCAATTTGGTACTCGGCCTCTCGGTCGGCGGAACGGTATTGATCGCGCAGTATTTGGGCGCCGGAAAACGGCAGGAGATCAAAGAGACCATCGGCACATTGTTTACAACACTGGGCGTTTTGGCGGTTGTGATGACCGCAGTGATGCTGGTTTTAAAGGTTCCGTTATTAAAATTGATTCAGACGCCGCAGGAGTCCTTTTCCGAGGCGAACAGCTATTTCGCCATCACGATGATCGGGACTGTTTTCATTTTCGGTTATAATGCACTCAGTGCGGTGATGCGCGGCATGGGCGACAGCCGAAATCCGTTGATTTTCGTCGCCATTGCCTGCGGTATCAACGTGATCGGGGATTTGATTCTCGTCGCAGGTTTCAAAATGGGTGCGGCAGGCGCCGCAATCGCGACCGTCATCTCTCAGGCTATCAGTATGTTCCTGTGTGTTATTTACCTGAAAAAGAACGATTTTATCTTTGACTTTAAACTCAAATCCTTCGGGTTCCATCCCGACCGTATGAAAATGATTTTAAAAATCGGGATACCGACCTCGGTGCAGAATACTTTGGTCAGCTTCTCGTTTCTGTTTTTGACAGCGTTGGTCAACACCCTCGGCGTCACGGCTTCTGCGGCGGTCGGTGCAGTCGCAAAACTGAACGGATTTGCGATTCTGCCGGCGATTGCGATGAGTTCTTCGATTTCGGCAATGAGCGCCCAGAACATCGGCGCGGGAGAGATCGGACGCGCCAAAAAGACCATGGGGATCGGCATGCTGATCTCGATGTCGATCAGTGTCGTTATTTTCGTTTTGGTTCAGCTGTTCCCGGAGGCGTTTTTGGTCCTGTTCGACAACGACCCGGAGATGATCGCAAGCGGTGTGCAGTATCTGCGCAGCTTCAGTTTCGACTATCTGCTGGTACCGTTCCAGTTCAGCTTTATGGGTTTGTTCATCGGTTCTGGGCATACGGGCTTTTCGCTGTTTTGCGCTGCGGTTGCTTCGCTGCTTGCCCGAATTCCGGCCTCGTATATTTTGGGTATTACACTCGGTTATGGGCTGCTGGGTATGGGTGCCGGCGGGCCGGTGGCGACAACGGTCGGCGCCATTATCAGTTTGATCTATTATTTGACCGGCAAGTGGAAAAAGATGACCATCATCAAAATACCTGCAAAGGAAGCATCATAATACAGAACAAAAAGACAGGTCAACGCCTGTCTTTTTTATATATTTCAGTGTTGATACAGCCATCTGCTTTGTGCTATGATGAGTTCGGTATAAAGCGCTGAAGGAGTAATCTATATGGTTGAAAACAGCAAATTGTATATGAGACACAACGGCTGGGGCTTTGTCCAAAACGGATGTTCGCTGACTTCCGGCATCTCGCTGGAGGTCGGGGGAAGGCAAATAAAATGGGAATCCGATAAGATGCGGACCGAGAATGGTATTGACCCCGTTGAAGGTGCATACACGAACTATACCGGCAGCATGGAGACTTCTGCCCTTTTACTCACACTCACAGCCCGGTATTATACCGAAGCGGGATTTATTACCCTGCAGATGAAGATCGAAAACCGTTCCGCAATGCCGGTCGTATTGGGAAAATGCACGCTCTTTTCCGGTGAAATCGCATTGGACGGCGGAAATCCGGCTGTTTTGAAACAATCGGGTTGGGTGCTGGAAAATGACGTCCGCGCTCTGCGGGAGGGGGAAAACGTCTTCTCCAAGACATTTTCTCTCCTGTTCAGCCGGGAGACCCGAAAAAGCATTCCACTGTGTTTTCTGACCTTTGACCGCGTCACGACCGCCGGAGAACTGACCCTTTCACAGGGGAAAATCACGAGCGCTCTTCATTGTGATTTCGAGGGCTTTTCGCTGTTACCCGGCGGGGTTCAAAACAGCGAAACGCTGTATATCGCAGTAGAGACCGACCCATTTGCGGCTGCTGAGCATTGGGCGGAGCGGGTTGCACGACACTATCAGCCGGTCTTCAATCCAACGCCCTCAATCGGTTGGATCGGCGGCTGGACTTGGCGCTGCGGCTTTACGCAGGAGTTGTATGAAGACCTTGTTGTCGAAAACATCGCGGCGATTGAGCAAAAACTACACGGTTTCGGCGTTAAAAACATCTGGATGAGCATCGCCAATTACAAAGACATGGTGCCGGGCAACTGGCTTGACTATAACCGCGAGCGTTTCCCGCACGGCTGGGAATGGCTTTTTGAGCGGATTCACGAAAAAAAGATGCAGCCCGGGTTTTGGATCGCACCCTTCTGGGTACCCGACAAACTTTCTCCCACCGCAGAACGGATGAAGGATTGTTTGTTAAAAAAAGATGGTGTGGCTTTCAACAACGGGTATCGGCTGGGTTACGGGCTTTCGCAGACCCTGCCGCCGGAAGAGCGGGTCTGTTTCAACGCGCTCGACCCCAGCAACCCGAAAGCCATTGCCTTTTTGAAAGAGGTCTTTACCGAACTGCACCGGTTAGGCGTGCGCTACTATATGATCGATTTTCTGCACGTCGCCTCGGGCAGCACACCCGGGCATTTTCCGTATGACGAATATTGTGATACGAGCATGGTTAAAGGTCCCGAGGTTTACCGCAATGGCCTGAAAGCCATTCGGGAGGCTGCGGGCGCCGACACCTGGCTGCTCTCCTCCACAGGCACAACGCTTCAGCATATCGGCTGTGTGGATGCCGTACGCGTCGGCCCGGACTTCGGCGAAGGACGCCCGCTGTATCGCGAGATGTTGTTTTATCCGGCCATGTTCATGGTGGACGATTTTGAATTATTGAAAAAAGTACTGTGGTCTTTCGCGGCAAGCTTTTTCACAGACCGGCGGCTTTATTATAACGACGTGTTTAACGTCATGACCGTCGATAAACCTGTTCCCCACAGCGAGGCCGAGATTGTCGCCAGCTTATTTGCACTTTCTTCGGGTCCTGTGATGCTTGGGGACGACATCGCCACCATCGACGATGAGCGGCTGGCCATGATCAAAAAGGTGCTGCCGCAGTATGACCGAAGCGCCGTCGCCGCCGATCTTTTTGACACGGATTATCCCGATTATCCTAAGGTCTTTGTGCTGCCCGTCGAAAAGGACTGGGAATCCTATGTAATCGTAGGGCTGATCAATTTAGGGGACGAGCCGCTTTCTGTTGAGCTGCCGCTTGAAAAAGCGGGGTTATACAGCGGCGAATATACCTTATTCGATTTTTGGAACGCCCGATACTGCGGCAAAATCTCGAATGATCTCACTGCTTCTGTTCCGCCGCGTTCCGTTAAAGTTTACCGGATTGCACCGGTACGCGAGTACCCGTGGTTTTTATCCACCGATATGCACGTCCTGCAAGGCGCGGTCGAGGTTGAGGATGTTTGCTGGGATGAAGACGCAAAAACCCTCACAATCACCTGCACGCGTCCCATCGGTGAAAACGGTCTTCTGTGGATTCGGATTCCGAAGGGTTGGAAACCGACAGATTACAGCGGTTTACACACCGTTAAAACCAAAACCGACGACTGCGTGATCGCCACCCGCAGGGTGGAATTCAAATCCGAGCACGAGACTGTCCGGTTCGCCTTTGAAAAAATGTGATTATAAAATAAAATTGTCATTCCGAGGCACAAAAGCGTCCCTTCGTGACGCTCTGGAGGAATCTCGGTATAATACAGTTTCCGGGTAATGTTCCACCGGATTCTGCGTACTGAGATCCTTCTGACTTCAAAGGAAAATCCATGGATTTTCCTCAGGAAGAATTGCGCGGGGAAGCAATTCTTCTCGCTCAGGATGACAAAATTTATTCGTGAAGGATTACATTTTTATGACCGCCAGTTCGGGGATAAATTTCTCAAAATCGGCCTTGGTGCAGGGAGTTGTGCCTTCATGAATCACCGAGGCGTGCGCCGCCGCACAGCCGTAAATCAGGATTTTATCGGGCTCGCCGTTCTCGATCAGCGCTTTGCAGATACCCGCGACCATGCTGTCGCCGGTTCCGACGGTGCCTTTGACCGGGACGTCGAGCGCGTCACATAAGAAAATCCCGTCGCGGCAGGCCAGCAGCGCGCCGTCTCCGCCCATTGAGGCACAGACATAGGCGATGCCCTCATCCAGCAGGTGCTTTGTCGCCAAGGCAACTTCTCCCGAACCGGACAGCGGCCTTCCGAAAATACGCCCAAGTTCGGCCTTGTTGGGCTTCAACAAGAACGGAACAGCTCGGATACCCTGAAACATCGCCTCGCCGTCGGTGTCCAAAATCGTGCGCACGCCGCAAAAGTTGGCTTGTGCGATAATCTCGGCATACAGTTCGGCCTCAATACCCGGGGGAATGCTGCCCGAGAGCACGAAGATATCGCTGTCTTTGAGCGCTTCGGTGGCCAGTTCGAGCATCTTTTTCGAATCCGATTCGGTGAGCGGGTTGCCGCCTTCATTGAATTCGGTCAGCTGTTTGCTGTTTTGTTCAAATATCTTGATGTTTTCACGCAGTCGTCCGGAAACCGGAACGGACCGGCTCTCAATCCCTTTTTCCTGTAAGAAAGCGGAGACGGCTGAGCCGCCTTCCTCGTGCGAGAAGTAAAGACAGCGCACGTCAAGGCCGAGATTTTTAGCCGCTGCAGCTACGTTGATGCCCTTTCCGCCGATACTGCGGATGGTTTTTTCAACTCGATTAGTACCGCCGGGAATCGCTTCCGATAACTTTAAAGTCTTATCGATGCAGGGGTTTGCGCAAAGTACGGTGATCATGAATAAAAACTCCTCCGTTTCAAATGGTATTTTAACATAACATCGTTTTATGTTCAAGAATGTAAAAATTTAAACATAATATTGACATATTTTTATTCGCCCCTTATAATATTTATATAACCGAAAGGAAAAAGGAGGAGTACATATGTTCTGCAAGAATTGCGGCAAAGAAATTCCCGATAACGCCACATTCTGCACCTATTGCGGCGCACAGACTGGAACTCCGCAGCAGCAGGTACAGCAGCCCCAGCAGCCGGCCTATCAACAGCCCACTTATCAACAACCGGCCTATCAGCAGCCCACCTATCAACAGCCCGCCTATCAGCAGCCCGGATATGCGCCGGCTCCCATGGAATCTCCGGAAGGAAAAAGCGCAGCCACGGCGGCACTGGTTTGGGGCATCCTCTCGTTTGTTTTGTGCGCTGTTCCGATTTTGGGATTTGTGTTCGGCATCGTGGGGATTAATAAAGCAAAAACGGCTCAGCGGCTGGGTGTCAAAAACGGCATGACGATCACAGGTAAGGTTTTAGCAATTATCGGCTTAATCGCGGGCATCATTTGGACGATCTACTGGATCGTTGCGGCTATTATTGCTATTGTTGCCGCAAGCACTTATTCAGGCTATTACGATTATTGGTATTGATAATTCCTTAAGAATTTCATAGCAAACATAGAATACGCGCAGAGTTTCTGCGTGTATTCTTTTATCTTAAATGTTATACATTGACATATTCACAAAGAATCTATAAAATAAGTATCTGAAGGAAGGTGTTTTTATGTTCTGTGAAAACTGTGGGAAAGAGATTCGGGACGGGTCCGTTTTCTGCACTTATTGCGGCGCACAAACAACCTCATACCAACAGTCAGATTATTATACATCTTCGAACGTCTCTCCGGGTGCCAAAGGCGCTGCGATTTCGGCGATGGTTTGGGGTATTGTTGCGCTGGTAACCTGCCAACTGCCGCTGGGATTTATCGTGGGTATTGTGGGCATGAATAAATATCGTTTGGCGGAAGAACTCGGTATGACAACCGGAATGGCCAGGGCCGGAAAGATCATGTCGATTATCGGAATCGTTTTAGGGGCGATCTCTTCTTTGTACTGGATTGGTGTTTGTTCAAACACATATTCATATTATTAATTCGGTAGTTTTTCATTCGGAGGGATTTTATGTATTGCAGCAACTGCGGCAGGGAGATTGCCGATAACGTTCAATTCTGCACCTATTGCGGTGCACGGAGGGGGCAACCCGGTTCTGCCCCCGCGATGTCTCCGGAAACCAAAGGGGCTTCGGTTTCGGCGCTGGTCTGGGGCATTGTGGCGGTGGTGGTATGCCAGCTGCCGCTCGGTTTTATTTTCGGCATCATCGGCCAAAACAAAGCGCGGGAAGCCGCGGAGATGGGCATTGAGAACGGTATGGTCAAAGCCGGACGGATCATGTCGAAAGTCGGCTTAATCGTAGGGATTGTCATGTCGGTTTTCTGGGTGGTCTATTTCTTGGTTATCGTCGGGCTGTTCACCTTTGCCGTTTCCTATCCTTATTATTGGAATTAATGGCATTAACGTTTTATACAAAAAATGGTTGACACCTGCAAATATTTGCTATAAAATGCGGATATGAAGAGGTGTATTTATGCAGTTTGTCAGTGCAACATGTACGAATTGTAACGCGGTTTTACGAGTTGACAGAAGTAAAAGCGCTACCACATGTCCTTATTGCGGAACCGTTTTCACGATAAAATATGAAAATAATGATTTTGGTGGGAACGGAAAGGATACGTTTGTGGTTCGTGCCGGATTGCTCTGTCAATATAACGGCGCTTCTGCCACTCCTGTTATACCCGACACGGTTGTTAAACTCATTCACGGCGTTTTCTCAAATCTTCCGGTTTTCGAAATTATAATTCCGGATAGTGTTAGAATTATTGAAAACAAGACCTTTGAAAGATGTAACTCGCTTGTTTCTATTACTATTCCGGACAGCGTTTCCGATTTAGGATTTTGGATTTTCGATGAGAGTGTAAATCTGAAAGCCATTGTTATGCCTCGATTTTTCAGGGACAGTACCGGAAAAAGACGTGATATTACAGATTCATCCACAAGAGAAGAAATCTTAGGGAGATGTCCGAATCTACAGGTTATTCGAAATTCCAACGGGGATCTTTTATGGAGCCGAGAATATGAAATAATCGAAAAAAATAAACAGTATAATCAAGCGATTAAAGAACAACAGGCGTTTAATCATACACATGCCTGGGCGATCGCTTCTATCTGTACGTCATGGATTCCGTTTTTAGGGTTTATTTTTGGTGTCATCACCCTTATAAAAATAAATAAAGCAATTAGTGAAGGGATAGATGAAAACAAAATAAGGCAAAACAGAGGATTGCCTATTGTGGCAATATTTATAAATGCGATTTTTACACCGATTTGGTTATTTTCTTAAATATTCAATCAAAAAGGCGGGTTTTCACCCGCCTTTTACATGATTTATGATTATTTAATGTATTGATCAATGTCGACGTTCGTCATCGGCAGCAGGCGCGAAAGCAGCAGGCGGCGGCGCATATAGGGGTGGTATTTCAGGGCGTCGTGCAGTAATTGTGCGTCTACATGCACCTCTTCGGGAGTGATTGCCGCGCCCGCGCGCTTCATCATATCCACCAGATGTTCATCGGTCGGAAGTTCGGTTAAAACCAGATTGCGAATTTCCGGCCAGCACGCTTTCAGATGCGCCGGTTCAATCCCGTCGATGATGCTCGGATTGTTTTCGGCGAGCATCGAGTCAACCAGTGCGGGGCCGTATGCCTTTTTGATCGCCTCCCAGTCGGGGTTGTCGGCATGGGTTTCGATTTCGGGATAATCGGCAGCGATTTGGCGGAACATCCGGTTGATCAATACGGTGGCGACGCCCACTTTACGCCCGTGAAAATCCGGCCAGATGCCTTTGACGATCTTCTTACATTCCCAGAAATGCGAGACGACGTGTTCGGAACCGGCGGCGGGGCGGGAGTTTCCGGTGAGTTTCATCGCAAGGCCCGTCAGAACCAGGACTTCCATGATCTTCCCCGCGGTTTGCTCATCGTTATCGGTGACATGGTCGCACAGGGCCGTAATGCGCCGCAGCGCCTCTCTGACGAGTCCCGCGACGTTGTCACAGTAATATTCTCCGGCAACGATGTTTCCGATTTTCCATTCCACCAGCGCAAGATATTTTGCCATCACATCGCCGAACCCGGCGGATTTCAAAATCGTCGGGGAAGCGGCGAGGATTTTGGTGTCGCCGATGATGACCTCGGGTTGTTTGGCCTGCCAGGAGGTCTTATAATTGTCTTTGACGATCGGCGCAGTGTCGGAGGCGAAGCCGTCCATCGAGGGCGCGGTTGCGAAAATACAGTATTGTTTATTCTTACGGAACGCCGCGACCCGGCAGATATCGTTGAGTGAGCCGGTGCCGACCGAAATGATCGAGCCGATGTCGGCGCAGAGTGCCTCGACTTCGTCGACCTGTTCGGCATTCGCGTATTTCTGGTCGTTGTAGATAAATTGTTTGATGATAAAGCCGGAGTTTTTTAACGCATCCAGAATTCCGTCCGCCGCTGCCAGCGTATTGCGGTCAGCGACCAGCAGTATCTTTTTGTCGAAATTTGCTTTTTCAAGAATTTCACCGGTTTTGGCGGTTAATCCGCTGCCGATTTCGCAAAATTGTGTGTTAAACGTATGTGTTTTGCCGCACGGGCAGTTTTTCATGTCTTTCAACAGAGCCTGAAGATCCATTTTTTACGCCTCGTCATAGTAAAATTTGACGCATCCCGCGTCTGAAAAATTATAGCATCGCCGTTAAGCGCTGTCAAATGACGGATCTGAAGAAAACCCTTGACAAAAAATAGACATCTGTGTAAAATTATCAAGAAAAAGCACACCAAAATAGTGTTGTTCTATTTTATCCGTGTTTCCCAACCTCTTTTTTAGGGACGGGCGGATAAAACGCGAAAAGCTGTGCGATTCGCTATTCTAAACTGTGCGGGGGAGGCATTTTATGATTTATCGCTTTGATGAAAAAATCTGTTTAAACGGCTGGTGGGATATCCTGCCTGTTTATGATGATGCTTCCTTCGCAAAAGTACCAATCGAAGGGTGGCTGGAGGGGAAGTATCTCGTCCCCTCGTTTTACAATAAACCCTACGATGCGGTAAAAAAGCCGGGAGAAAAGTATTACAGCCAAAATCCCGACATTGTGGGTGAATCCGACACCGAGAATCTGTTTGACGCGTTCGGTTATCCGGCGGAATGGTGTGCCGCAACCCGGGTATGGGTACGCCGAGTATTCGATTTGAAGCCGCAGACCGGCAGGCGGTACTTTTTTATCGCCGAGGCCGTCGGTCCAACTGCGACGATTTACATAAACGGAAAAAATGCGGCCGTCAGCCATGAATATACGCTGCCTACCGAGGTCGACATCACCCCGTTTGTCATTGACGGGAAAAACGAATTGGCCATCTTTTTGGACGATTACGAGCGGGATGAAAATGGGGATTCGCTCCACGGAACGGGAAACTGGCTCACCAATAAAATGCGCGGCATCCAGCGGGATGTCTGGCTGATCGAAAAGGGTGACGTCTATATCGACGATCTCACGATTATGACCTCGGTGCGGGAAAAGACGCTGAAGCTGAAGTATACGGTTAAAAACACGACGGGCAACACGCAAAAACTGACCTTGAGACCGGTTATCGACGGCAAAGCGATTCAGATACCGGAAGTTGCGGGGATTGTCGAGGCGAATTCGGAGGCCGAAGCGGAGATTTCGGTACCGTGGGAAAATCCAAAACTCTGGGATACCTTTAAACCGAATCTGTATTACATTCGCACCGCACTCATTTCCGAGGAAAAGGAAATCGATCACATGACCGAGCGCTTCGGTTTCCGTGAGGTCTGGCTCGAAGGCGAAAACCTGATGCTGAACGGCCATCCGCTGCATCTGTTCTCCGACTTCGGGCACAAGGGCACGCCGTTTTCTTATACACGCGGCTGGATCGGGAAATGGTTCGGCATGATGCGTGATTATAACATGAATCACTCCCGCCTGCACACGCATCCGCATCCGGAATTGATTTTAGACATGGCCGACGAGGCCGGTATTTATATCACCAGCGAGACCAATATGCACGGCAGCGGCAGCGGACAGGCCGCTGCGGATATTCGGTATTGGAAAAATGGGCAGCAGCATGTACGCGATCTGGTAAAACGCGAAAAAAACCATCCCAGCGTGCTGTTGTACAGCTGCGGCAATGAGCTGCGCTGGACCGGTTGTTCCACCGAGCTGATGAAGTGTGAAGCCCCGAAAATCAGAGCGCTTTTTAACGAACTCGATCCGACCCGCCCGGCTTATCACGAGGGCGACAGTTCCATGTGGGATGAGACCACGCAGGAGATGTTAAGCCGGCATTACGGCAAAGACGCGGCGGGGACCGGCTGGTGGGATAAAACCAGACCGCTCAACAGCGGTGAGATGTGTCTGTATCATTATATCGGCCATAATAACACGCTGCAGTTCATCGGCGACGACGCCTGGCGCGAATATGACCGGATGGTGGCGGCTGCGACCAAAGACCTTGCCTATATCGTCGAAGACGCCCGCGCAAACGGCGTCTGCTGCCTCGGTCCCTGGAATATGTCCTGCCACATGAATCTGCGCCCCCACAAAGAGAAGACCTTTACATATAAAGATTTTACAACGTCCGGTATGAAGCCGCTGTTTGCCAAAGAGGGCGTCAGCGAGTTCGATTATTGGACGAAAAATGCCGGAAAGGGTTATATCACCCAGCCCGGAACGGAGGACGTCGAACAGGCGTTCCGACCTTTGGCGGCCATCGACCGAAGCCGCAGAAGCGGTTATTATCCCAATGCGCCGATTGAGCGGGAAATCTATATTGTCAACGACACCAAACGGGAAATCAAAGGCACTTTTATCTGTGAACTCAAACGCGGTTCAATTGTGAAAAGACGGTATCGCTGTAAAATCAAGATAGAGCGCGGTGAGACACAAAAACTGAACTTCACCTTAAAACCGGTGAATAAGTACGGAGCGTTCACACAGGTTCTGAAAATTAAAAAAGGTCTTCGGACAATGGAGTGCCGTGAAAAACCGATTCGAATTGCAAATCCGAAAGTGTTCACGCCGAAAAATAGGGTTGCGGTTATCGGCGGCGGATATTTCAAGCAACTCTTAACCGAAATCGGCGCGGCATTTGAATATAACCCGCAGACCCTTGACGGATTCGGCACACTCATTATCGAAAAAGACGCCGTTGAAGCGGGAAGCGGACTCAATCAAACGATAAAAACCTTTGCGGAAAAAGGCGGGAGCGTTTTGATTTTCGAGCAGCGCGTCTCGCCGATGCCCGGCGTGAAACTGGTGCAAAAACCGGTGCAGACGGCATTTATCCGGTCGTTTGATACGGTTTTGACCGAAGGAATTGAAAATGCCGATCTGGCGATGTGGTCCGAGGATCCCTATACGTTGATCTCGGGTGACGCCTTCGTGGCGCTGAAGATGTATCAAAAAGACGACGGAACCTTCATCAAGCCGATTCTGGACAGCGGAGAGGGCGATTTCGGCGACGGCGATCTATCTCTTACACCGCTGTTCGAAACCACCGTCGGCAAGGGCAGGGTGATTGCCTGCCAGATGCGCGTGACCGATAAATATAACGAGATTCCGGCGGCAAAGCAGTTGATTTTCAATATGCTCAAATGTGCCGAAGAAACGGATGTCGTGAGAAAAACTCCGAAGGTACTCGACAGCCTCGTAGAAGCAGCGGCAGCGTTGTCGGGGATGCGGCGGGGAGATGAATTCATCATTTTCCGTGTGGATAAAAAGATGGCCGAGACCATCTCTGAGAAGACCGGTATTTCAATTGCGTTGGATGAAGACCCCGACGGGATCTACAGCGGTGTGCGAAGCGGAGATAGTCCCGAACTTTCCGGCATTTCGAATGAGGATTTGTGCGGCATGGAACGGGTCAGTTACTGCAGCCCCGACAGTGAGAACATCCCCGTGGCGAAATACATGATTCAACCGGTGAAAGGATTGGAGCCGCTGGTCGAGACCTGTCCGCAAAATTGCATGACACCGCTGTACAAGTATAATAACCGTGCTGAACTGCTGCGATCCTATTGTGCGATGCATTATTGTTATCAAAATGACGAAAAGCCTAACATTTTAGCCGCTAAGCTCAAATACAACGGCGCTGTAATCTGGCTTTCGACCTTCGACTTTAACTCTGAAAAACGTGAACGTTTCGGACGCTTTGAAAATTTATTGATGCGAAACCTCGGTCAAAAGACCGACGCCGGCATTTTATTCGACGGAAACATCGAAAACGAGGGCGGCAGCAAGGGTTTCCCGGAGCGCGTTTTCACAATTCCGACCGCACAGTTTTCACCGGAAGAAGCGTTGCATTATACGAAATATCTGACCGAGCGCATGTTGACAATGCCGATTTTGGCGGCAGCGCAATTCGAGGAGAAAGATCATCCCGAAGGCAGTTACACTGTCGCAGGCGATACTTTGATTTATTTCACGCTTTATTCACCTGCGGCACGTAAAAATCTCGGAAGCAACATCGGCGTCCCCGATCCCGGCGCGCAGACCTTTGCCGACGTCGAGGCGAACGGCGAAGTGACACTCTGGATCAATTCGCAGCAAAAAGGCAGCGTAAATGTCTCCGGTTCGGCGACTTTTGCCGACCTGGAACTCGAGGGCGGATTGAATCATATTCTGGTACGGTATCAACCCAAAGATGGGGCGGGCGCGTTTAAAATCAGCTGGCGCAATATTCTGCGCCGTCCGGAGTGCGACTTCGATTTCCTGACGGTCGGCAACGGGGCTTAGGTGATTTAACGGGTGACTTCATGTGGTCGCTTGAAAATTCAATAAATAATAACGGGCGGCCACATGGGGCCGCCCCTACTTTTATAGTTCTTTTTTCTCCTGTGTGATAAGGTATTTCCCCGTATATTCTTTGGGCGGCGGGAAAAGTTTTTTGTGGAACACAATCATTAGAACACCCACAAGAACCAATATCAACGATAACGCCTGTGAAACGCGCAGACCGGGGAACAGATATAAGCTGTCGGTGCGGAGTCCTTCAATCCAAAATCGTCCGAAGCCGTACCCGATGAAGTATTCGGCCAGCAGCTGACCGTAAAATTTAGCCTTTTTGCGCGACAAAATCAAAGCCAAAAATACCAGCAGATTCCAAACGCTCTCGTAAAAGAAGGTGGCCTGGTGCCATTCACCGAGTTGTTGAATATATACCGCGAGCGGGAAAAACTGCAGTTTCGGATTCGTAATCAATTCGCCGAAGGCCTCCTGATTGACGAAATTGCCCCATCTGCCGATGGCCTGTCCCAGAATCAAACCGGGTATGACAATGTCGACGAACCGGAACAGCGGGAATTTGCTGCGGCGGGTAAAGATCGCGGCGGCCAGAAATCCGCCGATGACAGCACCGTAGATGGCCAATCCGCCCTTCCAGATAAAGAGCGCGGTGATCGGGTTGTCTTTATATACAGACCACTCGAAAATGACGTAATACGCCCTTGCCCCGATAATCGCAAGCGGCAGCGCCCACAGCGTAAAGTCGAAGAGGATGTCTGTTTTCAGTTTTTGCCGCCTGACTTCAAATCCCGCCGCAAACAGACCCGCGACGATGCCGAGGCCCAGAATCAATCCGTACCAGGCGACATTCCAACCCTCGATTCCAAACAGGTTTTCGATGAAATATCTGCTGCTCATATTCTTTCCTTAACCGCGCTTTTTGGCGGGGTGTTCACGGATGCGGCTGATGTAATCGAGATTGATCAGTTCGCTTCCGGATTTCGTTTTGATGGTCATCCAATTTTCTTCGATCGAGACAACAGTGCCGGTCATTTGATTGTTGTAGGTGTAAATCATGCAGCTTTTGCCGATGAATTGTTTGACGGACTCGTTCATGGGATCAATTCCTTCCTTTCTTGCTTTGCGCTTTACGATTCTGAGGGTCATCATTTGCGCATAGGTTTGCTGCTGTTCCAGAAGAATCACCAGCAACGGTAAAAAGACGCCGATGTAAATTGCCGGATTCATTCCACACCTTCTTTATAGTCCCGAACTTACAGTCCGTATAGATCGGAAAATTTGGCGTTCAGATAATCGGTGTAGTATTTCGGATTAAAATCCTCTCCCGTGCAGTTTTTCAGCACGACTGCGGGGTCGTACAGCGAACCGGATTGGTGGACGCGCTGCCCGAGCCAATCGACGATGGGTTTCAGCGTACCGGTTCCGATGGCCTTTTCGGGGTCGAGATCTTTTTTCATCGCGTGCATCATTTGAGCCGAATAGGCACTGCCGATCGCATAAGACGGGAAATAACCGAGCAGTCCGTCGGACCAGTGAACGTCCTGTAAAACGCCGCGTTTGTCATCAGGCACTTCGATGCCGAGATAGGACTGTATTTTTTCGGCCCAAACCTTCGGCAGATCGTTGACGGAGATCTCTTTGTGCAGCAGCAGGTTTTCAATCTCGTAGCGCACCATAATGTGCAGTGAATACGTCAGCTCGTCCGCCTCAATGCGGATCAGCGAGGGCTGGCTCTTATTGACCGCGTGATACATCTGTTCGGCAGTGACGCCGGAAAGCTGCGGGAACAGTTCGATGAATTTGGGCATCATCAGTTTGATAAATGCCCGGCTGCGGCCCAGATTATTCTCAAACAGGCGCGACTGGCTCTCGTGAATGCCCATGGAGGTGCCGTTCGACAGGCAGGTATATTGAAGTTGATCCGCAACCCCGAGATCGTATAGCGCGTGACCGGCCTCGTGGATAACCGAATACAGAGAATTAGAGAAATCCTCCTCAAAGTATTTGGTTGTGATGCGTACGTCATGATTGTTGAAGCTGATCGTGAACGGGTGTTCGGTTTCGCCGATGTTGCAGTGTGTACGGTCAATACACATGACCTCCATCACATAGTCGGACAGCAAACGCTGCTGCGGAATTGAAAAATGTCCGTTTAAAAATGAGACGTCGGGTTGTTTTGAAGCGTTTATCTTATGAATCAGCGGTACGAGATCGCTGCGCAGCCGGCTGAAAAATTCCTCGCAGGTCTTCCGGTTCAGGCCCTTTTCGTAGCGGTCGAGCATCACGTCATACGGGTCTTTGCCGGGTTCGGAATATTCGGCGAATTTGATTGTGGTGTCGAATATCTTTTCAAGATACGGCGCAAAGGCAGGGAAGTCATTCGCCGCTTTGGCCTTGTGCCAGACGTCCTCGGCCTCGTTGATGAGCAGGGTGAATTTCACATATTCGTCCTGCGGAATCTTGGCGATGATATCCCGGTTGCGGGTCAGCAGTTCGACTTCGCGCCGTTTCTGTTCGTCAAGCGCCTCCGCGTTTTCACCCAAAAGTTTGAGCAGTTCTCCGGTGTCCTCACAGGCCAACAAATTATAGGAAATCGGCGAGAGGATCTCGTAAGTCATGCCCCTGCCTGCTGCGGTATCGGAGGGCGAGGCGGTGACGCTGTCATAATAGATCATCGAGGTCGCGTGCGAATAAGCCGCCATCGTGCGTTGGAGGTTGGTGAGTTTCTCGATTGCGGTTTGCAGTTTATCGGCCGTCATTTTCATTTCCTTCCTTTTTTCCGTCTTTCAGCAGTTGTCTGCTGTATTTGAGCATTTTCAGTTTTTCAAGATAAAATTCGAATTCTTCGGTGCGTCTGAACAGCAGAAAGAATATGAGGTTCGGAACGAGTCCTGTGATTAAGGTCATCACCGCGAACCGGACGGCTGTAATTTCTTTTAAAATCACGAATACGGACAGCGCATAAAGCCCGCCGCCGACAATCAGCACCATGAGAAAATAAAGGGCGAATTTCCCGAGATATTCGCGCATCGTGCGCCCGAGCATTTTCCGGTAGACCAACCGGATACGCAGCGTGAAGGCGATGATTGTAGAGACGACCGAGCCGATGTAGACGCCCGGCAGCCCGATTTTGAGTGCCAGCACAATGCTGATGGCGAGGTTTACCCCGCCTTGGATCAACGGCGTCGCCCAGTCGCTTTCAAACGCCCCGCCCGCGTCCCGAAACGATAAAAGCCCGCCGTGTTGGCCCGAAAGGTAGAGGTTGAGTAAAATCAACATCAAGGAAAAGTTATCGATCAGATATCCGGTTCCGATCCAAAGGGTGATAAACGGTTGAGTCAGCACGGCAAATGCGATGCATACAAAACCATAGACCCAAAAATTCATAAAATTCAGCGCACCGAGCACATTTGCCTGTCGTTCTTTGCCTTCAGTGGCGATCAGATTGCCCAGACTTCCGAACATGCTGCTGCGCAGGACATTGACGAAGCTGAGGATTTTACTCGTCAGCATCACATAAGTGTCGACCAAGCCGTAGACCGCGATGCCGATCAGCGAGGAGATGATCAAGCTGTCGGTCTGATTGACCGCGACATCCCCGAGCCGCCCCAAAAACAGCGCTTTAACGCGGTTTGTGATGGATTTTATGTCGTTTTTATCGAGCTTTTTGACTTCTTTATCACGCAGATAAGGGTGCAGTTTGTCTGCCTTTCGATACAGCACACACCGCATGGTGAAATAGATGGTGGACTGTGTGACAAGATAAGCGGTGTAAGCAAAGATGTTTCCCTTGAAAAGCAAAAGCACCGTGCACTGGCAGATCATCATAGTGACGACGCATATCAAATTATTTTTCGTTACGACATATCCCTGTTGATTGGCGTTCAGCAGCGCTTCTTTATAGGAAAACAGATAGGAAGTGGAGGTGTTGAATAAAAAAGTCAGATAGTAGATGACGAGATAGTCGATCGGCTGTTCGGTCTTGACCAGATATTTGATAAACGGAGCGATCGCAATGCCGAGGACGGCGACTACAACCGCGACAACGCGGTTGATGTTGCGAAACAGCCGCATTAGCGATTTTATTTTCTCGGTATCGTTTTCGGCGAGCGGTTTATATAACGCAAACGTGATGGCGGTGCCGAAGCCGAGTTCCGACAATGACAGCACGCCGAGAATATTGGAAAACAGTCCGTTGACGCCTAAATAGACCTTTCCGAGGACATAGATGAAAATGGTACGGGAGATAAAGGACAGCAAAAGCTGAACAGTGGACAGGATATATCCCCATTTAATGTTTCGCGCGGTATTAAAAGTCCTTGATTTCAGCGGATTATCCATTTAAAAACTCCCGTGCCCGAAGAATCGTACAGATAAGAATATCACAAATCAGCTAAAAACGCCAGATGCGCCCGTACCATTTCTTCGATCGTATAGCGCCGCGCAGCGGCAAGAGAGGCTTCGGCGGCGGTTTTCAGCGCATCGGGATCGGAAGTGAGCTCAACCAGTTTTTGAGTCAGGGCGTCGGCATTTTCGGCGGGGATAATGTATTTGCGGTCCAACATCTCGAGCCCGGCGATGCAGCGGTCGGTCGTGATGACCGGCAGGCCTTTGGCGGCGGCCTCGTTGACGACGAGTCCCCAGATGTCCTCCCGCGTCGGAAGCACAAACAGGTCGGCGGCGCGGTAGTATTTTGCGAGTTCTTCACGGCTTTTCTGCCCGGCAAAAATGACATTGTCCGGCGCGCAGTATGCCGCGGAATCGCCGTTTCCCACCACACAGAAGCGAATACCGGGCAGCCGTTTTGCGGCTTCGACGAGGAGATCCACGCCCTTGCGGTGAATCAGTTGTCCCGCGAACAGGCAGAGCAGGCCGCCGGGAAGTCCGAGCGCTTTTCTCTCTTCGGCCTTTTCTTCGGCGCTCGGGGGCGCGTCGGCGAGTTCGGCCTCAAAAACCGAGGAGAGCGGATAATGCCGGACTTTCGTCTCGTCTGCGCCGTAGAAGGAGAGATATTCATCCGTCGTTTTACCGGTTGTCAGGTAGTATTTTGCGCCCGAAATGAGGTATTTTTTCAGCTGACGCTTCAATGCGTTTTCTTCACGTATAAAACCGCCGTCTACCTCGAGGATATACGGAATTTTTCGTTGTTTCAGTGAATGGAACAAGAGGATCTCGGTGGGCGAGCAATAATTGGTGACGAAAATCGCATCCCAATTTCCCGACGCATTCTGCGCATTCGTACCGAGCGCGTTTGCATACGCATATTGAATTGCTTCGGGGTAGGCATATTTCGGCCGGTGCAGGGCTTGTCCCCCCGTATGTGAGACGGTTGAATCGCATAAGAATATCGCTTTGAAATTTCGGATATTTTCGTCTCCCTGAATCCAACCGACTTTTTGGCTGCGGTGATCGGTAAAAACAACGGACAAATCGACACTCTGTCCCAAAAGATTAAAAAAGTCCACGCGGTACGGGGAGGGCAGATTCGTGTAAAACAGTATCGTCATATATCATTCACCGTCCCGGGCTGTACATTCCGATACAGTTCAATATATTCGGAAAACTTAACATTTTTATCAAAACATCGGGCCCTTGCCGCACAGCCCTCCCTTGAAAACGGTTTTGTCTCGCAGACGCGGATGATTTCGTTGGCAAACGCGGAAAAATCATCGCACGGGACGACCGAACCGCAAGTTTTATCGGGGATTTCAGAACAGCCTCCCGTGTCGAAGGTGACGATCGGAGTCCCGCAGGCAAGCGCTTCCGCATTTACCAAACCGAATACTTCCGCTCTTGTCGGATTGGCAAAGACGTCGGCGGTGGAGTAAATCTCGGCGAGTTCTTTTTGGTTCTGCGTTCGGTGAATCGAGATGATTTCCGGCGGGAGTTCACGGTCGGTGTTTCCGTTTGTGCCGACAAGCACAACCACGTATTTCTCAGGATCAAGCTGCTTTGAGAGATTGATCATGACGTCCAAACCTTTCCACTTGTCCCATCTTGCAGCCAAACCGAGGATGATGTACTTACCGACCAACCCGTGCTTATCGCGAAAATCGCTCGGGGTCGGTTTGAAAACATTTAAATCGATTCCGTTGTGAATGACTTTCACCGGGTATTTTGCCAAGAACGACTGCCGTACTTGCCCGGCCAGCCAGTTGGAGGGCGTGACGATGGTCATCTTTTCCGGAAGCGTGAAAAGCCGCTTTTTATCTTCGAAATTACGGGCGCTTCGATCAATCAGAGTACGGGGGTATTCCTTGATTTTCTGACATTTTTCGCAGCCCGTTTTCCATTTCTCACATTCCGCCGGATAAGCGCAGTGGCCGGTGAAAGCCCAGCTGTCGTGAAGCGTCCAAACGACCGGCTTGTCCATTTTTACAAGCGTTTCAAACAGAATTTTAATATTCAGATAATAGCCGTGGAGATTATGCAGATGAATCACATCTGGATTATACGCGCGGATGAAATCGCAAAACTTCCGGGTCGCGGCGGACGAAAAAAATCCCTGGCGGTCGGTCAGCCGTGAAAGCAGAACGTGGAGAAGGAACTCACTTTTTTTCTCGATGCGAAGGGACTCGACCGACGGAGCCGCCTTGCCGCGCCCGTAGGCAATTAACGATTCGCCGCCGTTTGCGGCGACAAGCTGTGCCAGTTGGACGCTGATCGTGGCGGTGCTTGCGCCGGTGCAGACGGTATTGACCTGCAAAACTTTCATCAATCTTCACCTTTTTTGATTCTGCGGAGCGTCCGGACGGTGCGGACAGCCGGAGCACCCGTGTAACACTCGCAGCCGCTCAGCCAGACCTCGCCGCCGAATTTCCGGTTCAGCGCCTGTGCAAGTTCGGCCTTCGAGACGCCTTTTTTCAGCATGACCTCCAAAAAGCCGCCGCCGCCCGCGCCGCAGATGAATTTGCCGTCGATATAGGGCGCGCAGGTCTCGAAAATCTCCTCGATGCGCGTGTCCGTCGTGTTTTTGTCAAGCTTCAGACGGCTTTCCCAGGCCGCGTTCATCAAAACGGCAAACCCGTCGACATCGCCGTGCAAAAGCGCATCCCGCATCGAAGCACAGAGCTTGTCGGCATGTTTCAGGGCTTTTAGTGCCTCCGGTTCGCGGTCAAGGTATTTGCTCATGATCTCGCGCAGCAAAAACCGCGCCAGACGGCGTTCTCCGGTGTAAATCAATACAAACCGCTCGGAGAACTCGGCGGATTTTTCCTCGGTGAGCGCCACCGGTTCGACTTCAAGCACCTGCGGCGCGCCGGGTTTTGAGGTGATCAGCTTGATGCCCGGTGTGAGACCGCCGACCTGATCCTGCCAGCCGCCTCCGGTACTCATCAGCTGTTCGATGCACAGCACCCGGGAAAATATAGTTGCATCGTCGACTTCAATGCCGAAGAATTGATAAATCCCTTTCACACAGGCTGCCGCCAAGATGCTGCTGGTACCGAGTCCCGAGCCGCGCGGAATGCCTTCGACTTTGGTGGAGAGCGAAAAACCGCCGCCGAATCGTTCCAGCAGCACATGCAGCTCGCCGCCGCTGATCGGGAAAACGCGGCAGCAGAGCAAAGCCGCTTTATGCAGGGCAAACGGGTCGAGCGGATCGCCGCAGTCTTGAATCGATTCCAGCTCGTAAAAATCCGCTTTCTCGCCGCTGTCTGCGCATTTCAAGGTCACACAGCGTTTTTCGTGTCTCCGTAAAACCACTGTAACCGGCAGCTTTCCGTCAATCGTGACCGCCATATTCAGCACACAGCCGCCGTTTTCGTAACAATAGGGCGGGGTATCGGTCCAGCCGCCCCAGTTGACGCGGAGCGGCAGACAGACGCGGCAGTTTTTTTTGATCGAGCGCGGATCGGGCAGCGGATGAGCCGGCATCTCAGAGGAAATGACCAGGTCACGCACCGCCGCAAAGGCCAGTTTTTGATTTTGAACCTCTGCGGCAATCGAGGAGCGCCAATCGGCCATTGCCTTTAAATCGCAATTTTCAAAACTTGTGTCAAACCCCAGATGTGCGTCGGCGGGGACATTTCCGGCGATAATATCCAGTGCGTCTTGAACAGCCGGTTTCATATCGGAGCGGGAGGTAAAAATCGGCGCATTCCACAGAGACCGGTCGAGTTTGCGTCCGAAATGAGCGTTTTCTTTGGGGTTGTCGTCGAGGCCGCAGCAGCGCACGCAGATGGTTCCGTCAGTTTGGAAATAGCCGCTTAAAACGGTGTTTTCGGGTATCGTGACGCCTTCGAGATCACAGTTTGAAATGATGCAGCCGTCGCCGATGCGGCAGTGCAAAATGCGGCTGTTCTCAATAAAACATTTGCCGACGTCGCTGTGCCGGACGACGGAGTTGATCGCCGTAAATTCGCCGTAAGCCTCGGAATGGACCGCCGTATGCCACCCCAGATCCGCGAATTCGGCAGTGCCGTCAATCATCAGATTCAACAATTCACGATTTGTGCCGAAGTGGATGAATTGCGCGGGTGAGAGCGGAAGATGCCGAAGACGGCGTGCGTGCAGCGTGTTCCACAGCAGCGTGCGTGCCGCATCACGTTTTTTTGAACGCGGCAGCTCTCCGCTTTGAAGAAGAAACTTCTCAAAAGTCGAATCAGCTGCCATCGGATACAGCAGATCACCGTAAAAATTCAGGCGAACGGTATCATCGATCAGATCCGGATGGTCAAAGGCAAGCCGATGCAGAATTTCCAATGTATGTTCCGATAAAAAGATCATGCCGGTATCGAGTTCAACGCTGCCGTCGGCCGATACCGCACCGCGCTTTCTCAATTCTTTGGGTGAGAGTTTATGCAAGAATTCCGCGACTTCAAAACTGCGGCTCAAAAATACCCCGTGATCGGCACCGACTTCGACAGGGGCTCTTGCGGTAATTGCACAATCGTTCTTTTGAAGTCTGGGTTGTGTGATCTGAGAGGGGTCAAACAACACCAGAACGTCGCCCGACATCACCAGTGCCCCGGCGGGAACACGCCCCGCAATACCTGCAGCGGTGATCATCAATTCGTCGAAAAGACATTCGGCGCTGCCGTCGGCCATCGGGCGGGGGATCGGCGAAAAAAGCTTGCCGCGCGCTGAATACTGCGGAATGCGGCGGCTGTCGCCTCCCGAGTGAATGATCAATATTTTCTGCCCGCCCGTATCACCCAGTTCGGACAGCAGATTTAAGGTCGCTCCGCCGGAACCCACACGCTTGCCATCAGGATCGGCGACCACCTCATAACGAGCGTTTGGCAGCAGACCGGCGGCTTTTCTGTTTTCGATTTCAACTCGGTAAGCCTCAGCCTGACGTTTGTTGGAAGCAGTAACGGCGACAATATCAAAAAAAGGGCGTGTTGAATCGGTCAGCAGGCGCAGATAATCTGCGCGCTGACGGGAAGCAATTGCACGCCAAAAGTCCTTTTCCATATTTCAGGCGATCCTTTCACGGATTTGGAGGCACAGTAAAAAGCGGAAATTATAATTCAGCTCCAAAGATATTTGACCAGTTCAATTCCGATGCATTCAAACAGGTACAGAGGGGAAAATCCGTTTCTGCGATAAACATGACAGCGGATTTTGATGCGGGAAAACATCGCGGGAAGCGTCTTTTTATTGCTTGCGCCGCCGAACGCGAATTCCGCCAGCACTTTGGGGATCAGTTGAATGCGCCAACCGCCGTATTTGACCTTGAAAAAGAAATCGAGGTCGGCATAGACGCCGCAGTTGAGTGAATAACGGAAGCTGTCGTAGATGCGTTTTGAGACAAACTGGGTCGGATGATTCCACCCGCGTGAAGTCGGGTAAGAATAGTTTTTCGCAGGCTTGATGTATGTTCTTTTTCCGCGTCTGATCAAGACATTGCCATAGGACAGGTCGCAGCCCGATTCAAAGACCCTTTCGGTCTCTGCCAGCGCATTGGGCAAATAGATATCGCCGCAGTTGATTAGGCCGATAACATCTCCCGAAGCGGCCTCAATGCCCTTGTTCATGGCGTCATAGATGCCTTCGTCGGGTTCGGAGATCAGTTTGACAGCGATATGCCGCCGTTCAAATTCCGGTACGAATGATTTGGCGATTGCAAGCGTCTGATCGGTCGAGGCACCGTCCACGAGAATGTATTCAAAAGGCGCAGTATATGTCTGCCGCAGCACAGAGCGCATGGTGCGCTCGATTTCTGCCTCTCCGTTTCGGACGGCGGTGACAACGCTGAATTTCACGTCCTTGCACCGCCTTCCGAAATTTGAATGGATTCAGCCAAACTCGCAACTCGGTAATTTTGGCGGTATTTGCTCATGCTTTGGTCATAGGTATAGGTCGAAAAAGCATTGTTGAGTTTTTTGATAAACAGAGAACCCCATTTCAAAAGAACCCCCGATTTGACAAACCGGATCTCTCTGCCGTAAAAAGCGGCGATTCTGGCGACCATATCCGAAGTGCGGACATACTCACCGTTCTGTGGAAAGAATATGCCGTGTTCGTTGTTTTCAATCATCAGCCGGACAAATTCACACAAGTTTTCGATATAAAGCATGCTGCGCCGATTGTCTGTGTCCGGGAAAAACGAGAGTTTTTGCCCGTACTCCGAAAGTTTGGAGTAATTGCCTTTGCAGCCGGGACCGTAGATCATCGGCGGGCGCAGGATCACCGCCCGAAACGATTTATCCTCCAGCGCCAGAATGCTCTTTTCGGCCTGCAGCTTGCTGAGCCCATAAGCAGAGTCGGGTGCCGGTGCAGTATTTATGGTGATTTCAATCGGTTTGTTGAGCGTGGGAGAGGGGTAGACCTTCATTGTGCTCATCAAGATAAACTGTTTCACACCGGCTGCTTTGGCTGTTGCGGCGGTCTTGACAGCCAAATCGCGGTTGACCCTGAAATAGAGGTCATCGGCGTTTTTCAGATCGGCATGGGCAATGCCGGCGACGTGAAACACGGTATCATAACCGGAAAAATCAAACTTCTCCCAGTTGCCAGACTGCATATCGAGTGTGGTGACGCGATATGCGTCCCCAAAACGCTTTAAATAGGTTTCAAAGGAGGAGCCGATATAGCTGCCGCTCCCTGTGATGAGGATATTCTTCAGCCATATCAGCTCCTTTCGAAAATATGCGATTGTATCTTACCACAATTTACTGAACCAGTCAATCTCAGGCAGATTATTATGAGATTTAAATTGTCAGCGAACCGTTCTCACTCTCGAGCAAAATCAACAGCTTCACAGCTTCACCGGTTTGGGCATCGATATAGGCCAGAATGCGCTCGTCCTCTTGTCCGCGGCACTTGTATTCATAGCAGAAAACCTCTTTTCCGGAATCGGTCGGGATAATCGCCGTCTCCACCGATTCCACCGAGAGTTTGGGGCTGACCGACTTCAGGCCTTCGGTCTTTGAGATGATGTCGGCGGGCAGGGTACGGGCCTTATGGTTCATGATATAACCGCGCGCATCATAGCCGCAGATACTGCCATTATCGAGTGCGACAAGCACTTTGATCAAATCGGGATAGACAACCGTGCTGCCGATTGAAGACGCGAAATTGATTGTGCATACGTTGTCGCTGACCATATAATACGTCGTTTTCAAGTCCTTAAAACCAAGCCCCTCGAGAAATTTTGCAGCGTTGTCGACTGCGCGGTCGGCATCGATGTTGGCGCCGCCGATGGCACGGTTATTGGTCATATAGACCGGTATTCCGCCGGCTTTTGTCACGGCGACACTGATTTCACCGGCGAAGAAGCAATAGGACGGCATCGTGCTGTTTTCCATGCCGGGTGTTCCGAGTTCGCTTGCGGGCAATCCCGATACCTTGGAGGCAACCGCGGCGGCATAGGCCTCGTCGACATCGGAAAGGCCTTCGGTGAATTTCGGGGTTTGGTTCAGAAGATGGTCGGAAAACGGCCCGTCATAGATCAGCGAGGGATAACCGCTGAAGCCCGCTTCGAGATCGCCGTAGCCGTCGCCCATGCTCTTTTCGCTGCTGGGATCCTCGTCACCGCCCTCGGGTGAAGCGTTGACCGCCTGTTCCTGCGACTGGCCCTCTTCGTTGCCCATATTTTCCTTTTCCATGATTTGTTTGACCTGTCCTTTGAGGAATTCTTCGTCCATGATAATTGAACGCATCACCTCAATCTCATCAGACATTGTCGTACTGTACTCGGAGAGCTTGCGCATATTTTCCCATTCCTCGTCGGTGATCGAGCCGCCGGTGGTCAGCTTCTTGTTCAGTGACAGCGAATATTCGCCGACCTGTGACAGAAACTTGTAGGTGTTAGTCAGATCGACTCCTGCCTGCGGCAAAATCGCAAGATTGCTCTTGGCCTGTGCGGCGTCGGTGGAAAGCTTATTGACCGTAGCTAAAAACTGCGCTTTGGTGCCGGCGTAAATGCCTTTTGTCAATTCTGTGTTGATCGATTGGGTATAATAACCCAAGTCGTCGAGTGCGCGCATATAGGAGTACTGGAGCGCGGTTTTGAAGTTGTTGGCGACGACATAGCCGCTGATGGCGAAACAAACGGATACGAACAGCGCGCCGAATACAAAGGTCACCACGCGAATCAGCGAGCGCCGCGATAAAATTCTGATCGGATGCAAGATAAACCCTCCATTAAATGAGATTCGACATCATTTTTTCCCACTCTTGGGGAAATATCCGTTTTCCGACAAAAAAGGGGCTTTCGGGTTGAAATCGGCGGGAAATTCTGCTATAATCTCAAGGTATCAAGAGCGATTTTATTTGCGCTCGGACAAACGCCGGAAAGGAACTGCAAACATGTATAAAGATTATCTTGACAGTATCGGTTTTGTAAAGAAATTCGACCCCGAGGTCGGGGCGTCGATGGAGGCGGAACTGGCGCGCCAGCAGCGCAACATCGAGCTGATTGCTTCGGAGAATTTCGTATCGGGCGCCGTGATGGCGGCGATGGGCAGCGTTTTGACCAACAAGTATGCGGAGGGGTATCCCGATAAGCGCTATTACGGCGGCTGCCAGTGCGTCGACATCACCGAGAACATCGCAAGAGAGCGCGCCAAGAAGCTCTTCGGCGCGGACCATGCCAACGTCCAGCCCCATTCCGGCGCGCAGGCCAATTTCGCGGTCTATTTTGCGCTCGCTAAACCCGGCGACACCATCATGGGTATGTCGCTGGCACACGGCGGCCACCTGACCCACGGTTCTCCGGTCAACGTGAGCGGCAAATATTTTAATTTCGTCTCCTACGGCGTAGACGAGACCACCGGGCGCATCGACTATGAAGCGCTCGAAAAACTGGCCAAAGAGAGCAAGCCCAAGATCATCGTGGCGGGCGCAAGTGCTTATCCGCGCGAGATCGATTTTAAACGGATGGGTGAGATCGCAAAAGAAGTCGATGCTTATTTTATGGTCGACATGGCCCATATCGCCGGACTGGTTGCGGCGGGCCTGCACATGTCCCCGATCCCCTATGCCGACGTCGTCACAACCACGACTCACAAGACCCTGCGCGGACCGCGCGGCGGCATGATTTTATGCAAAGAAGAACTCGCCAAAGCGATTGATAAATCTATTTTCCCGGGTACCCAGGGCGGTCCGCTGATGCACATCATCGCGGCCAAAGCCGTCTGCTTCGGCGAAGCGCTGTCCGACGATTTCAAGATCTATCAGGGACAGATTGTCAAGAACGCCAAGACATTGGCCGACGGCCTGCTCGCACGCGGGTTCGATCTGGTCAGCGGCGGAACAGACAACCATTTGATGCTGGTCGATCTGCGCAAATTCGACGTCACCGGCGTCGATATGCAGCACAAGCTTGACGAGGTCTTTATCACCGCCAACAAGAACGCCATCCCCGGCGATCCCCAGAAGCCGATGGTCACGAGCGGCATCCGTCTCGGCACCCCAGCGGCCACGACCAGAGGGCTCGACGAAAACGACTTCAAGGAAGTCGCGGAGCTGATCTATCTGACCGCATCGGATTTCGAAGCCAAGAAACAGGAGATCATCGATCGGGTCGACGCCATCTGCGCAAAATATCCGCTCTATCGCTGAGTCAATTTAGGAGAATTCATGGAAAGCACGCTTGCCCCTCTCGCCGAACGGATGCGGCCGACCACTTTATCGGAAGTGGTCGGGCAGCGCCATATCGTCGGACCGGGAAGCGTGCTTTCCCGTATGGTTGAACAGCAAAAAATCAGCAACATGATCTTCTTCGGCCCGCCCGGCACCGGCAAGACCACGGTGGCTAATATCGCCGCAAAGGCCGCCGGAAAGCGGCTGTATAAACTCAACGGCACGACATCTTCGACCGCCGACGTCAAACAGATTGTCGAAGAACTCGATTCGCTGCTCGGCGCGGACGGCGTGGTGGTCTATCTCGATGAGATTCAATACTTTAACAAAAAGCAGCAGCAGACCCTGCTGTCCTATATGGAAAACGGCCGCATCACATTAATTGCGTCGACGACCGAAAATCCGTTTTTTTACGTCTATCCGGCCATTTTATCCCGCAGCGCGGTGTTTGAATTCAAGCCGGTCACCGAGGACGACATCAAGGAAGACCTCGAACGCGCCGCGCAGTTTATCCAAACAGAGCAGGAGATCGCCGTTGAGTTTCAGGGCGATTCGCTCTCATTGCTGGCGGCTGCCGGAGGCGGTGATCTGCGGCGTTCGATCAACTGTTTCGAACTGGCTGTGCAAATCGCAACGGAAAATAACAAAGCTGTTTTGACCGACGAACTGATCAAGAGCATGTCGGTCGGTGCGCCGATCTTTCACGACAAAGACGGCGATTCGCATTACGATTTATTATCCGCGTTTCAAAAGTCCCTGCGCGGCAGCGACGAAAATGCGGGCGTGTACTATTTGGCACGGCTGCTCGAGGGTGGAGACCTGATTGGGGCTTGCCGGCGGCTGATGGTCACGGCAGCCGAGGATATCGGATTGGCATATCCGCAGGCGCTTTCGATCGTCAAATCGGCGGTGGATATGGCGCTGCAGCTCGGAATGCCCGAGGCGCGTATCCCGTTGGCCGATGCGGTGATTTTACTTTGCACTTCGCCCAAGTCGAACAGCGGCATTTGCGCGATTGACGCGGCGCTTGCCGACATCCGTTCCGGCAGACCCGGCAATATCCCCGACAATCTGCGGGACGCGCATTATGAAGGCGCGAAAAAACTCGGACACGGTAAGGGCTATGTCTATCCGCACAGTTATCCGGGGCATTATTTTGAACAGCAGTATCTCCCAGACGCGCTGAAAAACCAAAAATATTATCAATTCGGGGACAACAAGACGGAGCAGGCGGCAAAGGCCTATTCCGACAAGATCAAGGGCGGGCATTAGCGATGGATTTTATCAAACTGAACGTCGGCGACAAGGTGAAGATGCGCAAAAAACACCCCTGCGGCAGTGACGTGTTCACGGTCAAACGCACGGGCGTTGACATCCGCCTCGAATGCACCGGCTGCGGCCGCCAGATCATGGCGCCGCGCGAGGAAATTTTAAAAAAGATAAAATCCATTGTGAAGGAAGAAGTTTAAAATATGTTTGAAAAATTGACCGCCACCCGCGACAGATATGACGAAATCGCCCAAAAACTCATCGACCCGGAGGTCTGCGCCGACATCGCGACCTACACCAAGTTGATGAAAGAATATAAAGACCTGACCCCGCTGATGACCCAGTATAGTGCCTTTCTAAAGGCCGAACAGGAAATCGCCGACGCCGAGGAGATGATGAGTGGCGCCGACCCCGATTTCAAGGCCATTCTCAGCGAAGAGATCGAGGCCCAGAAAGAACTTCGGGAAAAAGCGGCGGAGGAACTCAAAATTTTGCTTTTGCCCCGCGACCCCAACGACGACAAAAACGTCATCGTCGAGATTCGCGGCGGCGCGGGCGGCGAAGAGGCCTCTTTATTTGCCAATTCGCTGTACCGCATGTACACGATGTATGCCGAATCCAAGCGTTTTAAGGCCGAGGTGCTGTCGCTCAACGAGACCGAACTCGGCGGCATCAAGGAGATCAGTTTTAATATCTCCGGCGACGGCGCCTATTCGCGTTTCAAGTTCGAAAGCGGTGTCCATCGGGTGCAGCGCGTGCCCGAGACCGAAGCCGGCGGACGCATCCACACCTCGACCGTGACGGTTGCGGTGCTGCCCGAGGCCGAGGACATTGAGGTTGAGATCAACCCCGACGACCTGCAGATTGATACCTACCGCAGCGGCGCGGGCGGTCAGCATGTCAATAAGACCGAGTCAGCCATCCGCATCACCCACATTCCGACCGGCACCATCGTTGAGTGTCAGGACGAGCGCAGCCAATTCAAAAATAAAGAACGCGCGATGAAGATTCTTCGCAGCCGCATTTACGAGCAGCAGCAGCAAAAACAGACCGCAGAAATTGCCGCCGAACGCCGTTCTCAGGTCGGCAGCGGCGACCGTTCCGAGCGCATCCGGACTTATAATTTTCCGCAAGGCAGGGTGACCGATCACCGCATCGGGCTGACGCTGTATAAAATCGACGCGATTATGAACGGCGACCTCGATGAATTAATCGACGCACTGATCACCGCCGACCGCGCCGCAAAGTTGGGAGAAGGCGAAACCGAATGAGACAGGACAAGACCAAACGCGTAAAGTTTGCCGAGAAAATGCTCGACCGAATCGCGCGTAATAAAAAGTATAAAACCCAAATCGTCCCCGCTGACGATGACGGAATCGCAAAAGCCGAAAAACTGCTCTCGTCCGGACAAGTGGTCGCGGTGGCGACCGAGACGGTCTACGGGCTTGCGGCTTCGGCGTTTCACGACGGCGCGGTCAAAAAGATTTTTATCGCCAAAGGTAGACCGCAGAACAACCCCTTGATCGTGCATATCACGACCCTGAACATGGTCTATCCGCTGGTGACCGAAATCCCGGCAAAACTCAAAAAATTGGCCGAGACCTTCTGGCCCGGCCCGCTGACCATCGTGATGAAAAAGAGCGGCCTGATTCCGCCGGTTGTGACCGGAGGGCTCGATACCGTCGCCATCCGTATGCCGTCGCACCCCTCGATCCGCAAATTGATTGACGCCTGCGGCTATCCGCTGGCGGCGCCGTCGGCCAACAGCAGCGGCATGCCGTCCCCAACGACCGCGCAACACGTTTTTGATGATTTGAACGGCAAAATCCCGCTGATTTTGGACGGCGGCACCTGTGAGGTCGGCGTCGAATCGACCGTGATCTCACTGGCGGGCGAAAAACCGATTTTACTGCGCCCGGGCGCAATCACACTGGAACAGCTGCAGGCGGTTTTGGGTGAAGTCGAGGTGGCAAAAGGCGTTGACGAGGCCCCGTCTGAGGATGATGCACCGCTTTCACCCGGCATGAGCTACCGCCACTACAGCCCCAAGGCCAAAGTGACACTCGTAGTCGGCAGCGAAGACGCCTATTTAAATTATTTATCCGAACACAACGGCGAAAACGTCTGGGCGCTCTGTTTCGGACACGAGGGCGAAAAGAGCGGGCTGCCGTATCTGTCGCTCGGTGAATTCGAAGACAGCGTCTCGGCACAGCACAATCTGTTTGCAGCTCTGCGTATGGCGGACGAAAAGGGAGCGGCGCAGGTCATCGCGCGCTGCCCCAAGAAAAACGGCGAGTGGTATGCGCTGTTCAACCGCCTGCAGCGCTCGGCGGGATTTACAGTGATCGAGATTTAGAATATTTTCAGAGGGGATTTTGCTTTAAAGGCATAAAGGGGGTGTCGTTCATGAATAAAATCATCGGCGTGACAGGTCCGAGCGGTGCGGGGAAAGGGCAGTTTTGCGCTTATCTCGCGGATTTGGGCTGCACCGTGATCGACAGCGATAAGATTGCCCATTCGGTGACCAAAAAGGGTTCAGAGTGCTTGAACGACTTGGTGAAAGCGTTCGGAACAGAAATCCTGTCCAAAGACGGACGGCTGAACCGTCGCAAACTCGCTTCAATCGCCTTTTCCGACCCGAAAAAGACCCAAACGCTCAACCAAATCACCCACCCGGCGATTTTGAAAATCATCGACGATAAAATAAAAAAAGCGAAAAGCACCGTCGCGCTGGACGCACCGCTGCTCTACGAGGGCGGGCTGGATGCGATCTGCGACGTTGTGGCGGTCATAGACGCCGACGAAGAGACGCGGCTTTCCCGCATCATGGCGCGCGATCATATGACCCGCGAAGCCGCTTTGACCCGCTTAAAAGCGAAAAAGCCCCTTGAACCCACTGCAAAAATGCGTTATTATATCAACAACGGCACCAAAGAACAGTTGGGCGTTTTTGCCCGCGAAGTGTTCGAATCGGTCACAAGATTGAAATAGATAGGAGTTAATACAATGCCTGAAACAAAAACAGAGAGCGAATTTGAAAAGCTGAAAAAAGAACTTTTTATGGATCCCAAGCACCTCGGAACCACCCTCGGTGAGGACGAATTGAAACAGACGGACGACTTCTGCGAGGGTTATAAAAAGTTCCTCGACAGCGGCAAGACCGAGCGGGAAGCCGTCAAAGCCGCCGTCGCCATCGCCGAAAAATCCGGCTTTAAACCGATGGATCGGGCGAAAAAATACAAGGCCGGCGACAAATTTTATTTCAATAATCGCGGCAAGGCGATCATCTTTGCCCAACTGGGCACCAAACCGCTGTCCGACGGCGTGCGCATCGTCGCCGCCCATGTCGACGCGCCGCGCCTCGACCTCAAACCGAATCCGCTTTATGAAGACAGCGAGATTGCCCTGTTCAAGACCCATTATTACGGCGGCATCCGCAAGTATCAGTGGACGGCGATTCCGCTGGCGCTGCACGGCGTGATCTGCAAAAAAGACGGCTCCTGCGTCGAAGTTGAAATCGGCGAAAAAGACGACGAACCGAAACTCTATATCACAGACCTTCTGCCGCATCTGGCCAAAGATCAGAGAACACGCACATTGGATGCCGGTATCGCAGGTGAAGAGCTAAACATCGTGGTTGGCTCGCTGCCGGTCAAGGATGATAAGGTCTCCGATAAAGTCAAACTCTCGGTGATGAAGCTGCTTAATGAAAAATACGGCATCATCGAAGAAGATTTCCTCTCCGCCGAACTCGAAGCCGTTCCGGCGTTCAAGGCCTGCGATATCGGTCTCGACCGGTCGCTGATCGGTTCTTACGGACATGATGACCGCGTTTGTGCCTATCCGGCGCTGATGGCGCAGCTCGCCGTCGAAAAACCCGCCTACACGACCGTTACGATTCTGGCCGACAAAGAGGAAATCGGTTCGGTCGGCGCCACCGGCCTCGACAGCGATTATCTCAAAAACTTTTTGCACAATCTCGCCGACAATCAGGGCGTGAAATACTACGATCTGATCGAACACAGCAGCTGCCTCTCGGCCGACGTCAACGCGGCGTTTGACCCGACCTGGGCCAGTGTCAGCGAAAAGCGCAATACCTGCTATGTCAACCGCGGCCCCGTGATGACCAAATACACCGGACGCGGCGGCAAGAGCAGCAGCAACGACAGCAGCGCGGAATTCTGCGGTAAAGTCAGAAAGCTCTTTAACGACAACAACGTCGCCTGGCAGACCGGCGAACTCGGCAAGGTCGATCAGGGCGGCGGCGGCACGGTCGCGCTCTATGTCGCGGGCCTTGAGATGGACGTCGTCGACATCGGCGTACCGGTGCTTTCGATGCACGCGCCGTTCGAACTGGTCGCCAAGACCGACGTCTATATGACTTTCAAGGGCTTCACCGCCTATTTCGGCGAAAAATAAAAACACATACGATAATCGGAGGATCAACCCATGGGCAAGCTGAAAATCGGCATCATCGGTACCGGCGGGATCGCAAACGTCCACATCGAAAGCTATCTGAAAAACCCCAACGTTGAACTCTACGCACTCTGCGACATCAACGAAGAGCGTTTAAAGGCAAAGGGTGAAAAATACGGCGTCACCCGTCTCTTTACCGATAAAGACGAGATGCTCAAGCTCAAAGAGCTCGACGCGGTTTCGGTCACGACTTGGAATTCTCAGCACGCGCCCTGCACGATTGCGGCTTTAAACGCGGGCAAACATGTCATCTGCGAAAAGCCGATGGCAATGAACGCCGCTGAAGCGCAAGCCATGGCGGACGCCGCCAAAAAGAACAACAAGCTGCTGATGATCGGCTTTGTGCGCCGGTTCGGAAATGACTGCGATATCCTCAAGGACTTTGTCGACAGCGGCTATTTCGGCGATATCTATTATGCCAAAGCGACTTATTTGCGCCGCAACGGCAACCCCGGCGGCTGGTTTGCCGACAAATCCCGCAGCGGCGGCGGCCCGCTGATCGATCTGGGCGTACACGTCATCGATCTGGCGCGCTACCTGATGGGCTGCCCGAAGCCGGTCTCGGTCTATGCGGTCACCTTCCAAAAACTCTTCGACCGTCCGGGCGTTAAGGATAGCGTCGGTTACAGCGCGTCGGATGTCGCCAAAGGCAAACACATCTGCGACGTCGAGGATTTTGCCTCGGCGCTGATCCGTTTCGACAACGGTGCGGTGATTGCGCTGGAGGCCAGTTTTGCACTGAACATCAAGGACGGCGTCGGCGATATCCAGCTGATGGGTACCAAAGCCGGTGCGCGGCTTGACCCGTCCCTCGAAATTTTCACGGAACAAAACGGCTATATGTGCGATATTTCACTCAAAAAACCGACCGCGCTCAGTTTTGACGGGCTGTTCCAAAAGGAAATCGACCACTGGGTCGACTGCCTGCTCGGCAAAACCGAGTGCCGCGTACCCGCAGAAGCCGGTGTGACCCTGATGAAGATTCTCGACGCGGCTTACGAATCCGCCAAAACCGGACATGAGGTGATGATAAAATGAAAACGGCAGTCAGCAGTTACAGTTTTTCAAAAGTAATCGGTATGCACCAGTTCGAGTGTATCAAAAAGGCCAAGGAGATGGGTTTTGAGGGCATCGAGTTTTCGGGGCTTTCTCCGCGTGAGGGCGAGAGTGCCGCGGATTATGCCAAAGCGCTTGCGGCCGAGGCCAAAGCGGTCGGCATTCCGATCATCAATTATTGCACCGGCGCGGACTTTTTAAAGGCCGACAGTATCGACAAAGAGGCCGAACGGCTGTTTGAGCAGGTTGATCTTGCGGCGATTCTGGGCGTCAAAACCATGCGCCACGATGCGACTTTCGGATTTAAAGACGGCACACGCGGCTACCGCGGTTTCGAGACCGAGGTTGCTAAAATCGCCGACGGCTGCCGCAAAGTCACCCGTTATGCCGCTTCCAAGGGCATCAAGACCATGATCGAAAACCACGGACAGCTGGTGCAGGAGAGTTCTCGGGTCGAAAAGCTGATCCATACGGTCGCCGACGACAATTTCGGCCAACTCATCGACATCGGCAATTTTATGTGTGTCGATGAGGCCCCGGAACTTGCGGTCGGCCGCAACGCACCTTACGCATTCCACGCGCATGTCAAGGATTTTCATTTTAAGAACAGCAATGAACCTGATCCCGGTGAAGGGTGGTTTAAGACCCGCGCTCAGAATTATATACGCGGCGCGATTTTGGGCCATGGCGTGGTGCCGGTCGTGCAGTGCTTGAAAATTCTCAAAGCCAACGGCTACGACGGTTATGTATCAATCGAATTCGAGGGCATGGAAGAGCCGGTCAACGCGCTCCGGATCGGTCTGGACAATTTGAAAAAGTATATTCAGATGTTATAAAAACAGCGGCGGCTTTTTCAACAAAAGCCGCCGTTTTCATACAATCGGAGGAAATAAAATGCTGATCGCACTGATCGGAGAAAGCTGCGTGGGCAAAAGCACCATTGCCGCTGTATTAAAGGAAAAGCTGAATGCAACCGTTTACAGTGGCAAGGACTATCTGCGCCTTGCAAAAAGTGAAACGGAAGCTGTGCAAAAATTTAAGATTTTGCTTGCACAAGCCGTGAACGGCGACAATATCGTCTATGTGATCACCGAAAAACCGCATCTGGCATTTTTGCCGGAGAGCGCAAAAAGGGTTGTTGTAACGGCGGGTTTGAACACGATCAAGACCCGTTTCGCCGCAAGGACGAACGGTGTGCTGCCTCCGCCGCTTGCAAAGATGCTTGAGGCCAAACACGGGATTTTTGATAACGAGCCCTGCCTGCTGAAGATCGAAAGCGAAAAAATAATGCCGGAAGAAGCGGCGAACCGGATTCTTTCGATTTGACGTTGCGGGTGTCGGTTGAACGTTTAAAAATTTGTGCCTTAACCGTAGGAAGCGATCTGTCATTCTGAGCGAAACAAATCCCCGCATTTTTCAATGCGGGGATTTGTGCAACCGGAAAATCTCGGACAGATAACGCTCTGTCTTTGCGAGGAGAAACAATCAAAAGAAAAGAATCTGGATTGCCGCAGGGCGGAAGCCCCTCGCAATGATGATTAAATATATGCTCAGTGTTCCCACTTGTCGGATAGTGCGTTGATCTGATCGGCAAATTTGGCCAGTTCCTTGTTCGACATGCCTTTTTTCGAAGAAATCAAAGCTGTCAGACGTTTTCCGGCGCTGACAAGTCGGTCAAATACCGTCGAGACAGCGGCGGGCCGCTTTTTCTCAATCTCCACCGGTTGTGCGATATAGGTGAACTGCTCGGACAGGAGATCGAAAGTCGCACCGCTGTAGGGGGCGTCGGCATTGAAACCCAGCGTGCGGAGCTTGTCCTTATAACCCTCACAGACAGTGTTCTCACCATGATTGACAAAGACCTTTTTCGGCGCGGGATTATAATGTTGAATCCATTTCAGCAGTTCGTTTTCGTCGGCGTGGCCGCTGATGCCGGGCATATTGATGATGTCGGCTTTGACGGCGATTTGTTCGCCGAAGAGTTTAACCTCTTTTTCGCCGTCGAGCAGAATTCGCCCGAGGGTTCCGACGGCCTGATATCCGACAAAGACGATACTGCACTCCTTGCGCCAGAGGTTGTGTTTGAGATGGTGCCGAATCCGACCCGCTTCGCACATGCCGCTGGCCGAGATGATAACCTTGGGTTCGGAGTCAAAGTTAATTTGTTTTGAATCATCGCTGGTGATGGCTGTATTCAGACCGTCAAACTTGATTGGGTCAATGCCTTTATCAAGCAGGGCGCGGGTCTCTTTATCAAAATACAGCGGGTCGGTGTTGTTAAAAATATTCGTCGCTTCAATTGCAAGGGGGCTGTCTAAATAAACCTTAAAATTCGGGTATCTGGTCATTCCTTCCGACTTAATTCGGCGGATAAAATACAGCAGTTCCTGCGTTCTGCCGACCGCAAACGACGGGATGACCACATTGCCGCCTTTTGAAAACGTGCGGTCGATGATCTCGGCCAGTGCGACAGCATAATCGGGCGGCGGTTCGTGGGTACGGTCGCCGTAAGTCGACTCTGTAACAACATAATCGGATACCGGAGGATACTGCGGGTCTCGGACGAGCGGCTGATTGATGTTGCCGATATCGCCGGAAAAAACAATGCTTCTGGTTTCGCCTGCTTCGGTCAGCGTCAGCCGGATACTGGACGAACCGAGCAGATGGCCTGCGTCAATTAGCATAAATTCGACGCCGTCGCAGATTTTTACCGTTTGGTTATAGTCACAGGTTTCAAACAGAGTCAGCGAACCCTCGGCGTCATCCATCGTATACAGCGGTTCGAATGTTTTGTCGTCGGCACGTTTGGCTTTCCGGTTGCGCCATTCGGCCTCGAATTCCTGAATGTGCGCACAATCGCGCAGCATAATACGGCACAGAGCGGCTGTGGCTGCGGAACAGTAAATTTTACCGCGGAAACCGTTTTTATACAGCAGGGGAATCAACCCCGAATGGTCGATATGCGCGTGGGTAAGCAACATAAAATCGAGCGAACCGTCCGGAATCGGAATCTCACGGTTTTCAAATTCGTTCGGACCCTGTTCCATACCGCAGTCCACCAGAAACCGTTTTCCGGCGGTCTCCAAATAGGTGCAGCTGCCCGTTACTTCATGATCAGCGCCTAAAAATGTGACTTTCAAGTCAACACCTCCGATTGCTTATTAAATATCATTATATTCCTTTTATCGATTTATGTAAACTGTCTTTTGTATGTCTCGACAATATATTTATTATATCACAATTTTACTATTTTTTAATAATAAGCATGTTTTTTGCTTGAAATTTTTGTCTCGATGTATTAAAATAAACCAGTAGACACAATGTGAGAGGAGGGACAACGTGGACAACGGCAAAAGAGGAAAAAGCAAAGCTAAAAAAGCCACACTCAAGGGAAAGTTGATCTTTGTGGTCATATTGATCTGCCTGGTCCAACTGTTGTTCCTTTCAGCCGGATATATTTTCGTTTACGGCAGTATCAATGAGCGTTCAAAACGCCATATCGAAAACGCCTTTTCAACGACGGTTGATTTTGTCGATTCCATAGAGGCTTATACCGACAATCTTGCCGAAATTATCGGCAGAAATGTCGATTTTGATTATATCACACAGGATAATTTACGGTTGGAACCGTTGGCTTCAAATACCCAGATGGATCGGGCATACTATATGCTGCAGATGGCCGTGGCCGATCCGCGGCTTGATGAGGCCGGGTTGTATTTTCCGGATGAATATATTTCAATATCCTCTTATCTGGGCGTTTCCCTTGACAATGACTCCACAAACAGCAAGGAATATGCGCTATATAATTTATACATTATTTCAATTGAGAACACGTTTTTTAATTACACCGACGAATTCACCGGAAAGACCAGTGTTTATTATATGTACAAAATGCCTGCGATCGGAACGATTTCAAAAGAGGCTTACCTCTATCTCCGAGTCGCGGATGACTTTTTCGGTGCGGCGATGAACAACAACACCTCGGGGGTCGACGGTGAGTTTGTAACGCTGGTACAAGGCGGAACGGTGCTGTTTTCCACAGACACCGAGAACGGCGCAAACGGTATCCTCATGAAAGCATTGGCCGATGAGAAGACGGGCAGCACAAAAATCGTATCCGCAAACGGAATCCGTTATTTCACCTATATCGAAAACGACAATTCCGGTTCGCTCAAGGCGATCTATGCCGCACCGGCAGCCAATTATTACAGCGAGATGTATCGGTTCCTTGCGGTTGCGGGCATTTGTCTGGTGCTCGACATTCTCGTTTGGATCTTTTTCGCCCGCAGTTTGATTATCAAGACGGTCTATGACCCGGTCATGGATCTGGTCTCCAGGCTTGAGAAGATTCAAAATAACGACTATGACGTCATTCAGAAAGAATTCGAAGAACGCGAGTGGGACGAGGTGACCCGCGTCTTCAACATGATGGTGCGCAAGATTAAGGCCAACATCAACGACTCGTATCAGAAAGACCTGCTGATGAAGAGCATGGAGCTCAAATTTTTACAGAGCCAGATCAATCCGCATTTCCTGTATAACACGCTTGACTCGATTGCCTATAAAGCCAATGCCGGCGAGATTGTCGACGTCAACAGAATCACGGGATATCTGTCAAAGATGTACCGATTGGTCTTCAACAAGGGCAACGACTTTCTCAGCGTCGGAGACGTTTTGCTGTGCTGTGAGATGTATTTAAAAATCTGTGAGTTTAAATACAGTAATTTTGAGTTTAGAATCGAGAGTCAGGATGATATCCAAGACATTGAGATGCTTAACTTGATTGTACAGACGATCGTGGAAAACGCCGTCGTTCACGGCTTTGATTCTTCGCGCAAAAAGTTTATAATCCTGATCCGTGCCCGTCGTGAGGAGGAAAAACTCGTTTTTGAGATCATCGATAATGGCAAGGGTATCAACAAAAACCGGCTGGAAGTATTCGAACAATTGCTGGCTGACGAGAATGCGCGCAGCGAGTCCGGTTTGGTCAACGCCCAAAAACGGATACAGCTTTATTACGGCAATCAATACGGGATAAAAATAAAAAGCCGTCAGGGAAAATATACAAAGGTGACGGTTACCATGGCGGTCGAAAAACCTCAGCCGGTGGTACACCAGCTGGAGGACTTTGAAGGGGAGGAAGAAGACGATGTTTAACATTCTGATTGTGGACGATGATATCAACGTCCGTGCGCATGTACGCAGTGTCTGTAAAAGGGCGGGTGAAGGTGTTGCAATTTACGAAGCGGTCGACTCTCAGGAAGCGTTGACTCGTCTTGAAGAGCACATCATCCAACTCTGTATTATGGACCTGCATTTGCCCGATATGCTAGGAACGGATCTTCTCAAGATTGTCAAGCAGCAGTACGGCGGAATTAAAGTCATTATGCTTTCGGGCGACAGTTCGTTTGATGCGGTGCGCCAGTCGTTTATGTACAAAGCCGACGACTATATCGAAAAGCCGGTCGACGAGATGTCTTTGCTGCAAAAAGTCCGTGAGATGCGTGAGAAGTATTTTCTCGGCTTGAAAACCATCGAGCTGCCCAAAAAGAGCATCTCGGAGTATCTTTCTTTTTCACTCAACGAAGATTTTGCCGCGCTCGGACGGGATAATGATGATCGTTATGTACAGCTCAGAGAGCGTTATGACCTCGGCTTTGATTACACCGGCGGCGCAATTTGTTCGTTTGAACTCGGCGGCCTTGATGAAGCCGCAAACACCGAATATTACTACAGTTATCTGGCCGAACGGATTAAACGGGATTTTTCCGGTTTTAATATCGTGTTCATGTTTTTTGGCGGGCGGTTGACCGCAGTGATCAACAGCGGTTCGCTGAATGAAGATTTGCTCCGATCCCGATTCAATGAAATCAAATCGATCTTCAATGAAAACGGTATCTCGATGTCGGTTTTTATTTCGGAACGATTTAACGGTAAAGTCGAATTTTTCCCGGCTTACAGAACACTTCTGGACATGATTCGGAACTCGGATATGTACGGAAAAAACGAGATTGTGGTCTCTTCCGGCGGTGAATCCAACCGTTCACAGGTGGCGTTGGTTCAGCGTGCCAAACGCTATATTCAAGATATGGTTTACGAGAGCTTTTCATTGGTAAATGTAGCGGAATACCTCGGTATTCACCCGAATTATCTGTCGAAAATATTTAAACAGGCAGAAGGCATCGCTTTCACCGATTACGTCTGCGACTGCAAGATGCAGGAAGCCAAGAGGCTGCTACTCGAAACCAATCTCAAAATTTATGCGATTGCAGAAAAACTGCATTATTATGATACGGGATATTTCATTCGGATTTTCAAAAAGTACTATGGGGTCTCTCCCAATCAGTTCCGGCAGCGTTCAGAGTGATGAGTGCGCATAATGCACAAAATCTCGCGTTTTTCATCAACAATAAAACGCCTAATATTTTTAATTAATTTGTGCAATATAACGAATTGCACAAATTATTTTCTTTAAAATTCTTAAGAGAAAACCGAAATTTTACAAAACAAAAAGAAAAAAATACACGAATTTGACACGAAATTGGCCAAATGTTAGAATAGTCCTATAAATGTTAAGATAGTATCATTTAAAAATACACAAACAACGGTTATAATGAATAAGAATTGTTGAACAGGGCATATGTCTGTTCGATGTTCCCATAACTTTTAAAGGTGGTGCCTTTTTTTATGAGCGTCGCAACGCGCACCGAAGTCGAAGAGGTCCGGAGCCCGTTACAAAAAGTAGAACCGAGGCCATGGGGGCTTTCACCGCAGGATCTGATCGTCTACCTGATGATCTTACCTGCGATATTGATGTATGTGATCTTTACATATGTCCCGATGCCCGGTATGATAACCTCGTTTTGCGAATATACGTCAGCTGCAGGCTTCAAGGCTTGGACCGGGTTGGAAAATCTGGTTTCATTGATGAGAATGTCCGATTTCCCGTTGGCTCTGCGAAACAACGTTATGTACGCCGCACTAGGCTATGTCATCAATTTCCCGGCGCCGATCATTCTCGCTCTGTTGTTTAACGAGATGCGCGCGCAAGGCTATAAAAAAGCCGTTCAAACGATGACCACGATCCCGCACTTCATCAACTGGATTGTCATCAGCGGTATCTTTAAAATCCTGCTCGACCCCGATTACGGTTGGGTCAATAGCTTAATCAAAACATTGGGCGGCACCGAGATCTATTTTCTGGGCGATCCTCGATGGTTCCCGTTCATGTACGTTCTTCTTTCACTTTGGAAGAGTGTGGGCTGGGGCACAATTCTGTACTTGGCTACGATGGCCTCAATCGATCACACATTATATGAAGCGGCAGCGATCGACGGTGCAGGCAGATGGCGTCAGACTTGGCATGTTACCCTCCCGGCTTTAAAAGGTATCATACTCCTGATATTGATCATGTCTTTCAAGAGTATTCTCGACTTGTTCGACGCGATGTTTATTTTGTATAACGTATCAAACAGAGAGGTTTCACTCGTTTTAGACACATTGGTTTATTACACGGCATTCGGTTCCGGAGGCGGAAACTTCGGTCTGTCTTCGGCGATGAGCTTATTTAAGACTGCGTTCGGCGCAATCATGACCATCATCGTCAACGAGACCGCTAAAAAGCTGTCCGACGACGGACGCGGAATATTCTAAGGGGAGGGTGAAATACAATGTTACGTTCAAAAGGCGAAAAAGCATTCGGCGTATTCAACAACATTCTGATGGGTATACTCACTGCTCTCTTTATCTTCCCGGTGCTGTTTGTCATCAAGACATCCCTGGATATGGCCGCACCAACCATCGACCTTTCAATTTTCCCGCGCCAGTTCACCACGATGTTCTATCAGATGATTTTTATGGACTATTCGGTTTACCGGCCGTTCCTGAACAGTATTCTGATTACTGTGGTCGGTGCGGCAGGAGCGCTGGTATTCAACTCAATGGGCGCTTATGCACTGTCCAAACGTGATCTGCCCGGTATGATTAATATGGTCTATTTCCTGATCGTCATTCCCATGTTCGTACATGGCGGTATGGTTGCCGCCTTCCTGTTGATCAAAGCACTCGGCTGGTTCAATACATACAGCGTTTTGATTATCCCCGGTATGCTCAGCGCATTGAACATGGTTATTATAAGAAACTATTTCTGGGGATTGCCGAAATCATTACTTGAAGCGGCAAAGATCGACGGCGCCGGTGAATTCACGGTCTTCACCAAGATCATGCTTCCGCTGTCCAAATCGGTTCTCTCGGCGACCACATTGTTCACCGCTGTTGGTTATTGGAACTCCTACATGAGCTCCATCCTCTACAACAGCCAACCCGAAATGCGTACCTTCCCGGTTAAAATCCGTGAGATTCTGTTTGAAAACTTCGGTCCGACCCGTATCAACGAACTGAACGATCAGTTGGAAGCAATGGGCATCACCGATGTCAGCGCCGGTTCATTGAACCCTGACGCACTCGGTGCCGCGATGACAATTGTCTCGTTCCTGCCGATTCTGATCCTGTATCCGTTCATGCAGAAGTATTTTGCAGCCGGTATGCTTAAGGGCTCCATTAAGGGCTAATCAAATACAAAAAACGAAGGGGCGGGTTTTCCGCCCCTTTTTCGTACAGATAAACATAAATAGAAATTTCTTGCATTCAACCGGCTTTCATAGTATAATGACCTTGTTTGAGAAAGCACGTAAAGCGGCATGAAACGGAGATAAAAAAGTATATGGAAGATTATAAAAGAGAATTTTACAAAAAACTCCCCGAGGATATGGATTTTGATCTTCAGCAGCAGTGGAAAAAATATTTCCTGCGCAAGGATGCAATTTTGGTCGGTATGGCATTGTTAATCTTTTTGGCGGTGCAAAACATTCTCGGTGTGATTGCCGCTATTCCTTCGCTTGTATCGGTTAGTCAACTCACGGATCAACTGATACAGACATTCGTGTATGTTCTCAGTATGGGAATTCCGTTTTTTATTTTATTTTTTGTCTCAAAGCGCGATAAAACCGAATTAATTTCGGCGGAGATACCCAAACCCCATACTTTCTGGCCGGTCATCCTGATGGGCATCGGTTGCATACCCGTTTTACAGTTTGCCGCCGGTTATTTTGATCAGTTGCTGTCATTGGTCAAGCTTGACACCTATCAACCGCTGCTGGACGCGGCGTTTTCGCCGGTTACGGATACAGGTGCGTTGATTGTTCAATTTATTTGCACATCCTTATTAGCGGCAATTTTCGAAGAATTCGCATTCCGGGGTGTGATTTTACAGATTTTACGCAGATACGGAAATACGTTTGCAATTGTTACTTCTGCGCTGATGTTCGGTCTGATCCATGGCAATACTTATCAAATCCCGTTCGCCTTTTTATTCGGGTTAGTGCTCGGTGCGGCGGCGGTTTATACCGGTTCACTCTGGACGCCTGTACTGCTGCATTTGATCAACAACATGGTCGCATTCGGCTTGAATATTGTGGCAGAAAGATTTGGTGATCAGGCCGGAGATGTAGCCACTTATATTGCCTGGGGTGCATTTTTCCTGTTGGGAGCAGCAGCCGCGATATTTGTGGCAGCGACGGCCAAAAAAAGCGCCGCATTCAAAAACGAGCGTCAGCCGTATGAACTGTCCGGGAAGAAAAAGGGCTATGGTATCTTTTTCAAAGCGCCCACAATCATCATCAGTATTGTATTGATGGCCCTTACCGCCTTTTTTATGACGACCCTGGTGCAGGATTGGGTCAACAGTATCGTCCAGTATGCCGACCTCCTGTGACTTTGAATTCATGAAAGCGGCGCTCGCTTCGGCTCTGTCTGCCGCGCAGTGCGGTGACGTACCGGTGGGTGCTGTTGTCGTGAAAGAAGGGAAGGTCATCGGGCGCGGGCAAAACCGTTGTCAGAGTAAAAACGACCCTACGGCGCACGCCGAGATCGAGGCTATTCGGGAAGCTGGTAAAACCATCGGCGACTGGCGGCTGACAGGCTGTACGCTGTATGTGACGTTGGAACCTTGTGCGATGTGTGCCGGTGCGGCGGTGAATGCCCGTATTGAACGCGTTGTCATCGGTACAAGGGAAGACAGGACCGGCTGTTGTGGTTCGATATGCAACATATTTGCGATGCCGTTTTCAGGACAAATCCGAATCGAGACCGGCGTGTTGGAAGAAGAGTGCCGAAACCTCTTACAGGGATTTTTTAAAGATGCCCGATAGTCATCTTGCACAAAAAGGCTTAGTCGGATTTGGCAGCGCAACCAAAAACATGAAAGTTTTCCAAAATCAAGGGATGAAGTATGGACAATTTGTGAAGACTGTGGTATTATAAACAAGAACAGTTTGGTCGGTTTTTTGACCACGGCTGCTTTGCAGCCGCTGTTCGTTTATCTCCCTCTCTTTTAACCCCTTATTTTGTGCCCTCATGGCACTTTTTTTTTGCACAATAAATATCCCCCGGTAAAACCGGGGGTTTTTCATAGACGGGCAAAGCCCTA
>ERZ795048.30-NODE-30-length-150508-cov-10.297535_pt1 | contig 150508 bp, 126 predicted proteins | sample MGYA00375132_ERZ795048 | MGnify/ENA primary metagenome ERZ795048 (study PRJEB30177, sample SAMN05720225) | activated sludge metagenome | isolation source: Anaerobic digester | place: Hong Kong | collected 2014-12-17 ...
GACAGCTATTTTTAGGATGCGTCATTCGCAGGCCGAAACAGGTTCTGTTTACGATTTAAAAAAGGAGGATGAAGGATGAAACGGTATTTCAAACATGGTTTCGCGCTTATGGCAATGGTTTTGCTGCTTGTCATGTGCGCCGGCTGTGACGATGAAAGCACTGGTTCAGACGCAATGGGCTGGCGTATGCAGATAAAGGGCCTGTGGTCTGCCAGTGATGACACGAGGACCCATTACCTGCTCATCAGCGGGGATGAGAGCGACATCGGCAGCGCGGTTCTTTACTGGGTGCGTCATGCTGAGCCCTTTCTGTACGCCGGGCAGAGGGGAACCTACTCATTAATGCCTGACGGAACGGCATCGGTGCATGTTTCAGGATACAGGGGCGAAGGTGCTGACTGGCAGGATGTCGCATATACGGTCACGGGTACGCTTTCCTTTGACGGTGCCACACTGTCAATGGACCTGGGCGCTCCGGCAAATTACACGCAGACATTCACGACCCAGGCAATAAAGGGTGACTGGCGTGCGAGTCTCGTGGGATCGTGGCACTCGACAGAAATCTATACAACTTCTTTAGTTGAAAGTACTGTTGTAACACTGGACGGCAGTGGTGAAACAGGAAGGTATGTGGAAATTTTTTATTATGACGAGTTTACCCCGCTTCACTGGAGAGGAGACTATGAAACGTCCGATTTCGGCGAAATCACGGTAGAGTTTGAAGAGATCTATGATTATAAAACAGAGGAATGGGGTGAGTGGTCCACAACGGGATTCCGTGAATTTTTACCCTTTTCTAATGAGACTTTCAGGATGGAGACAGAGTCATCATCAGTGTATATTTTACAGAAAGATTAATGGATTAAATAAACAAACTGGTGTTGACTCAGCATCAGCATGGAGCTGCTCCATAAAGTTTGCAAGAGCCTCACCGTCCGGGTGAGGCTCTTGCGTTTTCGATTAACAATGATTATTTATCTGTTTATCGGATTTTTATTTCATCATTCCGCAAGGGCCGCGGTCAGCTAATGCACCGCTTCCTGAGCGTATTCTTTTCCCGCAAAATATTCCTGCAGGCTGTCTGACGCACCGGCGATCTTATAAAAAAGGGACCTTGGAAGGAAGTTCACCAGGTTGAACAGGAAGGCGTTCCCTTTTCCCGGTACGCATATGACCCGGTTCTTTTTGTTCAGCGCGTTAAGAGAGGCGCGTACCACCGCGTCAGGGGCCATCCACTGTGTCAGGCCCCGGTTGTTGAGAATGCTTTGCTCAAGCCCCATTTTGTGATGAAAATCCGATCTGGTGAATCCGGGGCACAGCGCCTGTACCTTGATATTATGCCGCGCAAGTTCCAGGTGCAGTGTTTCCGAAAAGGCGAGCAGGAACGCTTTTGTTGCTGAATACATCACTGTTGAAGGCATAATGACCCGCGCTGACAGTGAGGCTACATTGATAATGGCGCCATGGCCGTTTCTGATCATTCCCGGAATCGCCGCATGGGTAAGCTTCATGGTTGTGTCGGCATGGACCCTCAGCATTATTTCCTGGGTAACAATGCTTTCTTCGTGGAAAAAACCGTTTGTGCCGAAGCCCGCGTTGTTGACCAGGTATTCGAGTCGCTGAGTCTTTTTAATTTTACTTATCACTCTGTTCAGGTCAGCGGGATCAGACAATTCGGCAATGATCACTTCAACGTCTGAACCGGTTTTTTGTTTTACTTCTGCCGCGATATTTTTTATGACATCTTTTCTTCTTCCGGTGAGAACAAGGTTCATTCCCCTGGCTGCAAGCTGACGCGCGAATTCAGCGCCAATACCGCTTGTCGCTCCGGTGATGAACGCGTACGGTTTGTGGTTCATAATACATCCTCCATTTATGATATATTTTTTATACTTTCATGCCCAGCAGGGCCCTGCCGATGATTTTCATGGTCCCGGCAATGCCGAAGCGTTTATAAACGATTTTCAGGTACAAGTTATCGCTGTTTTTGGGGGGCGCCGCAGCGTCGGGTTTTTTCCTGAGCTCAATGGCCTCAAGGCCGCACCTGGTCGCGCAGACCCCGCATCCGATGCACCGCTCCGAATCAACACTGGCCAGGCCGAATTTTACGGTAACCGCGTTCATGGGACACGACTGCTCGCACTGGCCGCATCCGTTGCACTGGGCCTCATTCACCGAGGGCTGGTATCCGGACTGGGTAAAAGAGGCCGGGCGGGGAAGCCTTCTGAGCCCCTGTAATACATTGCAGCAGTCAGGGCAGCAGCAGCACAGATAGCGGGGGTTCTGTGTATTTTCCGGCTGCAGCACAAAGCCCTCTTTCTCGGCCTGGTCGATTATTGTCAGAGCCTCCTCCTTGCTGATAGGGCGCGCCTCTCCTTTTCCAATGAAAAATTTTGCTACTTCATGGAAGCCTATACATGTTTCCCTCAGTGAAGAACGCGCGCAGGGCTCACCGCTCAGGCCCTTTTCCTGGCTGCATACGCAGTTCATCACGGAAATATCTCCTTTGAGATTTTTTATATATTCTTTCATGTCATCATAATGCGCTATGTAGTTGGGCCTGCTAACGGTCTCTGCTATGGGCACGGTCCTCATCTGGGCTGAACCTTCTCTGAAAAAGGAGTCAAAGAATTCTTTATCTATATACTGCCGGAAGTCCCTGATGAGATCAGGGGTAAGGCGGTTTACCTGATACTCGAACATGCCGATGGCCAGCTGTGCCTTGCTGTAGCACTTGCCCTTGCCGAGCTTTTCAAACATGGCCCCGCCCGTGATGGCGCCTTTCTTGACCATTGCGTCAAGGCTGTGTTCCAGCTGCTCTCTGGTCATCCCGTTGTGCCTGAGCCTTTTATGGATACGGCCAAGGGGTTCGGGAAAGGCGCTCAGCTCCAGGGCTATCTCCGCCTCATCGGGCGTGAACAGCTGTTTCAGCAGGCTTATCTCGACACCGCTTTCGGTTTCGGGATAGGCAATGGGCATTCTGTCTATATGGGTTCGGAGTTCTTGATACACGTCAACTTTTGCTGTCATGGCGGTCCCTCCTTTCTATGGTGATGAACAGAGTATAGTGTTTGCCTCAGGGAATGTCCGGCCATTTGCAGTACGTCTGCAAATGGCCGGTTTGCCCGCGCAATTCCGCTTTGAAGTACATCCCGGTAGCCTGATAATGAGGTGAAAAAATGCTTTATTACTGTTCAAGGATATGATAAAATTGCCAGACATTGTGCTGAAGATCAGAGAGACAGTTATGCGGACCGGAATATAAACCAGATGAAGAGGCATACAATAATGCAGCATAAAATGCGAAAAACCTTCATCGCGCGAAGCGCTGTTTGCTTTACGGTCTTTTTTATGTTGTTGTTTTCCTGTTCGAAGATAAGCCATAAAACCCCCGCAGAAATTAATAATATCCTTCATGCAGTGAACAGCGGCACCACTGTTGTTCTCATCGATGTCCGCTCACCGATAAAATACCGGGAAGGCCATATTGCCGGGGCGGTAAACATCCCCCTTGAATCTAAAACATTTGATCTGAGGCTTTCAGCTTTTGACAGGGAAGATGAAATAGTATTCTACTGTGGCACCGGGCTCAAAACCGTGAAGGCCGCTGAAACAGCACAGGATCAGGGTTTTGAAAAAATATATGTTCTCGACGGAGGCATAAAGGCCTGGCAAAAGGCGGGACTCAACCTTGCCAGGTGATGCGCCATTAACGATATTTTTCAGTTTCCGAATGTTATTGTAATCCGCCAGTAGTTGAGCAAAAGGGGGTAGTCATGAAGAAACTGCTGTATCTCTTTCTTTCCGTTGCTGTCCTGATTCCGGTATTCCCGGCAGCCCTGAACGCAGGTGATGCCGATCACTCAAGGTTCCCGGAGCTTCAGAGGAAATTCACCAGGCCCGAGGACGTAACCCGGGCATGCCTGAAGTGCCACAACCTTGCCGGAAAACAGATAATGAAAACATCCCACTGGCTCTGGAGCAGAAAGAGCGACAAGATGCCGGGCCGCAAGGGGACCATGGTCGAGGCCGGCAAAAAGAACATCATCAACAATTTCTGCATCGCGCTGACCTCAAACGAGCCGCGCTGTACCAGCTGCCACATCGGCTACGGCTGGAAGGACGGCACTTTCGATTTCACTGACGAGTCGAAGATCGACTGCCTTGTGTGCCACGAGCAGACCGGCACGTACAGGAAATTTCCCGCCGGCGCGGGTTACCCGGCTGACGTGCGCAAGCTTTTCCCGGGAAACAATAAATGGTATGATCCGCCCGATTACGCGGCGGTTTCCCGAAAAGTCGGCAAACCGAAAAGAAGCAATTGCGGCCAGTGCCATTTTTACGGCGGCGGGGGTGACGCGGTCAAGCACGGAGCGCTTGACAGCTCGCTGGGAACGCCGACCAGGGAAGTTGACATCCACATGGGTTCCGACGGGGGAAACATGGTATGCGTTGACTGCCATGTCGCTGACAAGCACGACATCAAGGGCCAGCTTTATTCGGTTTCAAGCGATAACCAGGACCGCCTGAACTGCGAGCGGTGCCACACGATAAGGCCGCACACCCAGAAGCTCTTCATCGATGATTATGAGGCGAAAGAGGAGATGGGGTACGACATATTCAAGAACAAGCTTTACAAGCGGAAGAAGCCGGAAGATACTTTCATCCACCGCATTCTGGACAAGCACTTTGACCGCATATCGTGCCAGGCCTGCCACATAAACCGTTTCTCCACGCAGAAGCCGACCAAGGTGTGGTGGGACTGGTCAAAAGCCGGTGAGAAAAATGATCAGGGAAAGCCCAGGAAAATAATGGATAAGAACGGCCATGTCGTGTACGACGGGATGAAAGGCGAATTCAGGCTGGTGAAGAACGCGATTCCTGATTATTTATGGTTTAACGGCGAAGCTTCGCATGTTCTTGTCGGAGACGTGATTGACGCCACAAGCCAGCCGGTTGCGATCAACGAGGTCGAGGGGATCTGCGGAAGCGAGAAGAGCAAGGTCTGGCCGTTCAAGGTGATGAGGGGCAAACAGCCCTATGACCCGGTCAGCAAAATGTTCATCGTTCCCAAACTCTTCGGGCCAAAGGGCAGCGGCGCATACTGGGCTGACTGGGACTGGGACAAATCAGCCGCAGCGGGGATGAAGGCCGCGGGCCTCAATTACAGCGGAAAATACGAGTGGGTAGAGAGCGTGATGTACTGGCCCATTACCCACCTTGTCAGAGACAGGGACAATGCGCTTACGTGCAACGACTGCCACAGCAGAAACAGCCGCCTCGCCGGCCTTGAGGCGTGCTGGATTCCCGCGCGCGACCGGAGCCTCGTGCTTGATGTTCTGGGCATGATTCTCTTTTTCGGCTCGATCGCCGGCGTTTTCGTTCATGGCCTGATCAGGTATAAATCCGGGAAGAAAGAGGGGTGACAACATGATTAAAAAGATATATATGTATAAAAAGTTCGAGCGCTTCTGGCACTGGACCCAGGCTTTGCTGATATTTTTTCTGGCCCTGACCGGGTTTGAGGTTCACGGTTCTTTCGTGTTATTCGGTTTCGAGAAAGCCGTGATCCTTCATATGTACACCGGCTTTACCCTGATCATACTGATCGCGTTCGCGATCTTCTGGCATTTTACCACCGGAGAATGGAGGCAGTACATACCGGCAAATGAAAAGCTCCGCGACCAGGTCAGGTTTTACCTGGTGGGCATATTCAGAAACGAACCGCACCCGGTGGAAAAAACCGTTGAGGTAAAGCTCAACCCGCTCCAGCGCCTGACCTATCTGGGCTTCAAGGTCGTTGTCATACCGGTAATGGTCGTGACCGGGCTCGTGTACTATTACGTGGCCCACGGTGATATCCATCTTCACACGGTCAAGTGGATCGCCATTCTTCACACGCTGGGGGCGTTCGTGCTTCTTTCATTCGCCGTTATCCATGTGTACATGACCACGACCGGGCCGAAACTTACGTCCCATATCAAGGCCATGTTCACCGGGTATGATGAAATTGATGTTGGAGACAAATGAGCCAGCACTGAAGATAAACCGTACAAAATTTGCAGGTCACCGGTAAGGCCGTCCTAAAAGGCGTTTCAATACAAATTCCGCTCCGCTCATTGAGTGATTGGCAAAATTGTATCGAAATGAGCGGATATCGAATACTTCTACGCGGAATTCACTCAGCGATCTTCTTTGAGGACAGCCTTTTGCTTATTCCCCTTTTGCCGAAACTTCTTTCTTGACAAAACACCGCGACCCGGTAAACCACGCAGTGAGCCCGCATCCGGCCCGGCAGGATGCCCTGTTCCGCATGATAACTCTTGATCCGGAATTAAAGGAGCCGTCCGCACACAATGGCGCTGCTAACATTGACCCCTGACCTGTTGAACCGGGAACCGGCAGACCGTCTCTTTGCCCGCATGACCGGGATCGGGCCCGGTGAACAGGGCGGCGAACGAGGCGTCCTGGCGCAGCGCCTGAAAGAGCTGCTGTGCGCGTCAGGAACGGCCCGGTGCCTGTATGGGGAGTTCCCGGTGGCCATTGCCGGGCCGGATCATATCACCGCTGAAGAGGGCGTGGTTTTTACCGGCCCCGGCCTTGAGCGCGCCCTGGGCAGCCCGAGCAAAATTATCGCCTATGTGCTGACCCTGGGAGACCTCTCCGCGCTCTATCGCGGCAAAGAGCTGCTCGCGCAGTACCTGCTGGACACCTGGGCGTCCCTTTACTGCGAACTCGCGTTCAGGGAATTTTATGAGCGCATCGGGCTTGAGTATGGCGCTCATAAGTTTTTTCTCTCGCCCCGCTGTTCGCCCGGTTATGCGGACTTTGGCCTGGGAAACCAGGAAGGGATTTTCGCCCTGCTCCGGCCGGAAAAAATCGGCGTGGCCCTTTCTTCGGGCCTGATGATGGTCCCCGAAAAAACCGTGTCCGGCATCATCGGCGTTTCGGACAGGCCCTTCGCCTCCGGACCTTCCCCCTGTGAACGCTGCACCCTTCGTGAAACCTGCAAACACCGCGATACCTCGCTGTGCGGCATGTCAGGCTGACCCACCCCGAGAGTAATGCAAATCTTGACCTGTCAGATATTGGAGAGATTATCTCTGCGTTCCCGTATATTATGAATTCATCAGGGCCGCCAGGCCGGGTCATCACAGAAGCATTATGGAGAGAGAGCGTCATGAGTTCAGAAACGATAGATACCAAATCCGTGACTTCAGCGGAATTGCCGGAACTGCCGATCCGCCGTGAATACCTGGACCGGCTGTTTGAACATTTGCGGAAACATTCAGACCTTTCCGAAAGCGCGATCCGTCATGAGATCAGCACGATCCTGTCCAGCATACATTTCGGCGAGAGCCTCTTTGCGGTTCTCGGTATTGAAGAGATATCGTTTCTCATCGAAAACAACCGCTACCAGGAAAGGGCGCACGGGAAAAGCGACGGCACCTATGTCGATATCGACGTTGAAGGAAGGGTCGGGGCCAAGTATCTGTATCTCATATCGGAAACCGCGCCCCTGATCAGAAAGGCGTGCACGTCGGTCCAGAAGATCATGAAAAAAAATGAGCGCGGCGCGTTCAGGCTTTTCTCCTGTTCGATCACGAGCACAAAAGTGCCGCGTGACCGCCGCAGGCTCATGGTGCTTGAGGAAATTGCTTCTCGCGATGCGGGGGGGGATGACAAGACACGGACCCTTGCTCTCCTGGCCGATCTGGTCGGGAAGGATGTTCATTCGCCGGCTGAGCTTGAAGGGTTCGTGGATTCCGCGCCCGGCTATTTCAGCGGTGCCCTTGCCGCGGAGGACGCCAGGGAACCCGCTTCCCTTTATGTCAATTCGGTTTCCCGGCTGCGCGACCTGATGGGCACCGGCGAGGACATCTTCATCGATACCATGGACGAGCCGGGCGCTGTGCCGATGACGCATTTTCTCCTGTGGCTTCCCAGGGAAAAGTTCCAGGAGAACTATGAGACCATCAGCATGATCTTCCAGCGCAAGGGCATTTCGTCCGTGCGGCAGCGGTTTGACCTGTTCGCGATTTCAGGGATGACGTATATCGCGCTCTCAACCATGGTCGAGCGCTCTCTGCTGTCGGCGGAGATGGAGGAACACCTCCGCGACGAGCTGTACAGCCGCTCGATGCTGCTGAAGTCGTCCCCGGTCTCGGTCGGTGAGATCCGCGACATCCTTGACCGGATGCGGGCCGCGCGCGACCACGAAAAGCTCGACCTGATCATGGAGATGCAGCGCAACAAGCAGAAGGAGTACCTCATCCCCCTGATGGTCATGCTCAATGACCCCAATCTCGAGATCCGCAGAAAAGCGTTCGGGCTTATCAGGCATTACGTGCTCAACCCGGACGGCCCCATGAGAAACGATTATTACTGGTCAACGCTGAAAAATATTTTCTCCGCGGCGACGGTCCCGATCAAGCGTGAACAGGACCGGCTCGACCGTTCGCTTTTCGACGAGGAGATCATTAACCTGCTTCGCTTCAGGGGACTGTATTATGAAACCATGAAGGAGCCGGTATCCGGGCAGGAGTGCCTGTTTATCCGGATAAACGGCACCGGTATCGGCAAGGGCGGGATACGCGCCCACGCGAGCCATGTTTCTTTTTCCGGCGAGGGCGCGCTGTCGACCAACATGCTGTTCAAATGCGTGGGCCTGGGCATCCCCCGCTACACCATAGGCAAGGGCGGGATCCTCGGCGACCTGTCACTCAGGGGGCTCGCCGGCGAAAAGAGGGAGCAGGCCAGAAACAACATCCTCAACGCATACGCCGATTTTCTGTATTACCGTTCCGGGGCAGGCCCCCTTTCGGACGTTCCCGCGGGGGATGTCGGCATCGGCGGCGCTGAGATATCAATTATCTTTGAGCGCATAACGGAGAACGCATGCAGGGGCGTGCGCGCCGTGAACGGCCGTGAACCGGGATGGCAAACCGAAGCGGCCATCCTTCGAGAGAATTTCGGCATAAACTGCGGCGACGCGCCGCTCGTTGCATCCCTGGCCGCTGATACCGGCCTCGTGCGCCGGTATACCTCGCCGGCGATAACCGGGAAGCCCGGGCCCGAGGGGCTGAAACTTCGCACCGGCGCGACCGCGCGGGGCCTGATGGAGGTCCTTTCCTCGCAGCAGAACTACCATGACTTCAATGACGCGAAGCTGTGGTCTGACCCGGGCCGCGTTTCCGAGGCCCTGGCGCTTGACGGAGAGTTCCGCGCGCGGGCACGGAAACGCGTCAGCATGCTCACGTTCGCGGTCCAGGGGTTCGGCAAGGTCGGCGCCCACTTCGCGTCCATGGTCTCGGAAACCGGCGCCTCGGTGAAAATGATTTCGGACGCTTCCGGCACCCTCACCGGCATGGGCGGCGACGACATACGCTCCATGGCAGGGGAGTCGCTCCGCAGGGGAGTGGCGCTTTCGGAGCTTGTCAGCGAAAAAAATATTTCCGGGGAGTTTTTCCCGGGGAACACGATCATGCCGCTCTCGGCAATTGTGGACGTGGTTGTCCCTGCCGCGCTTGAAGAGGTCATAAGCACGGACGAGGCCGAGGGCCCGGACCACATACACGTCAGGGAGTTCGAAGGCAACTATCTTCTCCAGGGCGCCAATGGCCCGGCAACGGTCGAGGCAGAGGAGATCATGGAAAACAAGGGGATCATTGTTTTTCCCGACATTCTGGCAAACGCGGGCGGCGTGCTTGCGTCATACATGGAATGGCTCAAGGGACTGATCGGGTCTTTCGGATACCGAAAAATTCATGAGTGGGGCCTTGTTCACCGTGTTACCCGTAATCTGGTCATGCATTATCATCCTGAGGCAATGGAACAAAATATAACGTCGCTCTGCGACGAGGTTTATGAGAACTCATTTTCGTTCATTATGCGGTGGAGCACGATCGAAACCATTACCCTGTCGCGGAAGTACCGGGTGTCCATGCGCCGGGCGTTTATCGCCATGGGAATACAGTATGCCGCTGACGAGGGGCGGCTTTCAGAACAGTTCGGCATCACCATGGGCCGCCTGCGGAGCACTTTTGCCGGGGAGTAGCAGGCCACGTCCGGCTGGTTCTTTTGGTTGGCGCGACCACAAGGGGGCATTAAAATAGCTGTTAATTAATGGAATTTTTTGATTGATACAAAAAACGTCATCATGATAATACGGGAAAATTCTCTATCAGGGAAGAAGTATAATCCATGAACAATAATTTCATTCTTTCACTGTTTGCTTCCAGAAAAAGTGCCGTGCCGTTGCTTATACTGTCAATACTGGTGCTCACCGCGGTTTACTTTCCCATGGGCCTGTATAACCTGGGACAGCATCTGTATATCGGTGAGACCGACACGTTCCCTTTTATCAAGTACACGCTTGACCTGCAGGCAACCGGTTCCGTTGCCGGTTTTTTTGCCTCTATGTTTAACGGGACCTTTCTGCCGAGCAACCAGCATCCGCTGTTTCCGCTGCTGATGTCTTTTTTTGAGCCTGACGGGATGAATTTTTTCGTGAACGTGAAACTCCTGAATTTCATGCTTGGCTATATTTTCATTCTTCTATTTTTCGGCGTCATGTACCGGGAAACGAACCCTGTTGCGGCGTTTCTGGGAGCCCTGCTCTTTATCGCGAATGATTCCTTTATGCTCCAGGCAACCATGGTGTGCTGTGAGCCCCTTCTGCTTGTTTTTGTTCTGTTCAGCTTTTATTTTCTCATCAAGGGTATTGACAACAACGGTTACTGGGTCCCCGCGGGACTGTTTACCGGCCTTGCGTACATGACCAAGGCAAGCGGCCTTTTTATTGTTTTCGGGTTCGGGCTTTTTCTGCTTTTTGATGTGAGACTCAAGTTCTGGAAATTGCTCAGAAACAGGTATCTCTGGCTTTTTCTGGGGATGTTTCTTCTCGTGAGCACGCCGCTTCTGGTCCGCAATACTATCGCGTACGGTTTCCCTTTCCATAATTTCAATGTTGACCGCCTTGCCATGGACGCGGACTGGGGAAGGGTGACCTACAAACGCACGTTTTCCGATATCTTCCGCCAGGACATCTCCTACATCATAACAAGGTTCTTTCACGGGCTTGCTATTGAATTCCGGGTCATGCTCCATTCGCTGTATTCATTTTCAATTCACCTGGTGCCGAAATTTTCTGCGGACCTTTCATCGCTTGCGGAAAAAATCATCGCGGCAGTGTTGTCTGTCGTTATGCTGCTCTTGTCCGCAGCGGGCTTCGCGCGTTCGTCCCTTCAGAAAAACAAGAAAATACTGATTGTTTTTCTGATCACCGGTTTTTATCTTCCGCTGTCGTGGTACAGCATAACGTCCCCGAACAGGAGATACCTGCTTCCCCTGCTGCCCTTTTTTGTTTTCTTTTCCTCTCTGTTTCTCGTTTCAGCGGCAAACAGGATAGCGGAAAGATTTTTCGCCGCGCCTGAACAGGGTGAGGGCGGGAAATCCCGGATTCTGTTTGTTGCGCTCATGGTTTGTGCGCTTGCCTGCACGGCTGTTTTTTCGCTCAGGCATGAAATTCCCGCTCCCCGTGAAACATACCGTTTTGAAGACGGATACCATGAAATAGCGGACTATCTTCGCAAAAACCTCGGTAAAGATAAAACGTGTATCAACAAGGGGTTTCATCATTATAACTGGACCCTGTTTTATCCTGACCTGATAGAGCGAATGGCAATGGTCAGGGTTTTTCGTTCATTGTCCGAGTTCAATGAATATGTTGAAAAGAACAGTACGGTGTGCTGCATGATCATGCAGCCTGAAATGTACCGGGCAACAAAAAATATTTTCAGTGAATTCGTCGGCTTTGACCGCCTAAAGGGGATAGTCGTTAAAAAGCCGATACCGGGCTGGGAAATAGTGATGCAGGACGCGGTCCTGCCCGTTGACTACGTGTTATACCGGAAGATTTCACGGTAGACGGTCCTGTTCCGGCGCAGTCACGGGGATGTTTGTGTTTTCCTGCGCGACGTTTCAGGCCTTTTCTATTCTGCACGGGATAAAGCGGTGATGCGGCGTTCCGGCGAACCGGTCACGGTCAGTGTTTTTCGCCAGCCGGTTGGCGTTCGCCCCGTAGGTTCCGCCCTTGAATTCCAGCCCGAACCCGTGGGGGATCATCACATACCCTCTGCGGGTGCGCTCGGTGACCTCGAGCTCAACCCTGACTGACCCGGCCTCGGTGGTAACGCTCACCATGTCGCCGTCTCTGAGTCCGAGCCTCTCCGCATCGGCCGGGTTCATGATGCAGGTGCACGCTCTTTTCCCTTCGTTCCACCGGGGGTCTCTCATGATCGTGTTCGCGTTGCATTCCATGTGCCTTCCTGATGAGAGGATAAACGGATACTGCTTTTTCAGCTCAAGCGCGGCCTTTTCCCGTGCCGGCTCGATTTCATCGAGCCACGCTTTCATTTCAGGGATGTATATGTTGACTTTTTTATCCTCGGTGCTCAGGTCCGAGAAGTTGTCGTCCGGATCTGATTTTCCGATCCACAGCCCTTCGGGATGGTCCATGATCGCCTTGAATATCTCCTCACCCATGAGCGGCCCTTTGGGGAAGCCCGCTCTTTCGGCGCATTTCCGGAAGCCCTTTGACGTGTTCATGAGCATGGCCCAGAGGTTGGCGAGGTTTCCTGAGCCCATCTCCCTGCCCAGGGTCTTGATGATGATCATGGGCATCATTTTTATCGCGGCCGGGTTCGCTTTCACGAAATTGATCAGCTCCATCCCGAATTTCAGCCTGTTTTCCTTTGCCGCCGCGTACAGGGAATCAGGTATCTCCGGGATCAGCCCCATGCTGTCCGCTATGCGCATGTGGATTTCGCCCAGTTCCAGGGGCTCGCCTTCGGGTACGACAACCGGCCTTCTCATCTGGAAATAGATTTCGGGCCAGGTCCAGGGGAAAAACGTCCCGTCCCATGATTCGTATCCCGTTCTTGCGGGAAGCACGTAGTGGGCCATTTTCGCGGTCTCGGTCATGGCGACGTCGCATACCACCAGGAGGTCGAGGTTCGCGAATGCCTGTTCATAGGCAGTGGTATCGGCGAACGAGCGCAGGGGGTTTGCCTGGCAGCACATGACGGCCCTCACCCGATCGGGGTGGTCGTTCATGATCTCTTCTGGCAGCACGTTCGGCGGGAACAGGCCGCACAGTGCCGGGTACCCGGTTTTGACCGTGCGCCAGGTCTTTTCGCTCGTTTCATCCGTGTGGCCGACAATCGGCATAAGGATTCCGGGAATAATGTTTCCGCCGGGGACGCAGAAGTTGCCGGTTATCGTGAGCAGTATTATTTCGAGATAGCTGGTTATGGTGCTGTGCCGGTTCATGTACACCCCAAGGTCAGGATGACAGCAGGCCTTTCTCAACCTGAGCTGCCTGCACACTTCGCGGACCACGTCATAGTCAAGCTCGCAGGCCTCAACCGCTTCACGTGCGTTGAACCCGGAGAACCAGTCTTTTATCTGGTCGTACCCGGAAACGTGATTTTTTATGTATTCATCATCAGTCCAGCCCTCCTGTATCACGATCGCGATCATGGCCCTGGTGAGCAGGGCGTCGGTCCCGGGCCTTATGGCCAGGTGGATGTCGGCGAGCTCGGCTGTTTCGGTTTTGCGCGGGTCGATGATCACCAGGAGTTTGTCCGGGTCCTTTGAGAACTCGCGAAGCACCAGGGGGGCCCTGGGCATCTGGTGGCTTAACATGCCGTTCCACCCGATGCCGAGAAACATGTCCGCGTTTTTTTCGTCAGGGATGGAGAACTTGTACTGCCTGCCCGTTGCCCTGCCGTGGGCCCAGAACTGGCCGGTGAGCTCCTGCGCCACAGCGTTGTAGTGGTAGCGCGAGCCCAGGGCCCTCATCAGCGTGACCCCGGCCGCGGCTTCGAAGTGGCAACCCTGTCCGCCGCCGCCCATGTAGGCGTAGGACTTCGGGCCGTGAGTTGAGGTGATCTCTTTGAGCTTTACCGCTATTTCGTCAACTGCCTGTTCCCACGAGATGCGCTCAAACCCGGCCGCGGTCCGCTTAAGCGGATATTCCAGGCGTTCGTCGTGGTGCTGGTGGACGGCGATGTTCATCCCCTTGCGGCAGACATAGCCTTTACTCCGCGGATTTTGTTTATCACCTTTTACTTTTATGATGCGGTTGTTTTCTATCTCAACTTCAAGGCCGCAGTTCTGGGCGCAGAGCACGCATCCTGTTTTTTTCCATTCTCCCATGGTGGTTCCTCCTGCCGGTCAGGTTTAACAGGGATGATCATCTTCTGTGTAATCATCCCCGAAATTTATTGAGGCATATGCCGTTTCAGTACACTCCTAAGCTTTTAGATAATCCATAATGCATTTTTTACAGGTGGCAAGCGGCGCTGTGCTTTTCACCGTTTTCAGGTGCATTATCGCTCCTTCAATACTGTAAAAAATAAAAAGGGCCGCATCATCAGTGTTGATCGATTCTGAGAGACTTCCGTCCTTTCGTGCGTCTTCCAGGCATTTTTTAACATGGGATGTCAGAAGCCGTATTGCCGAGTCGAGTTTCTTGCGGAAATTTTCATTGAGGTCGCTCATCTCCAGGGCAAGATTCCCGATAGGGCAGCCCAGGGTAAAATCCTTCCTGCTGAACCCGGATTCAAAAATGTTAAATAGTTGTTCCAGGCGCTTCAGGGGAGGGAGCGATTCGTTCTGCAGGCATTTGCTGAACAGCGCATCGAGCGTTACGGTATAATAGTCAATGATCTGGAGGCCCAGGGCCTCCTTGCTGGCATAGTGAAAATAGAAAGACCCTTTGGGCACTCCTGCCTCTTTCAGTATTTCCTGCAATCCGGCATGGTTATATCCTTTTAAGTGGATGATTTTTGCGCCTGCTTCAAGTATTATTTGTTTGGTGTCTGAATTGTTCATGATCCATAGTAGACCGGTCGTCTACAATTGTCAATATTTTTTTTTGGCAGTTGATTAAAATGCGATTCGTGGTATAGCATAATAATAATCATCATTACATGAGGAGGTCTGCAATGCCAGAAGAATTCAAGCCTGGATGCGCGCGTCCAACCGGGGGTCCTGTTGGCGAATCTCCCCCTCCAGACCTGGACAGCCGGGAAGCAACACCACTTAAGGAGGAACAAAAAATGATAATGGTCGGCCAGAAAGCCCCTGATTTTACCGCACCCGCCTATTACAAGGGCAAATTCGCAAATATCACCCTTTCAGAATATCTGGGTAAATGGGTGGTCTTGTGTTTTTATCCCGGAGATTTTACCTTTGTTTGAGCTACCGAAGTTTCGGCAGTTGCCGAAAAATATCCTGAATTCCAGAAGCTGGGCGTTGAAGTTTTATCCATGAGTGTTGACAGTGTTTTCGTCCATAAGATGTGGGACGTCCATGAATTGTCGAAAATGGTCGACGGAGGCATCCCTTTTCCCATGCTGTCCGACGGCGGCGGTAAAGTTGGAACCGCCTTTGGTATCTATGACGCTAATGGCGGTATTGAGACCCGCGGGCGGTTTATCATCGATCCTGACGGTGTGGTCCAGGGGTTCGAAGTGCTCACTCCGCCAGTTGGCAGAAATGTTTCTGAATCGCTGCGGCAGGTGCAGGCATTTCAGCTGGTGAGAAACAGCAAAGGGACCGAGGCGACCCCGTCCGGGTGGAAGCCGGGCAAGGCAACCCTTAAGCCGGGACCTGACCTTGTCGGCCGGGTGTGGGAGGTCTGGAAAACAAAGCAGGCCTTTGATTGAATATAATAAGCCCCGAAAGGGGCTTTTTTATTTTGGGCAGTATTAATTTCAATTTTTCTCTTCATAATAAAAGCAGCCTGTTATCACTTCTCTGGTTTTAATTATTATTGATATTAATAATTTTTTTGGGGAAAGTTCTATTTTGTTCAAAGATCGGATAATTAAAATAAATGTTAATGCCTGACAATGATTAATTTAATTTTAATATTTTCATTTAAATTAACTATTGACATTACTTGTTATTGTATTAAAGAGTTAATGATTAATCCAATAATATTCAAAGGAGTAAATTCATGAAAGGCATTGGTAAACTTGGTGTTTTTATTATTCTGGTCACATTGCTAAGCTGTCAGTCCTATAAGCTCATTCAGGATGACATTGACATGAACAGCAAGTACGGCATGACCCAGATGATATCGGGGATATTGACCTATAATGATTTTCAGCAATACAAAGTTTTAAGCAGACGGTCAATTGTTGAAGATAGTGAGTTGAATGAAACTGAAAAGAACCGGCTGCTGAAAAGCGTTGATAACCTGGAATTTTACGATAATAAATATGTATATTTTACCATGGCGTATAATATGCCTTTTACTGATGCGGAATTAAATTTTTCATTTAAGCTGGCGGATGCCGAAGGTAACAATCTTCTAAAAAAAGCAACCCTTGTTAAGATAAAACAATATATAATTTATTCATATGGAACACAGATCAGTTATAATTATACCTGGATAGTTGAGGCCAAAAAGCCAATGATAGATACATATGTGAGCAAAGAGCAGCAGCCGCTTGAATTTACCGTTCAATTCCCGGACAGAAGAAAAAGACTCTATAATATTAAAATATAATTGTATTTATACCTCTTTTTTGCCGCGGCATTATGTGTGATCCCGGTAATGTCGCGGGTAAATTCATGACATGTGCGTTAGCCGCCTCTCGATCAGAGGGGGGCGGTGATTTTTTTCCTTTTCGATAAACATCATTAAATTAATTGATCGTTTAATGGTTGACCATATGTATGGGTTTTCTTATGGTAGATGTGAAAATGGGGCTGTATTGGAATGAAAAATTTCATCCTCCTGCATCTCCTGTCACGAAATGGGGATGTGACTTTAACACAGCCCCGATTATAACAACCTTGCTTCTTTCCATCTCAATGTACCACTGGTTTCAGGAGAAGAACATGCAGAACCATCTTCATCATGTGCATATTTTCGCTTCGGATTTAAATAAAAGTATCGAGTTTTACGAAAAGGCCTTTGACGGGAAGGTTATCCTTGATATGAGACTCGCAGGTGCCAGGAATGTCTTCATGCGTATTGGTAAGGGACGCCTGCATTTTTATGACCAGCCGCCTAAACACGAGGTCAGGGGCAACATCCACCACTTTGGCATTCAGACTGATGACATTGAACAGGGTTATACCCGCCTGGTCGCCATGGGAGTGCCTTTTAGTAAAGGCATAACCGATGAGGAATTCTGGAAATATGTCATGGTACCTGCGCCTGATAATGTGCTCATTGAGTACTTTCAGGTGGATAAAACAAAACTGCCCCCCCAGTATCTCAGCTATTTTGAATAGGTTCCGAGCGTCCCGGCCTGCCGGTGTTGTCGGTCACGATCGTGATCTCCTACCGGGCGCTGTACAGCCCGTTTTGCTCTCATATGCCTTAATTTTGACTTGAAATTATTCTCTCATCTGTATTAATTAGAGATGTATCATCTCCGGAACCAGATATGAAGGACCTGAACAAGATCCATGACTGCCTTTATGAAATGCCGCGGACCTTCAGGCCGGACATGAAGGTCCCGGGACGTATTTATGCCAGCGAAGAACTGCTCTCTTCAATGGACAGCGCGGTTTTTTCTCAGCTCGCCAATGTGTGCACTCTTCCCGGAATCGTGAAATACGCTCTGTGTATGCCTGACGGGCACTCGGGGTACGGATTCCCCATTGGCGGTGCAGCAGCAATGGACCCTGACCGCGGCGTCATCTCTCCCGGCGGTATCGGCTTTGACATCAACTGCGGCGTGCGGCTCATGGTGACCGATCTTTCCGTTGAGCAGGTCAGGCCCAGGATCAAAGAGATTGTTGACGCGCTCTTTAATTCGGTGCCTGCCGGAGTCGGCGGCGGCGGGATCGTGTCCCTTTCGGATAACCGCTTCGACGAAGCCATGGTAAAAGGTTCGTGCTGGGCCATCGAGAACGGTTACGGCCTTAACGAGGACCTGGATTACACTGAAGAGGGCGGATGCGTTGCCGGTGCCGACCCTTCGCGGATTTCCGCACGGGCACGGGAGCGCGGCAGGGGCCAGGTGGGCAGCCTGGGATCGGGCAATCATTATCTTGAAATCCAGTATGTCGCTGAGGGCGATATCTTTGACAGAGAGAGGGCCCGCGACTTCGGTATTACCGGAACCGGCCAGGTCGCGGTGATGATTCATTCCGGCAGCAGGGGATTCGGGCACCAGGTCGCCACTGATTACCTGCAGCGTTTTATCAGAGTCATGAAGGAGAAATACAATCTGTCGGTCCCTGACCGGGAGCTCGCGTGCGCGCCGTTTTATTCAGAGGACGGGCAGGATTACTACGGCGCGATGAACTGTGCCATAAATATAGCTTTTCTTAACCGTCAGCTTATTATGCACCGGGCGCGGGAAGTCCTGACCGATATTTTCAGCGGTGATGGAGGCGGGCCGGCCATGCGACTGGTCTATGACGTGTGCCATAACACCGCGAAGCTGGAGCGGCAGCAGGTTGACGGAAAGGACCGCCCCCTTCTGGTGCACCGCAAGGGCGCGACCCGGTCATTCGCTCCGGGGATGAAGGACGTGCCCGACCGCTATCAAAAAACAGGCCAGCCCGTGATCATCGGTGGGAGCATGCAGAACCCGTCATACCTGCTCGCGGGCGTTGCTTCCGGGGCTGACGCTTTTTTCACCACGGCCCATGGCAGCGGCAGGACCATGTCGCGCATGAAGGCGAAAAAGCAGTTCAACGGCCGCGAGCTGCAGAAGAGCATGAAACAGCGGGGAATATACGTGCAGACGTCCAGTTTTTCGGGGCTTGCCGAAGAGGCGGGCGCGGCTTACAAGAATATTGATCTGGTCATTGATGCGACCGCCAGGGCGGGGCTGAATATTCCGGTGGCGCGTTTTACTCCCGTGGGGAACATTAAGGGTTAGCCGGGATGTCTTTTGAAATCATTGAGGGGCTTACCATGGCTGACATCGCTTTTATCGCGCGGGGCGCCAGCCTCAATGAACTTTTTGTCTCCGGGGCAGAGGCGCTGTTCCATATTATGCTTCAGGACCCGTCATCAATAAAGAAAAAAGAAACGGTCTCCTTTCATCTGGACAGCGCCGTTCCGGATCTTCTTTACTACGCATTTCTTTCCGAGTTTCTTTTTTATAAAGACGCCAGGGGACTTCTGCTTGTGCCTGAAACAGTCGATGTTGTTGAAAAGCAGGGCCACTGGTTCTGCTCCTGCGAAGGTTCGGGTGAAATGATCGGCCCGCATCATGTTTTCAACACCGATATCAAGGCCGTGACCATGCATGGCCTCGAGGTGAAACAGGAGAACGGGCTCTGGAGCGCGCGGGCGGTTCTTGACGTGTGACCCTTATCCTTCCCCCTTCCTGATCTGAGCGCGGTATATGCCCCTTGCTTCCGTGAAAAAACCGACCGCCTCGGGCCTGCGGTAATCCGGATACGTCCACTCCCAGAAATTGAAGCGTCCGTCGCTGTACCGGTATTCGTTTTCGAGGTAGACCCCCCTGTTCAGGTATGCCCGGTGGTAGTATTCCTTGCACGAGGCGAGAAAGAGGTTCGACATGGTCAGGTACCCGGGATCGATGTTGATCCTGCGCTGCCCGCCGCCGGAGAGGGCGGTCTCAAGCTCATTGGTGAAGAGTTTGATGTCGACGATTTCTTCCCGGCGGATGAGTTTTTTAAAAGAAACATATACGCGCGTGAGACTGCCCATGTCGCGGTAGTAGTCGCTGTGATCGAAGGGAAATGGTCCGCTTGTCAGGTCAATGCCGCCGCAGCGGCCAACAAGGGCATCGCAGGCGCGGTCGAACATCCCCCCGTCCGGGTAGAGCAGGCCCGCGATCAGTTTTGCCTTTACGGGAACAAGGGCCAGGGTCATGAGTTCTGCCCGGCGAGAAAATTCCTGAAGTCCTCGGGCATGGGCGCGGTCAGGCGCAGCCGGGCTCCGGTGCGGGGATGCCGCAGCAGCAGTCTGCGCGAATGCAGGGCGCACCGCGGGAACCCGAGCCTTTCGGTGATCGAGGGGGAATTACCCTCCCTGGTGAACTGCAGGTAGAGCTTCTCGTCAATGCCGTAGAGCTTGTCCCCGAGCAGGGGAAAGCCCGCGTGAAGCAGGTGCGCGCGTATCTGGTGCTGCCTTCCTGTTTTGGGTTCTGCCTTGATCAGGGTGTAGTCTCCCCGCGAATAAAGCGCGGTGAACAGGGTCAGGGCTTTGACCGGCGCGCCGTGGTAGGCGGCCTTTTTTTTGCGTATTGCCGATGCCGGGTCAGGGCCGAGGGGAAGGTCGACCGTGAATTTGGTTTTTTCCGGGCGGCCGTGCACGATGGCCAGGTATGATTTCGACACCAGCCGGTTGAACGAGCTCTGGATAATCGAGGCGGTCTCGCGGTCCCTGGCGAAGATGATCGCGCCCGAGGTCTCGCGGTCAAGGCGGTGCATCGGATGGAGCCGCTCGCCCCTTTCCTGCTGCAGGAGGGTGAGCAGCGTGTTGTGGTAGAACACGCCTGAAGGATGCACGGGAATGTTTCCGGGCTTGTTGACGCATAACAGGTAGGGGTCCTCGTAAATTATCGAATAGCCTCGCTCGATCTCCGGCTCAACGATCATCCTTCCTTTATAAATAATGAGATCGCCTTCCCTGATCTTTTTATGGTGATTGCTCACCTCAATGCCGTTGACCAGGACCTGGCCTGAGGATATCTCCCGCTGCCATTCGTTGCGGCTCATATAGGTGAAGCGCAGGGCAAGGTAGCGGTCTATGCGCTCGCCGCAGTATTTTCCGGGCACTGTTGATTCGGACGTTCTCATGCGAACAAGAAGCCGCGGTTCGCTGAAAAAATCAATTATTTTATGGATGCCGTGAAACCGGTAGCAGTATAATTTTGAGGGTATCGTAGTTTTGTCATTCCGGTTTTGCATTTTCCGAGTTTGCAAATACCGGAATCTCATACGATAAATTCATGAATATTTTCTATGAGATCCCGGTATTACCTTCGGTAAACCGGGATGACAACAAAAGGTGTTATGAAACGGTTGCCCCTAAATATAATTTGCTACCGTGAAACCGCGGGTTCCCTTAAACTAAAATTATTATTGACATTTCATTAAATATGCACAATAAGAAACTAAATATAGAAACAGGATAAATAAACTGACGCCCTATCATTATTTATTCCCTCACCTGAATCGGGTTTTATTATACTTTTTCAAAATGACAGGTACATGATTCTTAACATTTTCAGAAAACTCGTACAGAAGACCTCCTTCGGTTTTTCTGTGGCATTTATCTCCACGCTCTGGGTTTATCCCGCGGCGTCTTACGGATATTATATTTTTTATGCCACGGTTGATCTCGGCAAGGAAGAGCTTGATTTTTCGCTGACCGCGCTCGTGCTGGGCACGATTGTGGCCCTGCTTGTGCATTTTATTCATTACGGGCTCATGTACCGTATAAGAATACCGGGTTTTTCACGTTCAATACGCCTGATGAACAGGGAACTTTCGGACGACAGGATTTTTAAGGATGACTACAATCCCGGCAAAGAGAGCGTTATTGAACTGTATGACAACGTGGTTCTCTTGCCCAGGAACAACCTGGTTGCCGCTTCGACTTACACGCTTTCGGTGATCCTGTTTCTGGTGTTCGGCTTTCAGTTTATGTTCAATGATGACCTGATGTCGTCGGTGTATATTGTCATGGGGGGATGTTTTACGGTCCTGATCCACGGGTATTTCGTGTTCAACGTCACGGAATACCTTGTCGGCCCGTACAAGGAGCGCCTTGAAAAGATCATTTTCAACTATGAAATGGATTTCCGCAACCGCTATCTTTTAAGCGTACGCAACAAGTCCCTGTTCGCGGTCATGCTCGTTTTTCTCTGCATGATCATTCTCACTATTTTTATCATGGTGAGCGAAAAGCCCCTGCTCCAGGTTTTCATTTTTATCGTGCTCAGTGTTATCGCGGTGGGGCTGCTCATATTTTTGTCCATCAACAAGATCACCATCTCGCTTACCGAGATCAACCGCGCCACCAAGGAGCTCGCTGCCGGGGGGGACGGCCTATACTTCCCGCCCTTTCTTGACCGCGAACTGGTGACGTTTTCCTATCACTACAACAGGGCTGCCCTCGAGATCAATGAGATACGGGCCGATCTGCAGAAGAAGGTCGACGAGCGCACCGAGGAGCTTAAAAAGGCCTACGACCGTCTGAACTCCATGTATAAACAGGTTCAGGAGGACATGCAGCTCGCGAAAAAAATTCAGAGCCGCGTGCTTGCAAAGAATTTCAACAGCGTCAGGGAAATTAAAACGTACATCCAGTATTATCCCATGAGCGAGGTCGGCGGCGATATCTACGATATCAGTGAAATCCGGCCGGGTTACGTGCGCATTTTTCTGGCCGACGCGGCAGGCCATGGCGTTCAGGCAGCGCTGGTGACCATGATCATCAAGGGCGAGTACGAGAAGGTCAAGGAAAGCGCTGACGCTGCCGCGCTGCTTCAGTCGCTGAACGATTCGTTTCTCGATCTCTATGAAATACTCAGCGTGTTTTTTTCGTGCGTGATCATCGATCTCGACCTGGCCAACAAGAAGCTGTATTACTCCTCAGCGGGCCATCCTGATCAGGTGCTGATCCGCGGCGGGAAGGTGGTGCGCCTTGTCCATACGGGCAAGCTTGTCGGTATTGTCAAGGGCGCGACCTACCAGATAACTGAAAACGAGATCGGTTCAGGCGACCGGCTGCTCCTGTTTACCGACGGCCTTTTCGAGCAGTTCAATGAAAACGACGACGTCTACGGAGAGGAGAACCTGAGAAGGGCGATTGAAAAGGGGAAGGGCCTTACCATCGAGGAGCTGATGTACAGCGTGATCACCGGGGTCGACGTTTTCATCGGCGGCAAAAACAAGATATCGCTGCACGATGATGTCACCATCATTGGCATACAGATACTTTAATTTTTTACTTCCTGAGCTCCTTCGTTGCCGGCATTGAGAATGTATGCCGCTCGATTCGCCGGCGTGGCGGCGCCCTCGACAATTTCAGCGCCTGCCCGCTTCCTTGACTTCAGTACCGCCGAAACCCACGCAAGTGCAATTGCCCCCGCAGTCAGGTCAGTGGCAAGCCTTCCCGAAAAAATACCCTGTATGCCCCAGTAGCTGTTTCCCAGAAATGAGAGCGGGATGAGCAGTCCCAGGACCCTGGCCGCGTTGAGTATCGTCGCCGATACCGGCCGGTGTATGCCCGTGAGAAAGAACCCGCCGTAGCGATGGATCTCCATCATGCCGTACCCGAACGCGATGGTGTGAATATAGAGGATGAATATTCTCGTCACCGTATCATCCGTGGTAAATATTCCTGCCAGCAGCGGCGCTGTCGCATAAAATGCGCACGCAATGAAGATGCCGTAAAAGAACGCGAACCGGGTCGCGTAGATTTTGGCCTCGTGTATGCGGTCAAAACGCCCCGCGCCGAAGTTCTGGCTCACGAACGGGACCAGGGAGATTCCCAGGGCCATGGGGATGACAAAGGCGAACATCTCGACCCTTCCCGCCGCGGCCGCGGCGGCAACGGCCTCGTTCCCGTGCCTGCTGATGAGCGCCGTGATCACTGCGGATGAAATGGGCATGAGCACCATGCTGATGCTGCCCGGTATGGCGAAGCCCATGATCCGCCTGCATGATGCGATGAATGAAATGAATTCCGGGTGGCGCAGGTGCAGGTGCCGGTGTTTTACCGTTAAAAGAACGAACAGCCATATTGACGAGACCGCCTGGGCGATCACCGTTGCAAGGGCGGCGCCGAATATCCCCAGCGCGGGAAAACCCAGCAGCCCGAAAATAAGGACCGGGTCGAGCACGCAGTTGACCAGGGCGCCGGTGACCATAAAGCGGCTTGCCGATTTTGAGTCGCCCAGCGCGATGAGTATGCCGTTTCCCATCATGGGAAAGGCCATGAACACGGCGCCCGCGTACCACGTGCGCATGTATCCCTTCACGAACGGCAGTGTGTTTTCATCCGCCCCGAGCCTGGTAAATATCGGGTCAATGCTCAGGTACCCGGCAACTGACAGCAGCGCTGAAATAAAGGCTATGAGTATGACCCCGTGCGTGACGATCCGCGCGGCGGTAGTTTTGTCGGCGCGGCCGATGGCGTGCGAGGTGAGGGTGGTCACCCCGGTGCCGATCCCCCCGGCGATAAAGGTAAACAGCATGACCACGGGGAACGTAAACCCCATGGCCGCGAGCGGAATGGTGCCCAGTTTCGACACGAACCAGGTGTCGACAAGGTTGTAGGCGTTCATGGCCACGGTGCCCGCCAGCATGGGGAATGCCATGCGGAACAGGGTCTTTTTCACGTCGTGTTGTATCAGTTTGGCCATTGCGCGGTTGTTCCGATTTTCTGGTCCCGGGGGCCGGTGAAATATGTGATCATGGTTTATAGGGTTAGATTTATTTCAAGTCAAATTATTCCGGGAAGGGGGTCAGAGCAAAATTCGGGGTATGTAGGGGCAGGTTTTCAACCTGCCCCGGGGTCAGAGCACGTTATCTCTTTTTCCCTTTAATATCAAGCCCGAGCTGTCCGCCGGGATTCATCACGTTTTTCGGGTCAAAGTGCTTTTTGAGCGCGCGCAGCACGTCCATTTGCTCTGACCCGAGGTGGCGTTCCATCCACGGGGAGATCATTTTCCCCACGCCGTGGTGATGGCTCAGCGACCCGCCGGACCGGTAAATGGCGTCGATGATCCCGTCCTGCAGTTTTTTGTATTCTTTCACGTCGTCGATTCTGGCGATGAAAATGAAATACAGGTTGGTGCCCTGCGGGTAAAAGTGGGACGCGTGGGTCATGCACACCGTGCGCGGCCTGCTCTTGATAAAGGCGCGCACCTCCCGGTGCACCCGGTGGATGTTCGACCAGGTCACCCCGGTTTCAAGGGTGTCGATCAGGATCCCGTAATCGTGGAGGTCCTCGCGCAGGTACGGGTCGCGGTACCTTCCCGGCTCCCACTGTTTGGTGGCGAACCCGGTGAGGTACATGCCCCCGTGCGCCCGGCATATTTTTTTGACCTGTTTTTTCACGTTGCGCGCGAACTGTTTTTCGCCCTCGGCCGAACCCAGGAACAGACAGCGCTCCATGGGCCGGTACCCGCGCAGGGACATGAGCCGGTCAATGGGCGTGCCGTCAATGCCGTAGAGCTTAAGCCCGATGTGTGTCTCCTCAGGGTCGGATATCCTGAACACCGCGGGCATGCCGAACTCTCCCTGCGAAATTTCACGGGACGCGTTCACCGCGTCGTCCCAGGTGGGGAAGATGAAGCCGAACCGCTGCCTGTTTTTTGGCATGTACCGGTAGACCTTCATGGTCACCTCAACGAGCACGCCGAAGGAGCCCTCGCTTCCTTTCATGATGTCGTTTACCCTTGGCCCGGTCGCGGTCGCGGGATAGTCGAGCGTTTTGAACGTGCCCGCGGGGGTTACGTATTCCTGGCTCACGACCAGGTCGCCGGCGTCGCCGTAGTATGAGGATGCCTGGCCCGAGCCAAGGGTCACAACCCATCCGCCCACGGACGAATACTCGAACGACTGGGGATAGTGGCCGCAGGTGTAGCGGCGCCGCGCTCCGAGCTTTTCCGGAGCGCTGTTCAGCAGGTCTTCATACGCGGGGCCGAGCATCCCGGCCTGCACGGTCGCGGTCTGGTTGAGCTCGTTGAACTCGACCAGCCTGTTCATGTGCGTTGAGAGCACCAGGGTCACGCCGCCCCTTGCCGGGTTGAGCCCGAAGGTGACCGACGAGCCGCCTCCGTACACGTAAAGGGGGATGCCTTTGCCGGAGCAGTAGGCCACGATTTTGCGCACGTCCTCCTTGTCGCGCGGGTGCACGACCAGGTCAGCGGTGTCGCCGTTGTCACCGGCGCGCAGTTTCATGGCCTCTTCTATGGTCTTGCCGCGCGAAAATTTCACGCGGTCATATGCTTTGACTGAAACGTTTTCTTCGCCCGCGATTTTTTCGAGCGCGGCGATGTCGGCCCGCTTGATCCTCGGCGGCTTTTTCAGGAGCACCGGCTCGTCGCCTTCATGCCGCGGCTTTTGAAATTCTTCGTCGCCAAGGCCGAATACGGTCTTGAGCTCCCGGTAGAGCTTGTTGTTCGGATGTTTGAAGGCGAGCGGGTGCCCCCATTTGAATATTGACCGGTATGTTCCTTCGACGGGTGGCGTCTCTCTCCAGAGAGGGATGAATTCTTTTTTTTCAGCCATGGGTGTCTCCTTCTTATTAATATTTCAGTCCTGCGGGACGCGCAGAGCCTTTTCAGCTGACTCGATCTCCGAAGCGGTCCTTGCGCTGTCCCAGCCGAGCTCGGCCGCAGCGGTTTCGGCCGCGACGCGCAAAACGTCCCCGCCCGGGTTTCCCAGGGTGCCCAGGCCCGTGCGCCTGAAAATGATGTCTTTGAGCGTCAGGGCCATTTCGCTGCGCACGGCATACACGACCTGGGCGGGCATTTCCCCGTCACGGTCAAGGGGCCTGGCCCACTCTTTGTTCGTCCGCGCGAGCGAGAGTACTTTCTCAAGCTCGGTGCCGTATATGCGGGCCAGGTAGTCAACGGTGCTTTCGGGAAAATCGCTGTTTTTCCCGACCGCGTTTTTCAGGTATGCGTTCATGTCCGGGATCTCGCAGCCCGCGAGGAATTCTTTGGCGGTGATCATCCCCCCCGTTTTCTTTTTGAGCTTTTTTATCACCACGTTCATCACGTTCTCGGCCAGGTTGCGGCTCGTCGTGTATTTGCCGCCTTCGACCGTGATCAGGCCGTCAAGGCCGTCATCGGCGTTATCGTAAATTTCGTACTTGCGGGACGACTCGTACACGTCCTCGGTCTGGTCTTCGACCAGCGGCCTCAGGCCCCCGTAAGAGTAGAGCACGTCGTCATAGGTTATGGGGTCGCCGTTGCCGAACGCGCTGTTCACGTCGTGCAGCAGTTCGAGGATGCTCTGCTTCGTGACCCGGTATTCGTCCGGGCTGCCGATGTATTCCTTGTCCGTGGTTCCGATCAGGGAATGCCCCCTCCAGGGGATGAGAAAGAAGTGCCTGCCGGACGCGGTTATTGATCCCACAACGTGGTCGTTGATGAGCTTCCGGGTGATCACGTGGATCCCCTCTGAGCGCCTGAGCTGTTCAGCGGGCCTTTCCTTTTTCGCGATGCCGAGGATGATGTCCGCCCAGGGGCCGCCGCAGTTTATGGTAAGCGCGGCGTTGATTTCCTTTTCGGCTCCGGTGACCAGGTCGTGCACTTTGATTCCGGCGATGCGGCCCTGCGCGTCTTTGATGAAATCGGTCACCTTCGCGTAGTTCGAAACGTCCGCGCCGTATTTGACCGCTGATTTGATAAAGGCGAGGGTGAGCCGCTCCGGGAAGATGCTCACGCAGTCGTAATAGATTGAAGCCCCGGTCAGCCCCTCCCGCTTGACGTTCGGCTCGAGCCTGAGTACCTCTGCGGGCGTGATGCTGCGGTGGAGCGGTATGCGCTTTGATTTGTCCCAGGTGAGCTGCTTGTCCCATGAGAAGATGTCGTACATGATCATCCCCGCCTTGATGACGGGCCTGGTGTTGGTGATCTTTGCATTGTTTGTGGTCACCATGAAGGCGATGGGGTAAACGAAATTCGGCGCGATGTTTTCGAGCGTTTTGCGCTCCCTGAGCGACTCCCGTACCAGGCTGAACTCCATGGTCGCCAGGTAGCGAAGCCCCCCGTGGATCAGCTTTGACGTCGCTGATGAGGTCGCCGCGCCGAAATCGCCCTTTTCGACGAGCGCGACCGAGAGCCCCCGCGATGCGGCGTCATACGCGACTGCTGCGCCGGTGATGCCGCCTCCGATGATCGCCAGGTCGTATGTTTTGCCGGTGTGGTTTTCCATGAAGCGCTTCATTTATTTCCTCCTTCAGCGGCGGCCCGGGCCGCTTTCTCGTAGTATGAGTAGATCTTTTTTTCGGTGTAGACGAGCACGTCCCTCATGATCTCGGTTGCTTCGGCGCTTTTCTTTTTTTCAATTGCCCGCACGATTTCTTCGTGAAAGCGCTCGGAGCGCTCTTCGTTTTCCTTTTCGTTGAAGTAGAGGTAGCCGTAGTCCCTGAACAGCTGGTTAAAGAAGTTGAGGATGAAAATGTACAGGATGTTGTTCGAGGCAAGGGCGATCGCGTGGTGCAGGTCAAGGTCGCGCTGGGCAACGCTTGTCTTTTTATCGCTTACGGCCTTTTTTATTGCCGCGAGGTCTTTCGCCGACCTGTTCCGGGCCGCGATCCCGGCCATTTCAGGGACCAGTATCTTGCGCAGGTCGAGTATGTTGTGCAGCAGGTCAGGGGTGATGTATTTGTTCGAGTAGATGATTGATTTGAGCAGTTCGAGGTTCCCGCTCTCGAGATAGTTTTTGACGTAAATCCCGTCGCCGTGGCGGATTTCAACAAGGCCGAGCATCTCGAGTTTTTTCAGGGCCTCGCGCACGGTGCCCCGGTTGACCTTGAGGTCAAGGGCGAGGTCCCTTTCGGCGGGCAGTTTGCTCCCGGCAGGGAGGCTGCCGCTGATGATTTTTTCCTGTATCTGCCCGACGATTTCCTCATAGAGCTTGTTTTTGCTTATCGGTGAAAGTATCCCTTTCGCGGCATTCATGCGGGTGCTCCTGGTATATTGGTTCAGTGGTTCGACCAATTACAAAATACGCTTTTTATCGTTTTTTGTCAAGGCGTATATGTTTTTTTTGTAAAAAGACGCGGGGCGGGGATGTTTTTTTTATCCATACCATGCATACCCCGGATGCCGGGCAGCTGTATCGCCCATTTTTTTATGGGGCCGCTGCTGGTAATCGTCCCCCCTGTTGCTGCTCTGACCCCGCTTGATGGCGAAAACCATCTTGACTTTATGGCCGCGGCTTTTAAATAATGAGCCATTCTCAGACCATAAAGGAGGCCCTATGAAATATCTGGTCATCGGCTCAGGCGGACGTGAACACGCCCTGGCCTGGAGACTCCTCGCTGACGGAAGCGCCCGCGAAGTATACGCGGCACCCGGAAACGGCGGCATTGACGAGCCCTTCCGCGTCAGTATCGCGGTTGATGACTTCAAAGGCATAGAGGCCTTCTGCGCTGAAAAGAAGATCGATATGGTCGTTGTCGGTCCTGAAGCGCCCCTGGTCGAGGGGCTTGCCGACTTTCTTGAAACGAAAAAGATCCCGGTTTTCGGGCCATCAGCGCGCGCTGCCATGCTTGAGGGGAGCAAGCTTTTTGCCAAGACCATTATGGAAAAGTACGGCGTGCCCACGGGCGCGCACGCTGATTTCACGTCAAAGGAAAAGCTGGTCGACTATGTGAGCGGCCTGAAACAGTATCCCATTGTGATCAAGCTTGACGGGCTGGCAGCGGGCAAGGGCGTGGCCCTCCCGGAAAACCTTGAGCAGGCGCGTGCCTTTATCGATGAAAACGTCAGCGACGGCGCGCGGGTCTTTGTGGAGGAATATTTTGACGGAGAAGAAGCCTCGGTGCTGGGCATCTCCGACGGCGAGACCGTGCTTCCCTTTGTCGCGGCCCAGGACCATAAGCGCGCCTTTGACGGCGACAAGGGCCCCAATACCGGCGGCATGGGCGCCTATGCGCCGGCACCGGTCATGACTGGCGCGCTGCTTGAAAAGGTGCGCGAAACGGTGCTGCAGCCCACGATTGACGGCATGCGCGCTGAAGGCATCCCTTTCAAGGGGATTTTGTACGCCGGCCTGATAATAAGCGGCGGCTCGATTAATGTCCTTGAATACAATGTCCGTTTCGGCGACCCCGAGGCCCAGGTCATCCTTCCCCTGCTCGAGGGAAAACTCGGCGATTATATCCAGGCTTCAGTTGCAGGAAGGCTCGGGGGGATGAAACTCTCCTTTAAAAAGGAGCACGCCATAACCGTGGTCATGGCATCAGGCGGTTACCCTGGATCATATCCGAAGGGAAAGGTGATCACCGGGCTTGACCGTGCCGGTGACGATATCATCGTCTTCCATGCCGGCACCAGGAGGGAAGGAGATAACGTGCTCACCAGCGGCGGGCGGGTGCTCAATGTGACCGCCCTGGGCGCGACTCTCGAGGAGGCCCGGCAGAAGGTATATGACTCAATTTCGTCCATATCCTTTGAGGGCGGCTTTTACCGAAAGGACATAGCCTACCGCGCCCTGGGACGATAATAATTCAGAGGTTCAGCATGAAAAGTATATGTTTCGCTTTGATCCTTGCCGGTGTTTTTTTTCTTAATCCGCTGGATTCGTCAGCGCAGTGCCGTTCAGTCGACTATTCCGGCTCAAAACTGGTTGAGAAAACTGATGACAGGGAAGTCTATTCAAAGCCTGACGGCACAACAATAATTAAATATGCCGATCGCGATGAAGCGCGCTGCCCTGACGGCACCACCGTCATCCAGTATAAGGACGGTTCGCGTCTGGTTGAAAAGCCCGGCGGCGAGCGCCTCATGTTCATGCCTGACGGGACCGTTACGGTCACCGGAAAGGACGGTGAAAAGAAAGTGTCCCTGAAAGGCAGGACCCTCTACGGCCTTGAAATAAAAGAAGAAAATAAAATCCTCCGCAGAAGGGGCTGTACCGTGGAGCTTGTCTATTCCAGTGAATTTTCCGATGACGTCATGGACGCGAACATGAAATCGCTGTTCGCCGAGCTTGCCAGGGAGATCGACCGCTGGCTGTATGCAAAGACCCCGCCGCGGGAATCGATCCGGGTCATCATGTCAAACTGCCGCTTCTGTGTCGTCGGCTATTGCGGCAAAAAGAACGTCATGGGCCTCGAAGTTATCGGCCGCGGGGCCGGCTGGGAACGGAGCTCCTCGTTTTCCCGTGAAGATATTATCAACAAGAAAAAACACGCGGACATGGCCCGGAAAGCGGTTGAGGAAATTTTAGGCAAATAAAAATGCCCACAGCCCCGACCATTCGGGATTGGCTGTCGCCTGCGGCGCCGGCGGGGTATTTTTGTAATAAAAAAGGGCCGTGTTTAACGGCCTCTTTTATAATAGAAGTATTCATTTCATCAGAGAAGAAATCGTTAGAAATTTTCCTTTCCCTGGTCGCCTTCTTTACAGTCCATGAGATAATACTTGCCGGTAAGGTCATCAAGCGCTGAAAGGAGAGGATTTGCCACAAATACGCCTGAAGTCGCGTTAAGTTGAGCGTAGTAGATTTTTCCTGCCTGAGTATTGAAGCTTACTGACGCAACAGGCCCTTCTGTTTTTGAGAACAGGGTATGGGTACCGGGGCTGACATACAGATGAATAAACTGTCCGCCAAGGCATCCGCCAGCCCAGTTGTCATCGATAAGAGCGTCAACATAGATATTGAATTTCACCAGTCCGCCAAATGGGTTATTGCGGAGGACATAGATAAGGGCTTTGTCCTTTTTAGGTCCATAGGGAAGTTTATAGCTATTGGTCGCTTCGATCATTTTTTCTTTGGTAACCGGACCACAACTTACCAGTGCCGCCAGCAGTACGGGAACAAGAAGCTTGAGAGCAGTAGAAATTGGTTTATTGTTCATTGAGACCTCCAAAATTATTTGTTTGCACCGATATGAGTCTATCGGTTAATTTAATGCATTGTTTGTTGTGTTAATTAAAGTGGTTCTTTATTATACCACTATCTTTTTATTTTCAAGAAAATATTTTTTTTATATGCATATTCGATCTTTTTATCATTCATAAACGGGCCTTATGAAGACCACGGTTTATTTTCAGGGCAAATCCAGTTGAAATCGGGGTACAAGGCCATGGTCCATTGATGGTTTTTTTGCGGCGTCAATTGCCATATCAATTGCCCTGAGAACATCCTTTTCTGAATAGATGTCCCTGATGCATAACGGCCGGTAAAAGTTTTCACCGGGGGGGATGACCGCCAGCGCCGGTATGGACCTGCTTCCCATGAGGGAAAGGAGCCTCTCCGCTGACGGATTGTCCCTGGTGATGTCAGCAATGATAAAATCTATATTATTCCGTGTTATTTTTGCATTAACGGCCTCAGTGTATAATGCCCTGGATTCAACGAGTCGGCAGTTGGGGCACCAGTCAGCAGTGAACTGAATCATGGATATAATGCCCCTGTCCCGGTTGGACAGTATCCTTTCTTCGCTGAAATCAGTTGCCGTAATTTTCGTTTGCTGCTTTTCATACATATAATGGAAGGCAAGGCCATATCCTCCGGTGATAATGATGAGCGTTAAAGCCAGGGACGCGGCCCTTTTGATTTTTTTTTCAACCGGTGACCCGAATTTTCCATATTGCCACAATGCGAGAGCGATGAAAGAAAGAAAGGTCACTGTTCGCATAATTGATCCTGTGTCCATGAGAGAGATTAAATAAACCACGGTAAACATCAGGAGAAAGGCCATTCCCTGTTCAAAGAGCTCTGTCCAGCGGCCCGGCCTGGGGATAAATTTCATGAGGCCTGGATTCATCGAGAGGAGCAAATAGGGCAGGGCCATGCCCGCGCCGACACTCATAAAGATTATGAATATGATGTGCGCGGGCTGTGCGAGCGCCCAGGCAAGAGTCCCGCCGAGGAAGGGGCCGCTGCAGGGAGTGGCGAGCAGGGTTGCAAGAAGACCCTTGAGGTACGCGTCCCCGTACCGGTTGTCGCGGTCCCGGGCGGCCTTTCCCGCGAATGAGGGCATGCCCAGGGTGTAAACCCCGAACATCGAAAGAGCCAGGGCGAACACCAGGGCCGCCATCGCGGTAAGAAAAAAGCGGTGCTGGAACAGTTCCCCCCAGCTGTATCCCAGAAAGGCCGCGAGGCCGGCGAGAACGGCGAAACTGGTAAGTATCCCCGCTGAAAAGAGCACGCCGAGTTTCAGCAGTTCCTTTCTGTCGCTTCCGGCATGTTTTATGAAACTCATGATTTTAAGGCTCACCACGGGCAGCACGCAGGGCATGAAGTTAAGGATGATTCCCGCGAGAAGGCCGAACATGACCGCCTGGAGCAGCCCTGTCACGTTTCTCTCCTCAATACATTGCGGCTGCAGGGCAATGCCGTTAAAATAAGCTTCAGGCGCCCCGGTGGCGTCAATGTGTGCAGCCGTGGTTTTATCATTTACTGATGTTTTATCCTGAAGAGATGCACCCGGCGTAAAAGTGGCTCCCGGCGCAGATGAATCATCCTGCCGGCCCGTCACGGAAATAATCGCTGACAGGGTTTCACTTTTAGGGATGCAGGTTGACTCGGTACAGAGAAGCGCTTTGAGCGTAATGGTTGCCCGGTGCTCACCCGGTGCTGTTTCTTTCGATGTTTCAAAGGGAATGATGATGTCGGTTTTGCCTGAATGGACAAAGACATATTCCTTTTCTCCGGGGTATATGTACTTTTCTGCACGGGGAAATCGCGGCGCGAGAAAGCGCACGCCCTCTGGCGATTTTGTTTCAACGTCAGTTGCCATGCCGGTGCCGGGGCCTTTGGGATTGCCGTAGATATGGGCCCCGGAAGGAATTTCGATTCTCAGCGTAATGGAAGACGCGTCCCCCGCGCTGACGGTTGTTTTTTGCGGGATGATATATGCCCTGAACTCCTGGATTTTTTTTGTGGTGCATGAGAGCACAAACAATACAACTACTGATAGAAACATATATTGGCTGTAACGACGGTTAAGCATGCATCACCTTGGTTGACAATATCAAGTTTGTTGATTGGGTTAAATACATCCCGCATTGTTTCATAAATTTTTGGTCACCGGGAAGGGGTAATTATTACAGTAAACGGTTTTTACTGCAATATTATTTTTATTTTCATCGGAAAGCTGTCATTAATTATTCCAGATTCAGATGCTCTGACCCCCTGAACATAAAATTTAATTCAGAGCTGCTTATAAATCCAGTAAGGCATGTTCCGGGTACGGGTTATATGCTTGACAGTAAGGCTTGGTGGTTGATAATTATTATTTTCATTAGACAATGCGCGATTTAGTGAGGATTTATGAATGAATACCTGATTTATAAAATAATTCTGGGATGCTGCGCCCTTATCGGGCTTGTTTCTTTTATCGCACTTTTTTTTGTTACCGCTCCTTACGGCAGGCACGCGAAAAAGGGATGGGGCCCCATGATCCCCAATACTCCGGCCTGGGTGCTGATGGAAGCCCCGGCGTCGCTTCTTTTCCTGCTGTATTTTCTCACTCCTGGCCGGTCGATGACGCCGGTCCTGGTGGCGTTTTTTATTATCTGGCAGATACATTACTTTCACCGCTCGTTTATTTTTCCTTTTCAGTTAAAGGACAATGAGAGAATGCCTCTTTCCATTATCCTGTTCGGATTTCTTTTTAACGCGGTGAATACGTATATACAGGGAAAATGGCTCTATGCATTTTCTCCTGAAACAATGTACGCGGTTTCCTGGCTTTATGATCCGCGGTTCATCATCGGTGTCATTGTTTTTGCCTCGGGTTTTTTTATTAATAAGCAGGCAGACTCAATCCTTCGCGGGCTCTGGGACCCTGACAATCCGGGATACAAAATACCGTACGGGGGACTGTACCGGTACGTTTCCTGTCCCAATTATCTGGGAGAAATGCTCACCTGGATCGGCTGGGCCATCATGACCTGGTCTGTCGCCGGGCTTTATTTCGCGTTGTGGACCATATTTAACCTTGCTCCCAGGGCGCGATCGAACCACAAGTGGTACCGGGATAATTTCCCCGATTATCCAAAAGAAAGGAAGGCCCTGGTGCCGTTTCTTTTTTGATGAAAAATTTTTATGATTTCCCCCTCCTGATCGTATTACCGGTATAAAAAACTTGCTAAATATGATCTGGAGGGATACCTTATGCATAAAGAAGCTGAAAAGATTTCAGGCGAACCGATCATGACTGTGTCCAAATCAATACTGTATAAAACGTTAAAGACCGCCATTTCCCAGGGTGAAGATGAAAGCATCAGGGAACTGGCGGATATTCTGCACGGGAGTATGCTTTATCATCTGCAGCATGAGACACAAATAACCGCCAACAGTACCCGCCTTGATACCCAGCATGGTGAGATTTTAAATTCCATAGAGGCGATGAGAGAAGGGTTCAGACTGGTCGAGAAGCGTTTTGAGCAGGTGGATAAACGCTTTGAGCAGGTGGATAAACGCTTTGAACAGATGGATAAACGGTTTGATGACCTGATTCATCAGTTTGACAAACGCTTTGACCAGGTTGACAAACGCTTTGCCTTCCAGAGCTGGCTGATCGGGATAGGTTTTGTTTCAGTCAATACTCTTGTGGTATTATTGAAGCTTTTCAGTTGATAATAGGTAATTATATTTAAACGATGCTGATGATTACTCTGTCGACCCGGCCTCCCGCGGAAAGCCTGCATACATCATCGCGGTTAATGCTTCCTATGTGCTCGACTTTCCATGCCGGTTTCTGGCCGAAAAATATGCACAGATAGTTTCCTTTTTTACTATAGGCAATTCCTCCGGGGGGGATGTCGGCAACCAGCGCGGGCCGGTAGCCTTCGGGGTACAGTTCAATGCCCAGCGGGCCGTACAGTTCGTTTCCCCATTTCTCCAGTATGATCGAGCGCGGGAGGTTCCGGTAAAGAACCGCTGCGGGCTCTGTGGTAAAAAGTTCCGCTTCACAGGTAAACATCCCGAAATCAAGCTTTATTGCTGCCATTGCCCCTCCCGCTTTCGTGCTGAGGCGTACGGTATCACGCGTTCTTATGCTGTCAACAATCTCTCCATAGTAAAAATCACTCTTTCCGAATTTTTGAGAAAGACAGCCACGGCACAGAGAGCACCGAGGTATAGAAATGTCATTACGAGCGGGGAGAAATGTATTGTACTGATTAAATTTCTCATCGTTGCCCGATTTAAAATGACAGAGTAAACGTATCTCTGTCACATCCCGTTTCATCCGTATTTATGCTTTGAAAAAATTCAGCTCGGGCCTGTATTAAAATCCTGCATCTTTCTCTGTGTACTCCGTGACTCTGTGGCTATCTTTTTCATATTGCTTTTTGACATTTAAATCCCGACATTCCGGAATGAGCCGTAAAAATAATATCCGCCTGCACATTGATACCGCGCTTTATAGAGCCGGCTTTCGGGCGGATGTTTTTCGCTGATTACCGGCAATAGGGGCCTGTGACAGGCCCGGTATCTTTTTTTAGTGAATAAATGTATTGACACTGTTTATGTTTTTTTCTTACTTGATATATCTTGCTGGAACAGGTGGTCACCATGGAACTTCCTTCATCATATGATCCCAAAGAGGTCGAACAGAAATGGTATAAAGTCTGGGAAGACGGGGGTTTTTTTCACGCGGATGAAAAAGACGGCAAAGAGCCGTACTGCATTGTCATTCCCCCGCCCAATGTGACCGGGAACCTGCACATGGGCCATGCTCTGAACAACACCCTGCAGGACATTCTGACCAGGTGGCAGAGGATGAAGGGCAAATCAGCGCTGTGGATGCCCGGCATGGACCATGCCGGCATAGCCACACAGAACGTGGTCGAGCGCCTTCTCCGCGAAGAAGGCAAATCAAAGGACGACCTCGGCCGCGAAAAGTTCGAAGCCCGCGTGTGGGAATGGAAAGAGCATTCAGGCGGGCAGATACAGGGCCAGCTCAGAAGGCTGGGCTGCTCTCTTGACTGGGAACGCGAGCGGTTCACCCTTGACGAGGGCCTCTCAAAGGCCGTTCACAAGGTGTTCGTGACCCTTTACGAGGAAGGGCTCATCTACCAGGGATACCGGATCATCAACTGGTGCCCCCGGTGCAAGACCGCGCTTTCAGACATTGAAACCGAATATAAAGACCTCCAGGGACATCTCTGGCACATAAAATATCCTCTTGCCGGTTCAGACAAGTTTATCGTCGTGGCGACAACCAGGCCCGAGACCATGCTGGGCGACACCGGCGTCGCGGTCAACCCGGACGATGAGCGCTACACCGACCTCGTGGGCAGGAACGTCATCCTTCCCCTGATGGACCGCGAAATACCGATCTTCGCGGACGATTTCGTTGACAGGGAATTCGGTACCGGCCTGGTCAAGGTCACGCCCGCGCATGACCCGAACGACTTTGACATGGGCAAGCGCCACAACCTGGGGGAGATCAACATCCTCGACGAAGGCGGAAAGATCAATGAAAACGGCGGCCCGTACGCGGGCATGGACCGGTTCGAGGCCAGAAAAAAGGTCGTCGAAGACCTGGACCGGCTCGGGCTCCTGCTCAAGATCGAAAACCACGACCACTCGGTGGGCCACTGCTACCGATGCCAGACAATCATCGAGCCCTATCTTTCGAAACAGTGGTTCGTGAAGATACAGCCTCTCGCCGACGACGCCATAAAGGCCGTTGAAGAGGGGAAGATCCGTTTCGTGCCGAAGAACTGGGAAAAGACCTATTTTGAGTGGATGTACAACATCCGCGACTGGTGCATCTCGCGGCAGCTCTGGTGGGGGCACCGCATCCCGGCTTTCTACTGTGAAGAGTGCGGCCATATCAACGTCAGCGTTGAAGACCCTGACCGGTGCGCGCAGTGCGGATCAACGAAGATCAGGCAGGACGAGGACGTTCTGGACACCTGGTTCTCATCCGGCCTGTGGCCTTTTTCCACGCTCGGGTGGCCTGACAAGACCCCGGCGCTCGCGAAGTATTACCCGACTTCGGTGCTCGTCACCGGGTTCGACATCATCTTTTTCTGGGTCGCGCGCATGATCATGATGGGGATGAAGTTCATGGGTGACGTCCCGTTCAGGGACGTTTACATCCACGCGCTGGTGCGGGACGAGCAGGGCCAGAAGATGAGCAAGTCGCGGGGTAATGTCATCGACCCGCTGCTGATGATGGACGAGTACGGAACTGACGCCTTCAGGTTCACGCTGGCGATTTTCGCGGCGCAGGGCAGGGACGTCATCCTTTCCGAGAAACGGATCGAGGGCTACCGCTCCTTCTGCAACAAGATATGGAACACGACGCGCTTCATCCTCATGAACCTCGGGGACGACTTCAGGCCCGCCGGGATCGACGTGAAGGCGCTTGAGCCTTTTGACTGCTGGATACTGCACCGGATGAACCGCGCCATCGACGACATCAATCGCGCTCTTGAGGAATACCGGTTCAACGAAGCGGCGCACACCATCTATGATTTCTGGTGGGGCGAGTTCTGCGACTGGTACCTTGAGCTCACCAAGCAGCGATTATACGCGAAAGACCAGGACATGGCGGCATCATCCGCAATGGCGAAACAGGTCCTCTACCTGGTGCTCAGGACGTCCCTGAAGCTGCTTCATCCTTTCATGCCGTACATCACCGAGGAGATATGGCAGAAAATTTCGGATGAAGGGGACGGCCTTATCATCACTGCCGAATGGCCCGGGGCGCGCCCGGAATTTTCATTCCCGTCCGAGGCGGGCGACGCCGAGCTCTTCAAGGAAATCGTTTACCGGATTCGCAATATCCGCGGCGAGATGGATGTTCCTCCCGATAAAAAAGCGACAGTCATTTTTAAAACCGCAAGCGGAGCGATTTCATCGCTGATCGAGCGTGAAACCGCGCATATCATGGCGCTGGCGCGGGTCGAGAAGATAACCGTTGACGCGGACTATACCCCGGACAAAACGGACGCGGCAGCGGTCATGGCCGACCTTGAAATTTTTCTGCCGCTGAAGGGGCTGATCGATATCGACAAGGAGCGGGCGCGGCTCCAGAAAGAGATCGACAGGGTGACCGCTGATCTCGAGCGCGTTGAAAGAAAGCTTTTAGATGAAAAATTTACGAGCAAGGCGCCTGCCGAAATTGTTGCGAAAGAAACCGCCAAGCGCGACGGGTTCGCCGATGTCCTTGCCAAGCTTAACGAGAGCCTGGCGAAACTGTCATAGAGCAGGCTGCAGAGATTTTTTAAAAAAAAGTTATAGAATTGATTTTATACAATAATAATGCCGTGCCTGAAAATCAGTCGCGGCATTATTATTTCAAAATACAGCTTTCAATACTAAAAGCATGCACTACATTAATACTCGGTGACCCTCAAACTCATTTTTATGACCGTGCAAGGTCAAAACGATCGGCATTCATGACCTTTACCCATGCCGCAACGAAGTCATGCACAAACTTCTCCCTGGAATCATCTGAAGCGTAGACCTCGGCAATCGCTCTCAGTTGCGAGTTTGAGCCAAAGATGAGATCGATACGGGTGCCGGTCCATTTCAGTTCTCCAGTTTTACGATCGCGCCCTTCGAAAACGTCCGTATCTTTCGAGTTCGGCTTCCATACCGTACTCATGTCGAGAAGATTTACAAAAAAGTCATTGGTGAGCGCTTCGGGCCGGCTTGTAAATACTCCGTGTTTGGTTTGCCCATAGTTGGTATTCATCACGCGCATTCCTCCTATAAGCACCGTCATTTCGGGAGCGCTCAACGTCAGGAGCTGGGCTCGATCGACCATCAGTTCCTCGGGCGTCACGGAATATTTCGCTTTAAGGTAATTGCGAAATCCGTCAGCGCACGGCTCCAGAAAAGCGAATGAAGCCGGATCAGTTTGCTCCTGTAATGCGTCCATGCGTCCCGACGCGAAGGGTACCGTCACGTCAATTCCCGCATTACTGGCTGCCTTTTCCACTCCGGCGCATCCACCGAGCACGATCAGATCGGCGAGCGATACTTTTTTGCCAACGGATTGAGATTTATTGAAATCGTCCTGTATGCCTTCAAGAACCCCCAGTACTTTTTTTAACCGGGCGGGCTGGTTGACTTCCCAGTCCTTCTGAGGACCAAGACGAATGCGCGCGCCATTGGCTCCACCACGTTTGTCTGATCCGCGGAAGGTCGATGCCGAAGCCCAGGCGGTCGAAACCAGTTCAGAGACTGACAACCCGGAGGCCAGAATCTTTTCCTTGAGAACGGCAATGTCTTTTGTGTCGATCAATTCATGGTTTACCGCCGGGATCGGGTCCTGCCAGATAAGCTCCTCTGAAGGAACCTCTGGCCCGAGATAGCGTGAACGCGGTCCCATGTCACGGTGTGTCAGTTTAAACCAGGCGCGTGCGAATGCGTCTGCGAATTCCGCGGGGTTCTGCAAATACCGTCGCGCAATCGGCTCATAGATCGGGTCATGTCGAAGGGAAAGGTCGGCAGTGGTCATCATTGGCCTGAGTTTTTTTGAAGGATTGTGGGCATCGACCACCATGTCCTCTTCGGCCACGTTTTTGGCCAGCCACTGATGGGCTCCTGCAGGGCTCTTGACGAGCTCCCATTCGTATTTGAACAACACCTTCAGATATCCCATGTCCCATTTGGTCGGATTCGGTTTCCAGGCACCCTCAATGCCGCTGGAGATCGTATCCCCCGCCTTGCCGCTTTTATGGCTGCTCTTCCAGCCAAGACCCTGCTCCTGGATAGGAGCGGCCTCTGGTTCAGGTCCAACCAGCTTTGCATCGCCGGCGCCGTGACATTTGCCGAAAGTGTGCCCGCCCGCGACGAGGGCAACAGTTTCTTCGTCGTTCATACCCATACGGGCGAAGGTGACGCGAACATCCTTCCCGGAGGCAACAGGATCGGGATTGCCGTTCGGTCCTTCCGGATTTACATAAATGAGCCCCATCTGCACAGCCGCCAGCGGATTTTCAAGCTCACGGTCGCCGCTATAGCGTTTGTCTCCAAGCCAGGTATTTTCAGTGCCCCAGTAAACGTCCTCTTCTGGCTCCCAGATGTCGACCCGGCCGCCGCCGAATCCGAAAGTTTTGAATCCCATGGATTCGAGCGCGCAGTTTCCTGCAAGGATCATCAGGTCTGCCCATGATATTTTTTTACCGTATTTCTTCTTTATTGGCCAGAGGAGACGGCGCGCCTTGTCCAGGTTTACGTTATCGGGCCAGCTGTTGAGGGGCGCAAACCGCTGGTTGCCGGTGCCGCCACCGCCTCGACCGTCGCCGGAACGGTATGTACCCGCGCTGTGCCAGGCCATCCTGATCATCAGGCCGCCATAGTGCCCCCAATCTGCAGGCCACCATTCCTGGGAGTCTGTCATCAACTTGTGCAGGTCCTTTTTTAGGGTGGCAAGATCGAGCTTCTTGAATTCTTCGACATAGTTGAACTCGGCATCCATCGGATTCGATACAGTCGTGTGCTGGTGAAGTATACCAAGGTTCAGCTGGTTTGGCCACCAATCACGGTTCGAGGTTCCACGGGCGCCGGGCAGTTTGCCCATTGAACCGGTTACCGGGCACTTGCTTTCTTTATTCTTTTCTCCCATATTTGACCTCCTTTTTTAATCTTTAACCTGAGTGGTTAAAAAGACCTGTAGGCTCATCTGTTCGATTTGGCTTTGCAACTCTTCAATATCATCCATGTGACTGTCTTCATCGTTGAGGATCTGCTGCAAAAAATCACGTGTCGCAAAATCTTTTACCTCTCCTGCAAGCACAATCGCTTCATTGTAGGCCTTAATTGCGCTTTCCTCGGCCTCATGGTCGTTTACCAGCTGTTTGGCAACATTTTCACCAATGGCAATATTATTCAGAGTTGAAACTGTTGGAATCCCTTCGAGAAATAAAATACGACCGATGAGTTTTTCAGCGTGTTTCATCTCGTCGATAGCTCTTTTTTCAAAGTGCTTGTGGAGTTTTTCGTAACCCCAGTCGTCGCACATCTCCGAATGGACCATGTACTGGTTGATCGCTGTAAGCTCGTCGGCGAGCAAAGAATTAAGTGTTGCAATTAATTTTTTGTTACCCTTCATGTTGTTCTCCTGAATGTGATTTTTTTGTCATGAGAAATAAAAAAAGTGATATAGACAGGAACGGGGAAATATAAAAAAAGATATGGATATTGGTTTACGCCGTCATTTTTTTGAGCACTTGTCACAGATGCCGAAAAATTGTATGGAGTGGCCCGTTATGGTATGATGGGCTAATTGCTTTGCTTTTTTGACTACATCGTCCTGGATGGACATAGGAAAGTCGGTAACCTTTTTACACCGTTCACAGATAAAATGGTAATGAATGCCTGTTATGGCATCATAGCGCTCTATTCCGTCACCAAAATTTCTGCACTCTATCCGGCCTTCTTCAACAAGTATCTTTATATTTCTGTACACGTTTCCCAGACTGACCGAGGGCATTTCTTTTTTCAATATATCATAAACGACCTGTGCCGTTGGGTGTGTCTTTTCTTTGGCTATGATTTCAAAGATTCTCTCGCGCTGTGTGCTTTTTCTTCTTGTTTTCATTATATTAATAATGATTCTTAATATTAATAAATTAACTGGTAAATGTCAATAAAACAATTGATTTTTTTATATTATAACGAACTAAAAATATTTGTATCAGAAAATTTTTGAAGCGTGATTAATCTATCCGATTATAGTCGTTGTATCAATAATACCATGACGATGATTTTTTTACAATGCGCCACAAACCTTGCTCACTTTAGTAACACAAGTTCATAGATTTTTACTCTCAAGGCGCCTGCCGAAATTGTTGCGAAAGAAACCGCCAAGCGCGACGGGTTCGCCGATGTCCTTGCCAAGCTTAACGAGAGCCTGGCGAAACTGTCATAATCGGGATTCACACGTCACATGTTTTTTCAGCATCGCGGTGAGCCAGCCTGAGCCGCCTGCGTTCCGCTGCCTCGCAGTTGCGCCTCTTTTCATCTTCGCTTTCAAACAGCAGCGGAGGGATTTTTTTCGGCCGGTAACCGGTGTCCAGTGAAACATAGGTGAGGTAGGCCGATGCCGTGTGCCTGACTTCCCCGGTCATGAAGTTTTCAGCCTCCACCCGCACGCCGACTTCCATCGATGTTGTCCCCACGTAATTGATGCTTGAGATTACCCGCAGAAGGTCGCCTACGAACACGGGGCTGTGAAAATCAAGCCGGTCGATTGATGCGGTAACAACATTTCCCTGGGTATGGCGCGCTGCCACGATGCCCGCCGTGTTGTCGATCAGTTTCATGATAACGCCGCCGTGCACATTGCCGGCGAGGTTCGCCTCCTGCTGCGTCATCTGGTGCACTATTGTAATGCTGCTGTCTTTGACTGTTTTGGGTTCCATTGTTTTTTCTCCTCTTGCTGTTTGTGGATTGCTGCCGTTTCATTTAAGCGTGTGATTCCGGGAAACCGTCATGGGCCTGATATTTCAGAATGGTATTAATAAACAAAATTGTTAATGACAGAAAGAGATACAGGGAGTTAAATACGCAACAAGCGTATAAACATCATATGCCATTGTTTTTTACGCTTGTAAAGTATTTTCCTTATATTCGGAGTTTGTTCTATGGCTTCAAGAAATCCCTTCGTGTCATTTTTCCTTAAAAACTACAGCGACGCATCATACATCCAGAAGAGAAAGGCCCTGACGCTGGGTTATTATCTGATCAGCACTTCCACGGTCGTTTTTTTCATGATGATAGCGTATCTTGTTGTCAACCCGGTTACGTTGGTCAAGTCTGAAATCGCCATGGGCTCGCTTCTTGTTATAGAATGTTTCGCCCTCTGGGGCCTTGTCAGGGGGAAGTACAGCTTCACCGCGAATTTCATTACAGTCGCGGTCGCTTTGCTGCTTACCGCTGCGGTTTTCGCGAAAGTGACCGCCCAGGCCCACACGGGTTACACCACCTATTTTTATCTCATGCTGGTCATTGTGGTGCAGGCAGCGCTGTTCTGTACCAGAAAATGGCTTTTCGGGGTGACCGGTTTTTTTATAATCGCCGACATTGTCTTTTTCTCGCTGGTCCGGCACCGCCTTGACGCACTGAGCCTTGAAGCAGCGACGGTGGGCCTCCTGGTCAGCTGTTTTACTTTTGTTTTCGTCCTGGTTCTTTCGTACCTGATCGTGTCAATAGCAGAAGACGCTATGGGCCGTTCCGATGAAGAGGCCCGGATAAACAGGGAAAACTACGCGAAAATACAGGGTCTCCTTGAATCGGTACGAGATTCGTCTGACATCCTGACACGATCATCACTCGAACTTAAAAACTCAATAACTGTTTTTTCCGATAATTTTCAGAGCCAGGCCGCCTCTGCTGAGGAGATAACCGCAACAATGGAAGAGATAACGGCCGGGATCGATAATACTGCCCGCGGTTCAAGCGACCAGTCCGATAACATCGGGTCGCTGTTTGCCAAGCTGGGATCGCTGACGGGAATTATCAGCGAGATGGATAAGAAGATCGCTGAGTCCGTTGGGATCGTGAACAGTATAACCGGCCTGGGGCGCTCGGGAGAATCATCGCTTTCGTCTATGATGGACAGCATGCAGAAGATCAATGAAGGGTCAAACCAGATGAATAACATCGTTGAGATCATTAATTCGATCTCCGATAAGATCAACCTGCTGTCCCTGAACGCGGCGATTGAAGCGGCCAGGGCGGGTGACGCGGGGAGGGGATTCGCGGTGGTCGCTGATGAAATTTCAAAGCTTGCGGACCAGACCGCCCAGAGCCTGAAGGAAATTGACGCGCTGATTAAACTGAACATCGACGAGATCAACCGTGGTTCCCGGACCATGCAGAGTACCGTTTCTACCCTGAGCGAAATCATTACCGGTGTTTCAAACATTAATTCCGTGTTCGGCGAAATTGCCGATTTCATGACCCATCAAAACACTATCAATGAAGAAGTTAACCGTCAGGCAACGGTGGTACAGGAGCGTTCCGGTGAAATTAAAAACGCGACCGAGGAACAGAAAGTCGCTGCCGAGGAGATCGTTAAGTCCATATCATCGGTGAACGCGGTGACACAGCAAAACTCCGAGGTATCGGGAAATCTCAAGTCTTTATCAGAAGATATCGCGCGCATGGCTGAAGCCCTGGAAGAAAGCCTGACCGATTATAGCGAATCCTGATTCCTATCTGCAGCATTCTCCGCCGCCGGTCTTGCACAACAGCGTGGTCTCAATCTGGATCGTTGTGTGCGTTATGCCAAATTTTTTTTCCAGAAGCGAATTTATCTGCCGTATCAGCAGTCCGCTGTCGGGCTGCACTGATTCATCACTGCACACGTGGCAGGAAAGAAAAATTTCCGTGGAATTCACCGACCAGATGTGCAGCCCGTGGAGGCTTGTCGTCCCCTCAACCGAAAGTATCTCCCGGTACACCTCGTCCGGGTCGATTGAATCGGGGACACCCTGTAAAAATATTTTCAGCGATTCCTTGATGATGTCAAGCGAGCTCCAGAATATCATTACGGCGATTATCACGCTGACCGCGAGGTCGGCCCATATGATTCCGGTGAAAAAAAGGATCACTGCCGCCCCCAGAACAGCCACGGAAGAAACCGCATCATAAAAGAGATGGAGGAATGCGGCCCGCATGTTGATGTTGTCTTTGCGGTTTTTCAACAGCACGATCAGGGAGAAGATGTTTCCTGACAGCCCGATAAGGGCCACGGGAAGCATTATTTTAAAATCGATGGGGACAGGGTTTCTGGTCCGATCTATCGCTTCGTAAATGATGTAGATACCGATGGCCACGAGGGCGAGCGCATTAATAAGGGCGACGAAGACTTCAAAGCGCTTCAGTCCGAAGGTGTATCGCTTGCTCGGATGCCGCGCTGATATCTTTTCGCCCGCATAGCCTAAAACCAGTGAAACAACATCTGAAAGATTATGCCACGCGTCCGAGATGAGGGAAAGGCTGCCGGAAACTGTTCCGCCGATAAATTCCGAGGCCGTAATGATCAGGTTAAGAATGATTACAGAGATGAGCTTTCCCCTGCTGCTGTGGTGATGGTGTTCGTGATGGTGATGAGTATGGGCCATGTAATAATTATTCCTTTACAAATGGGATGATTTTTTTATACTGATCACTCCTTTCGGACTCATGAGCGCTTATTTCACCGGTCAGTTCCCGGAAAGCAATGCTCTAATCACTAGTGATGAGCCGGGTGTTTTAACCCCCGGACGCGGTATTTCATGTACAGGTATAGTACTAAATTCTGTATAATTCTGTCAACTCTTCAACTGATTCTCGTTCTCGCGGGGCGGCTTGAGGCTGAGGAAAAGATCGCTGTCGTGCGGAGCACGTATGACCCGGTCGACCGGGTGCTTTCGTCGATGAATATCAAATATGACCTGATCGAGTTTCACGATCTTGAGGAGGGAAGCGTTTTTAAAAAGTACGACGTCATGTTTTTCCCCTGCGGCATGAATTATCCTCTGGAAATGAATGTCAGTGTTCTGTCACGGGGCGTTAACATCCAGTCAGTCGCATTGAAGAATAAAATTTATGAACCGGATAAAGAGAAAATCGCCGCCAAGGTAAGGGCCTTTTTAAAGGCGGGCGGATACGCGTATTTTTCAGGCTATTCTTTCGACCTGCTGCAGCAGGCTTTCGGCATATTTCATTTTCATGACAACTTTCCGTATATGGGGCTTCCGGGCAGGATTGAGTCAGTGCTGAAAGGAGACCTGGCAAATTTTACGATGAAGGAGTCCATGGCATTGTATATGGGCCACTCCGGATGGATCACGCTTGATTCCGTTGATAATGCGGATGTGCTTGCCCGCGCGGCCTATGCCACACCCCGGGGAGAAAAAGAAGGGCCCATTACCTGTACCGGCAGTGTCGGCAGGGGCTTTTTTCTTTACACGGTTTATCATGACACGGTCTACAGTGATTTCAGGAGGTTCAACATCTACCGGGTCCTGGGCGCGCGCCTCATTGACCGGCTCGACAGGGAAGCGGCTTTCTGGGACCAGAAAATATCGGGAAATATTGCTGATGCAATGCATGGCAATGAAAACAGCAGGACTTATTTATTTAAGATGATGAAAGGCACCAACAGTGTCTATTTTACATCATCAGCCCGGCCTTTTCAGGTTGAGATTCTTGACCGCTCCTTTTCAATTATTGAATCGCATGACTGCTTTGACCGCTCCCAGGAATTCACCGTGTACTCCGACAAGGACGATTACGGCTATATACGCATTTATCCGGCCAGCAATGACCGGTATTCATTGTATTCGGTTGTAACCGCTCATGGTATAAGGCTCATCCCCTACTTTTTTACCGCTCTTATCGTTTTGGGCGGGATTGCCCTGCTTTCAGGGATTGTCTTTCTTGTCGTGTTTTTTTCGCGCCGGGGATACTCCGGTCTGGGAAGAAAGCTTGGTCTCTGATGGTGAAAAATGGTTGCATTCATACCGTAAGTCTGAATTTAGTATCATGGTTAATTTCGATATATGCCTGAAGAACCGTTTGCTGATATATAACAGCGGCGAAAGCGGCATCGTTTCGTGCCGATTTTTGGGGGGGGTGAAATCTTAATGGGACGCATTATTTCAGTGTCAAATCAGAAAGGAGGAGTGGGGAAGACCACGACAACCGTTAACGTGGCCGCTTTTCTGGCTGAAATGGGGAAAAGGGTCCTTATTATCGATATTGATCCCCAGGGGAATGCGGGCTATGGCATCGGGGTCAACGCTGAAGAAATCAATACCACGGTGTATGAAGTCCTTATCGGGGAGATCGGCCTGAAAGAATCGCTGTTTAAAACGGACATTGAAAACCTGTATCTGGTTCCGTCAAATATACATCTTTCCGGCGCCCAGGTTGACCTTCTCGATGTCGAAGGGAAAGAGTTTATTTTAAGAAAGATGCTTAAAGATATTAAAGCTGATTTTGATTATATATTCATTGACTGCCCTCCCTCACTGGGGATCTTGACCCTGAACAGCCTTGTCGCGGCCGATTCGGTCATGATACCCCTGCAGTGCGAATATTACGCGCTTGAAGGGCTCAACCAGCTCCTCAGGATCATCGCCATGGTCCAGGAAAACCTGAACAGGAACCTGAAAATCGAGGGAGTGGTCCTGACCATGTATGACCCCAGGACGAATCTTTCCCAGCAGGTGGTCAATGATGTACGGGAGTTTTTCGGTGAAAAGGTCTTCAGGACCATTATTCCCAGGAACGTGAAACTCTCGGAAGCGCCCTCTTTCGGGCAGCCGATCGGGGTATATGACCGGGGCAGCGCCGGAAGTCGAACATATGAAAGTCTTGCTAAAGAGGTGATCAGGAATGGCTAAAAAAGCTCTGGGCAAGGGCCTGAGCGCGATAATATCGACGTCGCCCACGCCCGTTGATGAAATTGAAAAGAGCGTAATCGAAGAAAAGGGCAGAGTCGTTGAACTTGAGGTGAGCAGGATCAGCCCGAACCCTGATCAGCCCCGAACGCATTTTGACGAACATGAAATCATGGGCCTGGCTGAATCAATCCGTTCAGTGGGCCTGATACAGCCGATTATCGTACGCAAGTCAGGGGAAGGCTATGTGGTCGTGGCCGGCGAGCGGCGCCTCAGAGCCGTGAAACATCTTGACCGGGCCACGGTAAAGGCCATCGTTATCGAAGCGGGTGAGGTGGAGAACCTTACCATGGCGCTGATCGAGAATATACAGCGGCAAAACCTGGACCCGATCGAGGAGGCGAAGGCCTACCGGGTGCTGATAAACCGTTTTAAGCTCAAGCAGCAGGACATTGCCAAAAGCGTGGGCAAGGACCGGGCGACCATCGCGAATTCGTTGAGGCTGCTCAATCTTCCCGAAGACATTCAGGAAGGGATTTCCGAGGGGAAGATTTCCTCGGGCCACGCCAAAGTGCTTCTTTCTCTTGATGATGAGTTCCGGCAGCGTGAGCTTTATTTTGAGATCATCAACAAAGGCCTTTCGGTCAGGATGCTGGAAGATATCATAAGCCTGCATAAAACATCTTCCTCTTCCAAAAAGTCGAAAAAGGATAAAAAGAAGGACGCCCATATACGAAAAATGGAAGAGTCCCTGATCAGCATTCTGGGCACGAAGGTGGAGATTAAACACGCGGGAACCAGGGGAAGGATTGAAATCAGCTATTATTCCCTCGAGGATTTTGAGCGTATTCTGGAAATTCTGAAATGATTTGTCTCGTGAAGCAGTGTTGCCGTATTCCGTCATTCTTCATCAATGCGGATCAGGTCGACTTTATCGGTTTTGGTGTCGAGCAGCGCAATTGAATATTCATCCGAGCTGTATAAAGACCCGGGATTGATGATCCGCGTCTTGTTTGAAACATAGTTTTCATAAAAATGCGTGTGGCCTTTAATGATATAATCGTATTTTCCTGATGCCACCGCGTCCCTGAACATGGGAACATTGTTGCCGTGAAACAGGATGAAATTTTTCCCGCCGGCCTTGAAGGTGCAGCTTTCCTCAATGCAGCCGAAGCCGAATTCCTCGGATGCCCTGTTCAGCTCTTCGACATCGATATCGCCGTTTCCCAGGACGAATTTGCAGTTGAATCCCCTGAACAGTTCAAGCATTTTGGGAGAGGTGAGGTCGCCGGCGTGGACAACAAGCTCAACGCCTTTCTCTTTGAATATCTGAAGGGCTTTTTTGGTGATCGCCAGGTTGTTATGGGTGTCTGATATTATTCCGATTATCATTGTAACGATTTCGCGGCTGCTGCCACCGTACGGTGGCCTGCCGTGCTTCCCCGCAGTATCAGCCGAGCCGCGACCCTACAGGTATTGTATCGTCAATTTCAATGAGAATTGGCTGTCCTTTTTTATTTTTTGTTGCCGCGAGAAGCATCCCCTTTGATTCTATATTGAAGATTTTAGCAGGTTTAAGGTTTGCCACAAGCAGTATTTTTTTTCCGACCAGCGTCGAGGGCTCATAATTCCTGGCAATTCCTGCCGCAATAACCCGGGTGTCGAGTCCGCTGTCAACGGTCAGCTTGAGCAGTTTTTCAGACCCCTCGACTCTTTCCGCCTCAAGCACCTGCGCGACCCTGATGTCCACTTTCGCGAATTCGGTTATGTCCACCAGGTTTTCCGGTTCGGCCTTTTCCGGGGCTTTGGCCTGCTTTTCCTTTGCCGGCTCGGCTGCCGGTTCCTTGTCCAGTTTGGGGAACAGTATTCCCGGGTCTCCCAGCGCCTTTCCGGTGTCCAGGTTCTCCAGGGTCAGAAGATCATCCAGGTTTTTGGATTTTTGCGCGGCATTCAGCGCGTCAATGATCATCCCCGACTTTTCAATCAGTATCGGCGAGAGCAGAACAGCGATGCTGTACAGGCATTCGAGGATGTTCCGCATTACTGAAGACAGCGACGCGGTATCGCCGTCTTTGGCGAGCTGCCACGGCTTGGTTTCATCGATATACTTGTTCAGCGAGCGGATGAATTCCCACATCTTTTCTATGCCCACGCTTGACTGGAATGTCTGGATGCTGGCGATATACTGGTCAACCGCGCTCTTGAAATTCGCCGCAAGCTCGTTTTTGCCCGCGGGTTTTTCGGGACTAAACACGGGTATTGATCCCTGAAAGAATTTTTTCACCATGTTCAGGGTCCGGTTGATCAGGTTCCCCAGGTCATTGGCGAGGTCGAAGTTGATCCGGTTTATGACCAGGGACTCGCTGAATTTGGCGTCATGGCCGAAGGTCATTTCCCTGAGGAAGAAATATCTGATCTGGTCATTGCCGAATTTGCTTATGAGCTCCTTCGGGGTCACCACGTTCCCGAGGCTCTTTGACATTTTTGCTTCTTCCATGTTCCAGTAGCCGTGAACATTGAGGTTGCAGTACGGCTCGATGCCCGCTGATTTCAGCATGGTCGGCCAGAATATGCCGTGGGGCTTAACGATGTCCTTCGCGATGATGTGCTGGACAACAGGCCAGAATTTTTTGAACTTCAGGTCATCCGGGTAGCCGAGGGCGCTGATGTAATTGATGAGCGCGTCGGACCATACGTAGGTCACATAGTTTTCGTCAAAGGGAAGCGGGATCCCCCAGGTCAGGCGGGTTTTGGGCCGTGAAATGCAGAGGTCCTCCAGGGCCTCTCCTCTCAGCATTGAAAGGACCTCGTTTTTGTACCGTTCGGGCCTGATAAAGTCGGGGTTTTTATTGATGTAATCGATGAGCCAGTCCTGGTATTTGCTCATTTTAAAGAAGTAGTTTTTTTCCTCGATATATTCAAGCGTGACATTGTGATCGGGACATTTCCCGTCGACCATTTCTTTTTCGGTAAAGAAGCGTTCGCATCCGACGCAGTAGTATCCCCCGTAGCTTCCGAAATAGATGTCTCCCTTGTCATATATTTTCTGTAGAACTTTTTGTACCACCTTTTTGTGGCGGCCTTCCGATGTCCTGATAAAATCGCTGAAGGTGATGTTGATGTCTTCCCAGGTCTTGCGGAACACGGCGCTGATCCGGTCAGTGTATTCTTCCGGTGTTGTCCCGTTTTTGTCGGCTGCCTGGCATATTTTGTCGCCGTGCTCATCAGTGCCGGTCAGAAAAAACGATTCGTAACCCAGCATCTGGTGAAAGCGGTGCATGAAGTCTGCGAGTATTGTCGTATAAGCGTGTCCGATATGCGGCTCAGCGTTAACGTAATAAATCGGTGTGGTAACATAAAATTTTTTTTCCATTGTATCCTCTTCGCCAGACGTGCATTTTCTTGTTAATCAGCGTCTGCCATTCAGTTAAATGTCGCAGGCCCGTCATCTTCAGCAGCATCGTCGTCGGCGCGCGATATTCTCTGAAGCGTCTCTTCGCTCAGGGTGTATGAATCTCCTTTTTTAACGAGATCGTGTTTTGACACATTCACGAAACGATCCCTCGTTTTTATCTGAAGCATTTCCCTCATGGTGTCCACGCTGCAAACGGTGTACACCGCTTGTCCGACCACTACCTCTGCACCCGGAAGAGGCATGTTCTTATTCAGGTCTTTGTATGTTTCGTATTCATAGCTCAGGCAGCACAGGAGCCTTCCGCACATGCCTGATATTTTCAGTGAATTGAGGTTCAGGTTCTGTTCCTTTGCCATTTTAATCGAGACCGGGTCGAATTCCTGGCTCTGGTGCACACAGCACAGCTGTTTGCCGCAGGGCCCGTATCCGCCGATAAGCCGCGCCTCGTCCCGCACGCCGATCTGCCTCATTTCAATACGTGTCCTGAACACGGACGCCAGCTCCCTTACCAGTTCCCTGAAATCTATCCTGTTTTCTGCCACGAAGTAAAAAATGATTTTTGTTTTGTCAAAAAGGCACTTGACCGAAATCAGCTTCATGTCGAGGTTTTTGGCTTTGGCCTTTTCCCTGCATTTTTCAAAGGCCTTTTTCTCTATATTTTCGATCTGGGGTATCTGCGACAGGTCCTGTTCCGTTGCCTGCCTGATAAGTTTTCCCTTCACTTCAATTGACGGGTTCCCCTGGTAGGATTTGCATTTAAGCACGTTCCCGATATCAACCCCGTGTTCCGTTTCAACGATCCCCAGCGAGTTCTGGTTGAGAAAAAGGTTGTTCGTGTCAATGTAGTATATCTGGTAGCTGTTTCTTAATCGTATTGCCGATATTTCCATGGTTTTACCTGCTCTTAATCAATATAGTATAGAAGGTATTTCCGGCCGGGCATTTTCATCCATTCGTTCCAGGGCGTACAGCATGCCTTTTATGGAAATTTTAATGTTAAGATTATTAGAGAGTCCTTTCCTTAAAGCAAGCAGTATTTTAATGAATTTATGCACTTTGTCTCCATCAGTTACGGCCAGTTCGCCAGGAAGAACCACATCCGCGTCCCTGCCGATTGATTTCATAAGGATGAGACGATAGATGTTGATCATTACCGTCAGAAACGTATCGGCGCTGATCTCTTTGATGACAGCGCCGGGGTCCGCGGACAGGGGCGTCATCTTGTTCAAATAAGCCGAAATATGCCCGCACAGGTCAATCATTTTATCCATTATTTCCCTGTTCATGAGCACCCCCGCCGTTTCAAGGGACCCCCCGGCTATGGCGGCTATCAGGGCCAGGTCGGTCCGGGCAGTACCATTCTCAGAGATAGTGCGTAAAACATCGTCTGTTGAAAGCGGGTTAAAGGGGATGACCATGCAGCGTGACATGATGGTCGGCAGCAGGCGCGACCTGTTTGCCGCTATCAGGATAATATGTGTTTCTTCCTGGGGCTCCTCAATGGATTTAAGCAGGGCGTTCTGCCCCTCGATTGAGATGGTGTCGGCACCGTCGATTATCACTCCCGTCGCCCCGGACACCGACTTTTTTGAAAGCCGCTCGATAAGCCACCTGATGCTTCCCGGCTCTTTTTTGTCCGGGGAACCCAGCGGGATCCTGCCTTTTTCATCAGGGTACAGTTCAATAAGGTCGGGGAAGGTTTTTTTCGCTGTCTGTATGCAGTTTTTGCAGGCAAAGCAGGGCTTGTCGGCCCCGGTGCAGAACAGCGCCGAGAAAAAATGAAGGGCTATCTTCGCCTTGCCTATGCCCTGCATGCCGGTAAACAGCATCGCCTGCGGGATCATCCCCGTTTCGAGCATGTGGTCAAGGTGGGCAAGCTGGTGCCTGTGGCCGGTGATCGTTTTGAAGTTCATGGTTTTGCTGTCAGGATACAAGATCGAGAATGAGACCGCGAATTTCCTCAATGGATTTCATCAGGTTGAACGCCTTGTTGGAGGACGTTATCGCCTCTTTGATTTCCAGAAGTTTTTGGTTAATGTCCTGCACAATTCTTAATTCCAGGCCGTGCCTTCTGGTGGGCTTCATGGTTTTTATGCTGAAGCCTTCATCGGAAATATAGCGGAGGATTTTTTGCACAAGGCTTTTATAGTGGGCGAGATCCTGTAAAGACTGTGAGTCCAGGAACCTGTTTTCCCGTTCTCCAAGCTCGTCAAGCATTTCATCCAGCGTTCCCTTGAAATCATGGGAAACCGCCTGAACAAGCTGTGACGAAAAGGTGCTGCCGCTTTTGTTTACTCCTGATGTGTCGTGCCCTTTTTTTACGCGCGCCTTTTCGTCTTTTCTTCCGGCTGTTGCTCTTATTTTAATCATTGAATTTAACGTTAGTTCAGGACTTTCTTTTCATCCCCCGCGCTTCAGTTGTTCCCGGGCATTTCCGTGGCCGGCTGAACCGGGCCTTTATTAATGGTACAGTTGCCTTCAAAGATGACCCCGTCTTCCATAACCAGGCTCGGGGTGATAATATTGCCTTTGATCTTCCCGGTTGAAAGGAAAATCACCCTTTCAGTGGCGAAAATATTTCCCTTGACCAGGCCCCCGACCACGATCAGGCGGGCCTTGATGTCTGTTATCGCTTCACCTGATTGTCCGATAAGCACTTTCCCGTCGGTTTCTATGGTTCCCTGGAATTTTCCGTCGATGCGAAGAAGCCCGTTTATTTTAAATTCACCCTTGAATTCAGATCCTTCACCTATGATGCTGTTGACTATATTGTCTTCTGCCTGTTTTGTCTGTCGTGTCATTGATTTGTACGTTTCCGCTGGTATAGTGGCGATGCCGCATTATACATGCTTACTGGCATTAACAATATTTAATTGTCTTTTTCAAGTAATTTTTCCCGGTCTTATGATCATTTATCGAAAATTGAGTGAATCCCGGCCCGAGAAAAAGTGATTGTCGAAATAAAGTCTGTGTACATATAATTGATACACGAATCATTGCGGTTAAACAATGGTAATAAACATGAAAAAAATAATGATTGCTCTGGTTTTTTTTGGTGTTGCCTGCTCGGACAACAATCCCGCGCCCGGCCCCGGGGCCTGTGCAGATATCCAGTGCAGGGAACGTGCGGCCTGTTGTCAGCGGCCGCTGCTGGGCGCGATGCTCCCTGATATGCGGGTTGACGCATATTACCAGGGGAAAGTTCAGAAAATCCATCTGAAAAAATATACCGGCAAATGGCTTATTCTCTTTTTTTATCCTTCTGACTTTACTTTTGTGTGCCCGACTGAACTAAAAGAGCTCTCCGATTACTATCAGGAATTCACCGCACTGGACGCGGAAATTGTCAGTATAAGCACTGACTCCGTGTTTGTTCACCGGGCCTGGAAAAAAGAAAATGAAAATCTCAAAAATATCAGGTATCCCATGGTTTCGGACCGTTCCGGAAGCCTTTCCAGGCAGCTGGGCGCGTTTAATCCGGAACAGGGCCTGGCTGAACGGGCGACTTTTCTGGTAAGCCCTGAAGGAAGGATTGTCGCATATGAATTTCATCATGAATCGATCGGAAGAAGCGCGGATGAACTGCTCAGGAAGCTTGCCGCGGCTCAGGCGGTAAGGAACGGTACGGGCGGATACTGCCCCGCTGGATGGAAGCCCGGGGAGGAGGTGATCCATGCTGAGTAAAGCAAGGCGCCTGTTTTTACTGCCGGCTGTTTTCGCCGCTTTTATTGTTTCAACAATGCCGTTGAGCGGGGCCGGGGAAAAAAAGGTGACTGTGCATTTTTTTGAAAGCGCTGTTTGCCCGGCATGCAAGTCTGCAAAGGAATTTTTAGACGGTTATAAAAGCCGCACCGATATAACCGTGATTTTTTATGAAGTGCGCAACAGGGAAAACAACGTTGATTCCCGAAATCTCGGGAATATTAAAAAAATCAACATGATGCTTGCTGATATAGACCGCAGGAACGGTCATAAGCCTTTTATTTATGACGATACCATGAAGGCCTACACCCTGCTTATTGAAAAGGATGTTCCCTGTTATGAAAAGAGAATATCTCAGAGCACCGTATTAAAGAAACCCCTGCCGGTTCCCCTTTTTATTATTGGTGACCGGGTTGTCGCTGGTTTTCAGAAAAACCTGATAATACGTTTCATCGAGCAGGAAAAAAAGAAGTAAAACTTTATTTGACAAAATGATCTGCCCTGGTTGAATAACAGGTAAATTTTTCATAGCACGAGGAGAATAATGATGAAGCATGTTGCTCTAATAATGATACTGTTTGTCGCTTTAACTTCATGCAGCCTTTTTAAAACAAAAATCAAACTTGAAGATGCGATTGCGGAGAAGGTCAAAGTTGAAAGCACGTCAAATCCCGCGAAGAAATATCTCATTCTTAACAATTTAAAGAAAAAACGTATTGTTCTCAATGATGTTGTGGTAAAACAGGTAACGTCATCGACCAATATTGATTATGATTACTGTATTATCACCGAGGTTATGGCCGGTGATAAAAAAATCGAGTGTTATGTATACACAAAAAATGTTTATAAAATTTCAAAACTTCAGGAAGGCGTTACCCGGATTAATGTAGTCGGCGATTTTAAGCGTTTTTTCAGCATGCTTGACGAATTCTATACCAAGCTTGAGATTGTTGAAGCTAAAATAACGCTGTCTGAAACACCGTCCGGCGAAGTGCCGGTTGATGGGGTAGAAAAAGATTCCGGCGAAGCAAAGGAAAAAGCGGCCAGGTAAAGGGGGAATTGAGAAGATCAATGGATTCATACATACAGAACCTTTTTGCCGACAGGATCGGCGGTAACAGATTCGGGAAAGAAGAAAAGATCTATAAGTTCGAGCTGATCAAGAGGGCCAAAAGGGCGGCCCTCAGGGAATTTCCCGGCGTTGAATTGATCGATATCGGTGTCGGCGAGCCCGATGAAAAGGCGTTTGACATCGTAATTAAAGCCCTTCAGCAGGAAGCTGAAAAACACGAAAACAGGGGCTATTCAGACAACGGGATTGAGGAGTTCAAGGCCGCGGCAGCGAAATACCTGAAAAACGTGTTCGGTGTTGACGGCATTGACCCTGAAAAAGAGGTCCTGCATTCAATAGGGTCAAAGCCGGCGCTTGCGATGCTTCCCTCGGCTTTTATCAATCCGGGCGACATTACGTTGATGACTGTTCCCGGGTATCCCGTGCTCGGGACCCACAGCGCCTGGTACGGCGGCGAGGTATATTCCATCCCGCTGCGGAAAGAAAACCGCTTTCTTGTTGATTTTAACGAGATACCTGCGGATGTCGCGGCAAGGGCGAAAATTCTGCTGCTGAATTATCCCAACAACCCGACCGGCGCGGTTGCCGATGAAAAATTTTACCGCGAAGCGATTGATTTCGCCCGGGCCAACAGCCTTATTATCGTACAGGACGCGGCTTACGCGTCCCTCGCCTACAGCGGGAAGCCTTTTTCTTTTCTCAGCGTCCCCGGAGCGAAGGATGTCGGTGTCGAAGTTCACTCCCTGTCAAAGGCCTTTAACATGACCGGGTGGCGGATGGCATTTATCGCAGGCAACGAACTTGTCGTCAAGGCGTTCGGGAATATCAAAGACAATTACGATTCGGGCCAGTTCAAGGCGATACAGAAAGCCTCGATCACGGCTCTTGAACATCCTGAAATAACTGAAGAGATAAAGGCCAAATACCGGCGCAGGCTGGAGTCCCTGGTGGGGATCCTCACCGAAATAGGCTTCAGGGCTGAGATGCCTGGTGGAACATTTTATCTGTACGTCGAGATCCCCCGGGGAGTAAAAGGCGGCAAGCGGTTTACTTCCGCCGAAGATTTTTCACAGTACCTGATCAGGGAGAAACTCATTTCATCGGTCCCCTGGGATGACGCCGGGCATTTCGTGCGTTTTTCAGCGACGTTCGAGGCGAAAGGGCCCGACGACGAAAAGAGGATCCTCGCGGAGATCAGAAAAAGATTGAGCACGGTGCAGTTCGAGTTTTGATGATGAAGAAAACATTGATCATATCCGCCTGTGTCTGCGGCGCCCTGCTTCTCGTTGCCGGCGCCGGTTACCTGTATTATAAAACACAGATGATATCCTATGAGGCGGATATTGTCTCCGCAGTCAGGGGGGACGTGATTATCGAGCGTGACAGCCAGGGTGTCCCCAAAGTTGACGCCTCATCAGAAGAAGACCTGTCGTTTGCCCTGGGCTACCTGCACGCCCAGGACCGCTTCGTGTACATGGAATACTACCGCGCGATCGCGCGTTCCGAATTGAGCCGCCTCACCGGAGAGAGCGCCGGGCAGCTTGACCGCTTTGCATGGACAATCGGCTTCCGCAGAAAGGCCGCAGAGATCGTTGCCGCGCTTGGAGAGAAAGAAACCTCGCTGCTTGACGCGTATGTGAAGGGGATCGGCGTTATCCAGGAACAGGCGCTGTATAAAAATTCGCTTGATGAGCCCTGGGACCGGGTCGATGTTGTGGCTGTCCTGCTTTTGAAAGAATGGTGCCAGGCTTTTTTGAATAACCGGGAGCTGCTGTACCAGCTTTCAGACGATGTCAAAAAAAAGAATTACCGCTATCTTAGAGAAATCATCCCCCCTGAACACACCTATTTTTACAATGAAGATGAAAAGAAAAGCGTTACGGTTCTTCGCGAGCTGAAAAGAATGATCAACAGCCGCATCGGCTCTTTTAACCGCGGGTTCGCCGTTTACCTTCCCGGGTACCTGACCAAGGAAGGAAAGAGTTTCACCGCTTACAGTTATGAAGACCGCCTCAGCACGTACCCTGGCTGGTACCCGGTTTCCATTTCGTTCAGCGGGAAAAAAATCCTCGCTGTCACGCACGCGGGCCTGCCCTTCCTTATGTCGGGGACGGCCGGGGAGTTCTCTTTCTTCGGATTCAGCCTGAACTGCGATGTCCAGGATTTCGTGCTTGAGCCGGTAAGAAATTCCGCGGGAGTCATGCAGTACCAGTCTGCGGCGGGCTGGAAGAATTTTTCTGAAGTCCGCGACAGCGGTATGAACACAGGCAGGGGGCCGGTGTGGAAAACCGATAACGGGCCGGTATTGAATGATATTATCGTTGCCGAGCCGTATAAAAATCATGTGGTCACGGTCAAGTCGGCATTTCCCGGCCCTGATTACATTACCTCGCTTCTGGAGCTGCCTTTTTCCGATACCATGTATGAAGCGGTGAAGAAAATCCGCGGCATACATTCGTTGCCCAGGGTATACCTCTTCGCTGACGACAAGAACTGCGTTACCGCGTATTCGGGCAGGGTCCCCCGGAGGCAGAGGAGCGATTCGATTTTCAAAAGATTCTATTCCTCCTACTGGTACGGGGACGCTGACCTCTCGTCGCTGGGTGACAATGGAAACCGGACCTCCGCTGCCGGCACCAACTTTATGGTAAAGGCCCCGGCTTACCTCAACGATTACCTGCTGGCCGACGAATTCAGGTACGGCCAGCTGATGAACCTCCTCGGGTCATCATCCGACTTCACGAAAAAAGAGTTTGAAAAGCTGATGAACGACAATCATTCAGCGCACGCGGCCAAGTTCACCCCGGTTTTTCTGCTCATGCTTGAGCACAATCCCATAACGTCTTCGCGCCTGACCCGTATTTATTTTAACGACTGGAAGTTCGACATGGACCCGAACCTGGTCGCGCCGACCCTGTTCCAGAGCCTGCTGCAGAGCTTTATTTATGAGACGCTCAAGGACGAGCTGAAAGAGGACATCGGCCCCATTATGGACAACTATGTGCACCTGCTTCCCTCGTTTTTAAAAGCGGTCGTCCACAGCGCTTCTCCTTTTTTTGATGACAGCGAGACCTATGCCATAGAGGGGCGGGACGCGATCTTTGACCGTTCTTTCCTTGAGACAATGAGGGCGCTGAACAGGAAAAACGGCCCCATTATGGATGAATGGAAATGGGGAAGCTTCCACCGCGGGCATTTTAACATCCCCTTCAGCGAAAAGTCCCTGGTGAGCAGGATAATATATAAAATAAGTGATGGCCCTATTCCGGGCGGCAATTCAACCGTGTGCTACAGCTCAACTTCCCGTGACCTCAGGCCCCTGGGCCGGTCTTCCCTGATCGGGTATTATTATCACGACAGCGCGGGATTTACCATGAATTATTCCTATTCGATCAATCCCATGTCGCCGTTTTATTACGGCAAGATGGGAATGGTCAGTAATGACCGGTTCAGCGATGTAAAGGGGCGGTATCTTACCAGGATCATCCCCGCTTCCTCGCGTTAAAAGCGGTTGTTTTATCTGCTGAGATCGCATCCCGCTACTTTCGTTTACGAATGTGTCAGCACGTACACCGGAAAGCCGCTTTCTGGAAGTGTCTTCCGGGTGCAATGTGCGCGGTTTCGCGGGCAGCTAACTCTGCCGGCACCGGAATGCGCAGGGTAAAATTTCGTTGACACGGATGTCCATGTGTAAGAGGAGTAATTGTTTCCTATATAAGTATTACACAAATTCAATTCATGAATGCCGAGGTGGAGAAGATGTTCAATAAGGAATATGAAGCAATGCCCCTTGATAAAATGAGGGAACTGCAGTTCGAAAGACTCAAATGGACCCTGTCCCATGCGTATAACAACAATCCTTTCTACAAGAAAAAGTTCGATGAAGCCGGTTTTTCCCCTGACAAATTCAAATCCCTTGCTGACATGAAGCATGTTCCCTTTCTCGTGAAACAGGACATGCGGGACAATTATCCCTTCGGCCTGTTTGCCGTGCCCCTGAACAGGGTCGTGCGCGTCCATTCCTCGTCGGGAACCACGGGGAACGCCACGGTCGTGGGGTACACCAAAAACGACGTGAACGTTTTCGCTGAAGTCGTTGCGCGCTGCCTCGCCGCTTACGGTGCGACCGAAAATGACGTTATTCAGGTCGCTTACGGTTACGGGCTCTTCACCGGCGGCCTGGGCCTTCACTATGGCGCAGAGAAACTTGGTGCGATGACGGTCCCCATCTCCGGCGGCAACACCGAGCGCCAGCTCATGCTGATCAAGGATTTCGGAACCACCATGCTCGCCTGCACGCCGTCGTATATGCTCAACATCGCCGATTACATCGAAAAGAAACGGCCTGATTACAAGATCAGCGCGACGCGCCTCAAGGCCGGCATACTCGGCGCCGAGCCCTGGTCTGAAAACATGAGAAAGGAAATCGAGGCCAGGCTGGGCATAGAGGCGTTCGACATATACGGGCTCAGTGAAGTTATCGGACCGGGCGTTTCGACCGAATGCTCCGAAAAATCGGGGCTTCACGTGTTTGAAGACCATTTCTATGTCGAGATAATCGACCCCGATACCGGTGAAATACTTCCCGAAGGCGAAAAGGGAGAGATCGTGTACACCTCCCTGACCAAGGAGGCCTTTCCCACGATCAGGTACCGTTCAAAGGACATCACCAGGCTGTACCACGATAACTGCAAGTGCGGCAGGACCCTGGTGAAGATGGAGAAGGTGACCGGAAGGTCAGACGACATGATGATCATCCGCGGCGTGAACGTGTTCCCGTCACAGATAGAATCCGTCCTTATGGAAGTGGAGGGCACCGAGCCGCACTACCAGATCATTCTTGACAGGAAAGGGGCGCTTGATGACATTGAAGTCAAGGTCGAAGTCAACGAGAAGCTCTTTTCTGATGAAGTGAAGGTGCTCAATGACCTTGCCCGGCGCATCAGCGACCGCTTCAGAAGCGCCCTGGGCATATCGGCAAAGATCAGCCTTGTTGAGCCGATGACCATCCCGCGCAGTGAAGGGAAAGCGGTGCGCGTGGTTGATAAAAGAAAAATATAGGCGAGCTGACCTCATCCCCCCTGAGGGAAGGGCCTTCATATGAAACATCATTAGAAATACAAGGAGATGAATATGAATGTAACGCAATTGTCAGTATTTATTGAGAACAAACCGGGGCATCTTCAAAACGTTCTGAAAATCCTCGCTGAAAAGAACATAAATATCGTGACCCTTACCATTGCCGAAACGTCGGATTTCGGGGTCCTCAGGATGATCGTCAACAACCCTGATGAGGGTATCCGCGCCCTGAGGGAAAGCCATGTCGCCTGTTCGGCAACCGATGTGCTCGCCATAGAGATCGACGACACGCCCGGCTCGCTGTTCAAGGCCATTGACACCTTCGCGCGCAGGGAGCTTAATATTGAATATATGTACGCCTTTACCGAGAAGAGAGAGGGCAAGGCGGTCATGATTTTCAGGTTTGAAAATCCCGAAACCGCGAAAAAGGCCCTCAAGGAAGAAGGTTACAGCATTGTTAGCAAAATAGACATTATTGGAGCATGACTCATGGAAAAAAAGGTTTTACTTGGCAATGAGGCCATCGCCAGGGGCGCCTATGAGGCGGGATGTCACGTCGCAGCCGCGTACCCGGGAACGCCCAGCACTGAAATACTAGAAACCCTGGCCCGCGATTACCGTGAAATAAAATCGCAGTGGTCACCGAATGAAAAGGTCGCCCTTGAAGTCGCCGCAGGCGCTTCAGTCGGGGGAGCGCGCGCCCTGGCCGCGATGAAGCACGTCGGCCTGAACGTGGCTGCGGACCCTCTTTTCACGTTTTCGTATACCGGAGTCAACGGGGGCTTCGTGATCATCAACGCGGACGACCCCGGCGCCTGGAGCTCACAGAACGAGCAGGACAACCGGCACCTCGCCCGCGCCGCGAAAGTCCCCATGATCGAACCGTCCGACCCCGCGGAGGCAAAGGAGTTCACCAAGCTCGCTTTCGAGATATCGGAGGCCTATGACCGGCCCGTAATCGTCCGCATAACGACCCGCATAGCCCATTCGCAGGGCATTGTCGAGCTCGGCGAGCGGAAAAATGTTCCCCTGAGAGACGTGCCGCGCAATCCGCAGAAATACGTCATGATCCCGGCCCACGCGAGGCCGCGGCACCGGTTCATTGAAGAGCAGCATATCAAGCTGAAGGAATATTCCAACACATCCGGGCTCAACAGGATCGAATGGGGAAAGAGAAAACGCGGCATCATAACCGACGGCGTCGCGTACCAGTACGTCAAGGAAACATGCCCCGAGGATTCGGTGCTGAAAATCGGCATGGTATGGCCCATGCCGGACGATATCATACGTGAATTCGCGGCCGGTGTTGAGGAAGTATACGTCGTTGAAGAGATCGACCCCTTTATCGAAGACTATGTGAAGTCACTGGGCATAAAGGCGACCGGGAAAGAGATCATCCCCCTGTGCGGCGAACTGACCCCGGAGATCGTTGACAGCGCCCTGAACGGCAAGGCCTTCCCTTCAGTTCTGCCTGATTACACGACCGAAATCCCCGGGAGGCCGCCCGGACTGTGCAAGGGCTGCCCGCACGGCTTTGTCTTTACCGTGCTGAAAAAGCTCGACCTCATCGTGAACGGCGACATCGGGTGCTATACCCTGGCCGTTCTGCCGCCGTATTCGGCCATGCACACGCAGGGATGCATGGGCGCCAGCATCGGCATGCACCTCGGCCTTGAAAAGGCCCATGGCGAGGAAATGGCCCGCAAGAGCGTTGCCGTTATCGGCGATTCCACGTTCGTGCATTCCGGAATTACCCCGCTCATCGACCTTGTGTACAACAGGGGAACGGGCACCGTGATCATTCTGGACAACCGCAGCACGGCCATGACCGGGCACCAGGACCATCCCGCGACCGGCGTCACCCTTATGGGAGAGCCGACCCATGAGCTTGACCTGGAAATGCTTGCGCGCGCTGTCGGCGTCAAGCGTGTGGTAAAGGTCGACCCCAAGGACATAGACGAGTTCGAGCGGGTCGTCAGGGAGGAGACCGCCGCGCGCGAGCCCTCTGTCATCATCTCGCTGAGAAAGTGCATTCTTAAGAAGTAAGGGGGAGCCATGAAAAATGTAGTTTTCGCCGGAGTAGGGGGACAGGGCGTCATCCTCGCCAGTAAAGTCCTCATGGAGGTCGCCAAAGAAGCGGGGTATGACGTCAAGGAATCCGAAATTCACGGAATGGCCCAGCGCGGCGGCAGTGTGGACTGCCATGTCCGCTACGGGAAAAAGGTCTATTCTCCCCTGATTGAAAAGCGGGGCGCTGATTATATAGTGAGCTTCGAACAGCTCGAGGCCATGAGAAAGCTCGATCTTCTCGCCCCTGAAGGGACCATGATCATCAACCTTGAAAAGGTCGATCCCGCGCCGGTCATGACCGGGGAAAAGAAATATCCGGATGACATTGAGCAGTGGGTGTCGACCAACATCCCCAGTTATCAACTGGTTGACACCGCCGCGGTATTGAAAGAAGTCGGCACGAAGAAGGCGCTTAACATCGTCATGCTCGGCGTGCTTTCGAAGTACCTCGAGTTTACCACCGAACAGTGGGAAAAGGCCATCAAGTCGCTGGTAAAAGAAAAATTTCTCGAGATGAATATTGACGCCTTCAACAGGGGAAGGGCTCTGTAGCTTCTTTTCGCCAGGGGCCTCAATGTTTCGTATGAGCGCAATCGAAAACAGCGGGGGGGATGTTTTCCCTCCCGGATCTTCTTCGGGCACAGGTCCTGAAGCCGGGCAGAACACCGCTTCCGGCAGGGACAAAGCCTACAACAGAATCAAGCTCAGGGTGACCGTAGCCGGCCTGGTTATAAATTTCATCCTGCTCGCCCTTTTCGCGTTTTCAGGGATTTCCCCTGTAATCGTCAGGTTCATCGAAAGTTTCGTGCAGTCTCAGTGGGGAGTGTTTCTGCTGTTTCTCGTTGTGTCAGGCGCGGCCTTTTCAGCCGCGGGCTTTCCGCTCGACTATTATTCGGGGTTTGTCGTCGAACACCGCTACGCGCTCTCGAACCAGTCGCCGGCACGGTGGCTCTACGAGAAGCTCAAGTCTTCGCTGGTCGGCATGGCCATCGGCCTCCCGGTCGCGCTCGTTTTCTATTATCTTCTTTCTCTTGCGGGCCCGCTCTGGTGGCTGTATTTCGCGGTGTTCCTGTTTTTCGTTTCGGTCCTGCTCGCCAGGGTCGCTCCCGTGATTATCTTCCCCCTGTTCTACCGTTTCACCGAACTCGAGGACGGCGAGATCAAAAACCGGATCATGGACATCGTGAACGAGCAGGGGGTCCCGTTCAAAGGGATCTTTACCTTCAACATGAGCAAGAACACCCGCAAGGCGAACGCCGGGTTTACCGGCATCGGCAGAAGCAAGCGCATCATCCTCAGTGACACCCTGGTTGAACAGTTCACGCCGGATGAGATCGCGGTGATATTCGCCCATGAGATGGGGCACTACAGGCGAAGGCACATTCTGAAAAACATTGTTCTGAGCACCGTGATTATTTTTCTTTCGCTGTACTGCTGCGCCTCTCTGCATGCCGAAACAATCTCCCGCATGGGGTTCGCGCACGTGCACGATGTAGCCGCGATCCCGGTACTTCTGTTTTATCTTTCTGTGCTGAGTTTTTTCCTTATGCCCCTGACGAACGCGATATCCCGCAGGTTTGAAGTGCAGGCCGACACCTTCGCGCTTGAGACGACCCGCGACCGGGAATCGTTTATCTCGTCAATGGACAAGCTTGCCGCCGTCAACCTCGCTGACCGTGAGCCCCATCCCCTGAATGAGTTTTTCTTTTACAGCCATCCCTCGATAGGCAAACGCGTCGCCTTCGCGCGGGAATACAAACTGCAGGATTGAGGGGGGCAAGCCCCCGGCCTATGTCTTCCTTCTTGTATCCCCTGCAACGGGTTTTGGCCAGGGTTTTTCCTAAGTTCCAATCAAATCCGCGATAAAATATTGACAAATTACACATCAAATGCTCTTCTATTGTCCAAAAAAAATGCATGAATGATACAGGAGGTTGTAATGAAAAATTTAGTGAAAATATTGCCGGCTCTCTTGCTGTGTTTTAGCCTGGGAATGAGCGCCTGCGACAGCGATGATGATGGGGACAAAAAATCAAATAATGCATGCACAGACCCCTTTGTGTCAACCGTAATCACTATCGGTGATCTGGTAGAAAATGATGATTTCGCCGGTGACAGTGAAATTCTTTATCGTTTCAATGTGGATTCATCAGGGATATACAGCGTATCTTTCATCCCGGGGGATACCAGCGTAACCTGGCAGTACGCAGCATACATTGATGAGTGTTATGAAAGCTATGATTCTTTTAATCCTTCTTTTACCAATAAAAGCCTTACCGCCGGCTGGTATCTGATCGAAATCAGTAATAGCGGCTCGACTTCTAATGAATATTCTCTTCAAATTGAAGAGGCGCCCTGACCCGCGCAGTGTAATAACCATCGAGGCTATCGTTTCCGGTGAAGCAGCCCTTCGGCAGGAGTGCCGGGGCTCTATCACCGTGAGACGTCGCATAACGTAAAATTCCGCCGCCATGGCCGGAAGGGTGTTCTTGAAATAGAACCCTGAGGCCGGAAAATCCTGTCATTCGGCGGCGTCCTTTCCGACCCGATGGTTTTTATGGGAGGATTTATGGACAGATGATTGATGCATGGGAAATTCCGTCGCCGAATCCCGTTGCACGGGACACGGTGCATTTTACTTGTGCTGCCCGCATTGAGCTTTGTCGAAGTGTGGTTCGACAGGCTCAACAACCACAGTCGAAGCGTCAGAACCGGTTTCTACTAGCCCGAATGGGTAAGTATTGACAAAAAAGCCCCGAATTCAAGGCTTTTTTAAAATTTTATCCACGAAAGTTCTGTCCTGTTTGTCGCCCCTGTCTTGATAAAAATATTCGCTATATGCCTTTTGACTGTTTCCGTTGAAATGCCCAGCTCGCCAGCAATGGCTTTATTCGTTAAACCCAGTGAAATGAGACGGTGGATTTCACGTTCTCGTGGCGTAATCGGGGGGATGATGCTGTTCTTTCGGACAGTAATTTTATAAAAGAGATTCTTGTCAGCGACAACGGGCTCAAGATTAATCATATCTCCCTTTTTATTCAGGGGGAAGGTCGCAGTTTTGCCGAGGCATGTGCGGTAATCAGGATGAGCGCCGTAGAGGCGCATGAGCTCAGGGATGACATCATTCCATGAGTCGATATGGTTGTTAAGGCATGCGAAAAAAGAATCACTGGCGCTTATAATTTTAAAAGCATGGTCGCACAGGGCAAGAGGTGCCCGTGATTCGGCAGCCGAGAGGTTGCAGAAAAAGGCGTTGATGTCGCGGTGCTCTGCCAGTTTATTATGGATATGATAGGAGTTGATAAAGTGAGACGACAGGAGCCGGTGTTCTCTGAGTTTTTCGGGGCTTAATGAGGTTTTATCTATTTTTATGCCAATAAGACCGTTGTTGTCTTTATGGATGCCGGATATTACAATAAACCCTCCGTATCGTTCGCTCAATGCGTTAAAAAGCGGGTTCGTCCTGGTAAGCATTTCCGTTTTGTTCAGGTCAAGCTGCAGGGTCATAGTCGCGGGTATCTCGCGGAGCAGGGGACTTTTAAATATGCAGTACTCCTCGTATTTTTGGTAGGTTTCCATAAAGCTGTTGTCGCCGGCATGCAGGTGTATATTGAATCCTGACCAGTCCTCTTCGGGGTTTCCCAGGTGGCAATAGTCCAGGTCAAAGTGTTTTTCATAGGTATTCAACAATATCTCCCGAAAGGCCGGGTCTTCTATTGATGAATTTATTTCGTTTATAGCCCTGCTCAGGGCATTAAGCTGTTTTTCGGTAAAGCGTGTTTTTTCTGATGTCATGGCTTCTTTTTATTTTTTATTTTCCAGATATGTTACCCGAGATCCCGGGAACTTCTATCGCACCTATTGGTATAACCATGTTTTCATATAATAGTGCAAAAAATATTGACATCTTAATAATATGCAATAAAAATTTGTACATATATAATATTTGTTACCAGCAGGCACATGTTCAATAAGTTTATTTCAAGCATATCGTCCGACCTCGAGGATGAGGAATATCCCCGGAGAATACTACATGAGTATTATAATTTTTTTCACCTTAAGCGGGCTCATCTTGCCGGGCTTGATCAAAATTTAAACACCCATTTTTATGAAAGGATCGGATTTCAAAAGTTTGAGGAACTGTACCTGACGTATGAAGACTATGATACATTCAAGCCCGGCTATATGCCAGTGCCATTACAGGCAGTACCGGTACATGTTGATTCTAAAGAAATGACACAATTAAACGATATAAATCAGTTGTACCAGAGCTTTGAAGGTGAGTTTACATGTATTATTGGCTCTATTCATCCTACACTTTATGGAATAATCGGTTTGAGTGATAGTGAAGATTACTCGGCAGAAGAACTCAGGCAGCACCAGATTATATCTCCCATGATTGTAAACTCATACTACCAGCATACTAAAATAATACAGTCTCGGGACATGACCCGTTTTCTTGGAGATGAATTTTTCAGTAACAGGCTCTGCGCTGTGGTTGATGAGCAGTGTTCTGTTCTGTACAGTCACCGGGAATTCATGACAGAGCTGCGCCTCAGGGGCCTGGAATGGAATACGCTTGTAAACATGGTACGCCTTTTTAAACGTCCGCACCTGATAAATATACACGGCCTCAAGGAACGCGTAACCCTGCCGCTTGAATCATCTTCGTCAGCGGTGACCCTTGAGCCAGTGGTGAGCGGCGGCACTCTTTTTCTTGTCATCGAAATACATGACAGAGGAAACCTCCCTTCCATCACTCCCCGCGAGCGGGAGATTTATCTTCTCATCAGGCAGGGGTGCGCCAACCGTAACATCGCCCATGCCCTTAATATTTCATCCGAGACCGTGAAGCGGCACCTTTCCAATCTCTTTCTCAAGGCCGGGGTCAAGAACCGCACCGAGCTGTCGCACCTGGTGCTGTAGGGCTTTTAGCATTATTAAAATACTTGAATATTGTCAGATATATATTAAATAATGGAATATCGAATGAGACAATTAAAATGTTTATTGCGAGATCTTTTTAAAACACGCACATGTGGTGTGATACATGAAGAAAATATTAATCTATCTTGATACATCGGTTATCGGAGGAGTATTTGACAGCGAGTTTAAAGAGCACTCGATCCGGATTGTTGAAAGTATCAAAGAAGATAAATTTATTGGGGTGATATCCGAGATAACCATCAGAGAACTGGAAAGCGCTCCTGATTTTGTAAAAAAGGATTTTGAAATCTATGAGGAAAAGTTGGAAGTCGTCAGGGTTTCTGATGAAATAAAAGATCTTGCTGAAAGCTATATTTCAGAAAATGCGGTATCTGAAAAGTATTTTGAGGACGCATTGCATATAGCCTGCGCTACGGTTTATCAGGTAGACGTATTGATAAGCTGGAATTTTAAGCACATCGTTAATTATAATAGAATAATGCAATATAATTCCGTAAATTTAAAGAACGGCTACAAGAGTCTGCAGATTTTTTCACCGATGGAGATATTACATGATGAAGAATAAGGAATTCGATTGTGTCAAAATGACAAGGAATATACGCGATAAACTTTATGAACAAAATAAAGGTAAAAGCCTTAAAGAGTATGCTGATACTCTTGTCCGTGAGGCCCATAAAAGTCCCTTATGGAAAAAGGTTATCATTGATAATAATTCGCGCCTCATCCATACGCCCCGATGAAGGCGGCATCCATGATATCATCAGCAGGGGTGCGCCAACCGTGACATCGCCCATGCCCTTAATATTTCACCCGAGACCGTGAAGCGGCACCTTTCCAATCTCTTTCTCAAGACCGGGGTCAAGAACCGCACCGGGCTGTCGCACCTGGTGCTGTAGCATAATCATCAAACATCCTCAGAATTCGATCAGTCATGATATTTCGCACAACTGCTCTTCGCCATGATTTTCAGTTTTTGGTGAAAAAATCTTTTTTTGAAAAAAACCGGGCAACTACAACTTTTGGGTAATTGACTGAATGATTATAAGTGGTATATTTTTCTATTCTTTTACAATAACGCGAAAGCCTGTAGTGCTGTAATGATGAAACAATCAAGACTTTTTATTAACAATGGAGTTATAAAATGAAAAATAAATTATTATTAATGTCTTTTATGGTTATAACCCTGTTGCCCATGCAGGCAAGCAGTAAAGGAGATACTGTAGAAAAAGAAGGAGTCAGATTGTATCTCTATAAATCAGATGTTCTCGGTGGCAGAAAAATGCTTTTACACCTCATTAACGACAATATCTATGAAGTCGAAGTCAAGATCTATATAAAAACATGGATCAGGGATTGTGAGTCCTACGATGAAGTAACTGAAATAATAAAGCCGGATTCTTATGTAAAAGTTGTTCATACTGGATGCCCCCTGCCTTTCATGGTTGAATCCCGGAAACACAGGTATGATATTTTATCTGTTAAAAAAGTTGAATAAATAGATTACTTAAACGCAGCACGAATGAATCACGGAATGTATTATTATCGTGGTTTTTTTAATTATTAACTCTATCAAAGGAGAGTCTCTGTCATGAAGTTTAATGCTATCCCTTTTAATGTTTTCAGAAATAAAAAGTTAATACGCGCTGTTTCTATTGTCGTCCTTTTTTCATTCACTACTCTTTCGTGCGTGACCAATTACCAGTACATAAAATCAATCCCTAAAAAATCAAGAATGGCAGTGCTCGTGGCGAACAAAAGCGGGCTGATCAAGGATGGCAGCCTGAAATATTCGTACATCTATGACGCAATCCGCAAGGCGAACTATGTTCCTGTCGCGATGAATGAAGTCCAGATTGATGTTAAAATTAATTGCGGTAACCCCATAGTGTTCGATGATTTTAAAAAATACCTGGTAGAGACAAAAGTGGATTACCTCATGGTTGTCTATGTCTGGTCTTCAGGCCTTGACGAAGATTTGAAAATATCAATCGTGAGCGTTAGTGACATGGAAATAGTCGCTAACAGGTATTATAAAAGGCGGTTAATGACCGGTCTCTGGGCGGGTTTAACACCACTGCTCGGACTGGGGTTGCTTATCTGTCCATGGTTGTATTTAAAAGATGCTGACAATTCCAACTATGATAAAATCGTGCAATTTATCAATCAGTTGTAAGAAGCTGCCTCGTTTTGATGTTTTAGGTTCTGTGGGGAAAGATATTATTTTGTATGAGAATATGATGTATTAATAATGCATGATACTTTACCACTTCATTCAGGAGAATAAAATGGATTTATCAAAAAGACCATATATGAATAACCTAAAAGTTATGGTTATTATACTTTTTTTCTGCGGATTAATAGCGTGTGCTGATAGTAAAAGCGACACTGCTGCGGGCAGCGGTGAAATAGAAACCTTTACCGAAGACCTGCAGAAGAGCCTTCCCCACCCCGGGACCCCTGTTGAAAACAGCAGCCGGTTAAATTCATATAAAGAAAGTTATGAATCATATGACGAGGCCGTTTTAGAAGGAGAGGGAGGCATGTTTGACAAGGTCTTCGGTGACGGGCCCACGTCAACATTCTTCATGGTCGGCACCGTGGACAAGCTCATCACTGAAATTCTCAACGCCGAGGACCAGCAGGACAACATTTTGAAGGGGGCCTCGGCGGAACTCACACTTCCGTTTTTCGGCGATGCGGTGAGTGTCGACCGTACTTTTTCATATAACGGCACATTCGCCAGCACGGTTTCACTTGACGGCACAGCATATACGTTCAATTTTACGGTGTTCGAAGGCGGTTATACTTCGAATGATATCTTTGTCGCGGCCATCAGGGTAAATTTCGATATCGGTAAAGTAATTGATTGCTCCATTATCTTTTATGGACAGCGCGACTCAAGCGGGAGGCTCACGGTAAAGCTTGCCAGGTATGAGACCGAAGGATCGGAAACGGATATCGGCCATGCCCAGTTTTATTTTAACCGTGACAGTGAAGACGCGCCTTTCCAGTATAAATGCGTAGCGCAAAGTTCCGATGATGAAAAAGACGACGTATTTTCCATTATCGGAGCGGGAACGCTGGAACGACTGGTCATGCGCAGGCGCTCATGCGGCGATACTGATGAAGATGAATTAATCGACAGTTTTATTGATCAGTATTATGTTGCTGACTACGACAGTTCCACCGGCGAGTTTGCCGATGATCCGGTGTTTGAGGACTCAAGTACCGATGCATTTGATATAGACGGCGATGGTTTTACCGGAACAGGCGGACTCGGTAATATAATTGATATACCCGCGGAACACGGGATGGATGCCTATGAAGCGGATATACACGCTGCGGACATGTGGGATTTTTCGGAGCCGACAACCTTACCCGCAGACAGAGAGGCAGTGACGCCTGACTGGGACATATAATGTTCATGATAAGCGGTTCATTTTTGTCGTTAGCATTGAATTATTAATACCGTTGTAATTTCCGGATTTCAGGTATAAACGCTTATTGGATGTCAGGATCATGATAAATCCGATATCCAGGTTATCATGAAAACCTCAAATTTTAAAAAGCCCTGCATGGGGGCTTTTTAGTCAATACTTACTTATTTGGGTTACCTGCTCTTCGACATTTTAACAGGCTCAATGTGAAGCAGGCTCAGTGACCGGGATATCGCCCTGATATACATTACGGGAGCATAATATTTGCATTGACAAGACACTTGCCAGGCATCATAATTCCATCATGATCAAGCTTGATAAAATGAAGATTGACACCACGGCTTTATCCATTTCCAGCGATTTTAATCCTTCGGATGATATCGAATATTGGCGTTCCAAAACCCATGAGGAACGGCTCAATGCGGTGGAGGTAATGAGACAGATAAATTATGGCACTTCATATCCCCGAACCATTCAAAGATTTTTTGAGATTGCTGAATAAGCACGAAGTCGAGTATCTGCTGATAGGTGGCTATGCCGTCGCATTTCACGGATATCCGCGCGCTACTGCCGACATGGATATTTTTATCGCCGTCAATCCGGGAAATGCCGCGAAAATGAATTCAGCCGTAAGAGAATTCGGCTTTGACGTTCCGGGCCTTTCTGCAGATGTTTTCTTAGACACAAGCCATGGCATAATCCGTATGGGGGTCCCTCCACTAAGGATCGAAATCATGCTTTCGATTTCCGGGGTTGATTTCCGGGAATGTTTCGAAAAAAAAATCGTGTTCAAAGATGGAGATATTGTCATCAACATAATTGACAAAGAGAGCCTTGTAATAAACAAAAAAGCGGCGGCGCGCCACAAAGACTTGAGCGACCTGGACTACCTTCCTTAAATCACATGCCGATAGATTCAATAATTCATGCGGCGAAACACGGGCGAGTCCTCGATATTCATCATCACCGGGGCCGCTAATTTTAAAACGCCCCGCATCCGCGGCATTTTTTGTCAATCATCCTGTACAGCGGTCCTGAAAATAAAATTATGTTGACACTTTTTGTGGATGGAGTAGTCTAATAGAAGATCAGGTTAAAGAAATGAAAAAGTCGATTGCCGAAACCAATAAATACATGAACACTGAGAACAAGCGTCAGGAAATGATCGTTGACGCGGTCTATTCTTCCGCGAAGATTGAAGGCTCGAAAACAACCAAAAAAGCGCTCCGCGATTATTATAAAGCGCGATATTCTAAGAAATCCTCTCAATAAGTTTTTCTTCTATTATTTCCTCCAGCGGTTTGTAATTTTTGCTGTATCCTTCCCGGACGCGTTTCAGGTAATCAAGTTCATCAGTCATCAGGTTCATGCCGATCATGGGAAAATTATTTTTTGCCAGGATAATATCACCCAGGAGCCGGCCGATCCTTCCGTTTCCTTCCCGGAATGGATGAATAAAAAGAAATTCAGAAACCGCCTCCGCGACTTTCAGTGAAATAATCTCAATATCATTAATGGATTCAGCGCTTGTTTTCTGTACCAGCCGGTCGAGGCCATCAATTCCGTTCAGATACGACATCCGCCATGTCCATTCCGTGTGATGAGTGCTTGACCCTTTTGAGAGCTCCACTGTCCTGACTTTCCCGGCAAAGGGGTATATCTTTTTAAATACCATGTCATGCCAGGCGGCAATCATTTTAAAAGTAATAATTGTGTCCGGTGCTAACGCGCGGGTAAGATGCTCGTAAACATCAACCAGGGCTGTATCTTCATAAAACTGTATTTTTTCCTGATCGGTGGTCTTAAGGTAATTAATGGGTATCCCGTTTGTTCTTGATATGATCATCTCCGCGTTTTCTGATTCCCATTCCTGCCAGGGGTTGTCAATTATTGATTTCCCGATAAGGCTTGCCATTGTCAGGGTTGGATTGCTTTTCCGGGCTTTCATGCCGGGACTGTCCCCGATGAAATATTTCTCATCAGTTGTGTACCAGTAAGTGAAGGCCTTTCCCTTTTTTGTCCGGTGGGAATAATGATGGTCCTTGATCGGTCGGCTTTTAATCATGCTTGCTTAATCCGGGTCACGTTGTTTTTGTTCTGGCGATAGTATGTTTTTCCTTGTACCGTACAGCCCGGTCCTTTTTTAAAAGGGCACCTATTGAAATGTCGTGGTCAATGCAGAAGTGGGCTATTGCCTTGTGCTCCTCGCCGGTCAATGGGACGGTGGGCCGCTTAAGTGTTTCGTAGGGGTTCTTTTTTTCTTTCATGGGCTAAGTCAAATTGTCAATAATTTAAAAAAAGCCTTACATCCGGGTCTTTTTTTGTCAATGATTACACATTCGGGTTTGATTTAATTTGTTCTTATAAGATTCATTCAGTCTCTTGGAACGGGTTTTGGCGGCGGAAATTTCTATGTATCCAATAAAAATCGGCCTTCGCTCAGGCTCCTGTACCTCTAAAATAAAAAAATACCCTTCATCAACAGGTTTTTGTTATATTTTTTATTCAATAAAGATTATAATCTTATACTACGGGGACAAGGACCAATCGATATGAAGGCATTCAGTATACAAAAATCGCTGTTCGTATTGATATCGATAGCCATGTTCATTCTGACCAGCGCCATAGGTGTTTTCTGGCTGTATTCCGAATTCGAAAAATTCAATGCCGAATCGGCAAGGCTCGAGTCCGAAATACTGGCTGAAAAAAAAGACACGGTGCGCGGGGTCGTGAACAGCACTTTCGACTACATGACCTACCGGCGCGGCCAGATAATGTCGCTGCTTAAAAAGTCTCTCAGGGACCGGGTTTACGAGGCCCACTCCTTCGCCACAAACATCCATGCGCAATACAGAACCTCTAAAGGCGACGATGAGATAAAAAAAATCATCATCGAAGGGATGCGGCCCATCAGGTTCAACAGCGGCAGGGGCTATTTCTTCGCGGGAGACGAACACGGCATAGAACAGCTCTTCGCAGACAGGCCCGAAATGGAAGGCAAAAACCTCTACGACATGCGCGACACAAGGGGGGCCTATGTCATCCGTGACATGATCGATATCGTCACCGGAAAAGGCGAGGGTTTTTATACCTATTACTGGACAAAGCCGGGAACTCCGGGAAAAAACCACCCGAAGATGGCGTTTGTGAAGCTCCTCGAACCCTACCGCTGGTTTATCGGCACTGGAGAATATCTGGACGATTTCAAGAGCGACATCCAGAAGGAGGTGCTGGAAAGGATCTCTCATATACGGTTCGGGAAAAACAACGAGGGATACATTTTCGTGGTGACCTACACCGGAATGACGATCATGAACCCGGTGCAGCCGGAAATGATCGGCCAAAACCACTGGGACCTCACCGATCCTGACGGGGTCAAGGTCATCCAGGAGGAAAGAAAGGCGGCGAGAAAGCCGGGCGGGGATTTCATCTACTACAAATGGCCAAAACCGGGCGCAGGGAAAATCATCATGAAAGTGTCATTTGTCAGGGGCCTCGACGAATGGCGGTGGATGTTCGGCGCCGGGACCTACCTCGATGAAATCGATACGATGATAGCTGAAAAAAAACAAGAGCTCAGGCGATCGGTCCTGCAAAGCGTTTTGAAGATACTGGTGATCCTGGTAATGGCCTATGTCCTGGCGCTGTCGATTTCAATCTTTCTTGCAAGGAGATTCAACAGGGAGTTCAGCATTTTCACCTCCTTTTTCCAGAAATCAGAGAAGTCGAACATCCCCATAGACGACGAAAAACTCAAATTTACCGAATTTAAAGTGCTCGCAGATTCGGCCAACAGGATGGTTGCCGGGCGCGAAAAAATTCAGCGCGAGCTGATCGAAGCGAAAGACAGGGCGGTCGAGGCGAACCAGGCGAAAAATTATTTTCTCGCCAGTGTCAGCCATGAAATACGCACACCGATGAACGCCATAATGGGCATGACCGACCTTGTATTGCAGACCGACCTTGACACCGAGCAGAGGGAATACATCGGGCTCGTGAAAATGTCGACCGACAATCTATTGAACCTGATCAACAACATCCTCGAATTCTCCAAAATCGAATCAAAAAAAATATCGCTTGAATCCCGGAACTTTAACGTCGTGTCCGTGCTCAGGCAGGCCGTCGGTCTTTTCGAAGCGTCTGCGAGGGAAAAGAACCTGGCCCTCAGGCTCGATGTCGATAAAAACGTGCCGATGCATGTCAGGGGAGACCCCCGTCTGCTCACACAGGTGCTGATCAACCTTATCTCCAATTCGATAAAGTTCACCAACAGCGGGGGCATAGACGTACATGCAGAAAGGATCGGCCATGAAGCAGATAACTCCCTGGCCGCGATTTCATTTTCGGTCAGAGACACCGGCATAGGCATACGTACAGACAAGCTCGACATCATTTTTGAAAGTTTCAGGCAGGCTGACCCGTCGTTCACCAGAAAATACGGCGGCGCCGGTCTCGGCCTCACCATCAGCAAGGAGCTGGTGGAACTGATGGGGGGATCCATATCAGTGAAAAGCGATTCCATAAAGGGAAGCACCTTCAGCTTCACGCTCTCATTCATAATCAGCGACAGCCCGCCCGCCGCTCACCGCGGGACAGAACCGGGCCGGGATGAGCAAGCCGGGGCTTCTTACTCGATACTCGTCGCCGAGGACAACGAGGTGAATGCGCGCATGGCAACGATCATGCTCGAAAAGAAAGGCCACTCGGTATCTATCGCGCGCAACGGGCTTGAGGCAATGCAAAAAACCTCGAACGGAGACTTCGACTTGATACTCATGGATATAGAGATGCCCGAAATAGACGGCATTGAGGTGACCAGGCTCATCCGGCAGGGCAAGGCGGGTGAATCAAAACAAAACATCCCGATCATCGCCATGTCGGCGCATGTGCTTGAAGACATCAAAAATGAATGCATGCATGCCGGGATGAACGATTTCATCGCCAAACCGGTCAACATCGCCCATATCAACCGTATCCTGGCCGGAGCCATGGCGAAACACGCCGGATGAACCGCTAGACCCGGTACCTGCCACCGTCCGTACTGACAATTCCCTCTGCCGCCATATCATCGGGTATTCCTGCAAAATAACCGGCGTCGAGTCCGAGATCCGGAGCGATGTCCCCGGAGGTCGGCCCCGGTTTTTCCAGAAACAGTTTCAGCACCATGCCGCAGGCCTGCCGGGCGCCGCGCCCCCGTATTCAGCGACGATCATGCGGGCAACATCATCCCCCCCCGTATCAGTCAAATACCGCCTGATCCCTGGCCGCGTTCAGTTTCTTTTTCACCGCGCTTTTAAAGGGCAGGGTCACCAGCATAACCATGGCGGCCGCGTAGTACACAACGAGAAGTGCCACGCCGAGTCCGTTCCTGAATGTCGCCGCGTCGCTTTCGATGCCGGCAAGCACGATGAGTCCGGTGAGAAAGCCCAGTGCCGAGACAACAAGCAGGGCCTTCTGCAGGGTCTTAAAGAACAGCAGCGAGTCACTGAGTTCTTTTCCCGTGGCCGCGTAACCGGCCATTGCGGACCTGAAGGCACCGGCCATTTCCGCCGGGCTGAAATGGCTGAGCATAACGAGAAAGACCGGGACGAGAAGGAGGGCGATTGAGGGCAGGTCAAAAAAATACATAAACCCGTCAACCAGGGCCATGGCCGCGATGAAAATTCCGCATATCAATATAACGCAGAGAAAATATTGTTTCTTCATAATTGTTCTCCTTAATGTAATACCCGCCTGATTTCATTATCCAGGCCTCATGTTATTTTTACAGACTCTTTAAAGAAAAACTGAAAAAAGCCTTGCAGACCCTGTAAAACTGTAATTATGGTAAATACTGTTTTTTAAGATTGTCAATAAATATAGATTATTATTAAACGGTCAATATTGTTTGAACCTGTTGTATGATCTGGCGGCAATTCAACCCGCGTAAAATTTTAGATACCACGGCGGCGGAGAGTATGCGCGGCTGATATTTCTGCATTTGATTACAAGGGACTTGAAAGGGGTGAACCTGTTCGCGTTTATAGTGGATTTATTATTAGTTGAATTTTAACTATAGCAGGTTGTATCTGGTATTTTTTTGGAACAATAACGATGAAAAGAGTTGCATTGATAATTAATCATCTTTCAGGGGGAGGAGCGGAAAGAGCTGTTTCAAAAATATCTCTCGCTTTAGGCAGCCATTACGACTTATTTCTGGTTCTCTCGGATGGATCGAAAATCGATTATGAATATGATGGACATCTTGTTGATTTGAAAATACCCCATGCAAAGAATGTTTTTCTTAAAATGATAAATGTGTTCAGAAGGATTGTTAAATTAAGGAACATAAAAAAAAGGTATAACATTGATGTATCGATAAGTTTTCATGAGTTATCGAATGTTGCTAATATTTTTTCCCGAAAACGGGACAAAATAATTCTTTCCGTGAGAAATGTTTTATCTGAAAGGAACAAAAAAGTTGTATACGATAAACTCTATGGAATAGTGATAAAATTGTTTTATAACAGGGCTGATAAAATAATTGCGGTTTCCGAATTGTGCAAATACGATCTTGTGAAAAATTTTAACCTCATTAAAAATCGGATAGAAGTAATTTATAACCTGTATGATTTTGATTCTATTCGGAAAATGAGCGATAAAAAAGATAAAGCTGTTTTGTCCCTTTTAAATCAAAGATACATATCAACCATGGGTCGGCTGGCAGATGCAAAAGGACAGTGGCATTTGATCCGTGCATTTTCAGAGGTTCATAAAATATTTCCTGAAGTAAAATTATATATTTTAGGCGACGGAGAACTTTACGATTATCTCAAATCAATTGCAACCGGTTTGGCACTTGAAGACAGTGTTGTTTTTCTGGGCTTTCAAAAAAATCCTTTTCAATTTCTGGCGAATTCTATGCTATTTGTCTTGCCTTCTCTCTTTGAAGGTTTTCCCAATGCACTGGCTGAAGCCATGGCCTGTGGAATTCCTGTTATTTCTTTCGATTGCCCGTCCGGACCGCGTGAAATACTGGCTGCTGATACCGATATTACTTATCAGACAAAAACAATCGAGTATGCAAAATCAGGACTATTGGTGCCCGTGTGTGATGGATGGAAATACAAGGCTGATGATCCATTGACTGATGGAGAAAATTTTCTTTCAGCAGCCATTACCCAGATGTTGAAAGATAAAAAATTTAGGGAAGCATACGGCAGGGAAGCTCAAAAAAGAATACTCGATTTTGAAGTAAATAGAATTATCGATCAGTGGATTGAAGTGATTGAGTCGGTCTGATCGAATAAATTACCCAGTGGTCCCGGGGCCGTCACCGGCTCGTTTGCCACAATAATTTTTATTAATGCCGGTAGAACAATTTTTTAATTGACTGTTGAAGGTAAAAAACGTCAATTCAATTCGATTTGGACTATAAATTATAAATATGACATAATAGACTTGTTGCGATACTCCCATCCCGCATTTGGGAAAACACCGGTGCTGGTCTTTTTAAGAGACTTCGCCCTTTATATCCCATATATAGATGAGACCGGTCGCATGTCTGATGAAAATACTATATGAATAGAATCATTAAAATTTTTTATCTGCTTTCAAAAAAAGAAAAACGAAAACTCGTCTTTCTGATTTTCGCTCTCATTATTTGTTCTTTTATCGGCGTTATTGGCATCGCTTCCATCATGCCTTTTCTCAGCGTGCTTTCAAAGCCGGACATTATCAAATCAAATGAGATATTATCCTGGATATACTCGACGCTCGGTTTTACCAGTATAAACAATTTCATGCTTTATCTCGGCATAGCCCTGCTCGCAGTCTTCATTTTCAGCAATATGTTTCTGACAACGACCATCTGGATGGAGCTTCACTTTATTCGCATGGTCGGCTATAATATGACCCGCAATCTGCTGATGCGATATTTGAACAATCCTTATTCCTTTTTTCTGACCCGCAACTCATCCGAACTCACCAAGAACCTTTTTTCGGAAGTGCAGCAGGTCATATCAAGCCTTGTTAAGCCGATAATGGAAATCATTGTAAAAGGCATTCTGGCTTTCTCAATTCTCGTTTTTATTGTGGTTATCAATCCGCGATTGGCTCTGATAATGGGTTTGTTTCTGGGGGGCGCCTATGCGGTTATATTCATGTTCATCAAAAGAAAGCTTTCCAAAAACGGCCAGCAGCGCGTTTCAGCGAATGCCCGCCGCTTCAAAATTGCCGATGAGGCCCTGGGAAGCATAAAAGATATCAAACTTCTCGGAAAGGAAAAAATATACATTGATCGTTTCTCACATCCGGCGATGCTTTATGAAAAATCCGTCGCGATCGCCCAGATATTGTCACGTATGCCCAAGTATGTGATGGAAACAGTCGCTTTCGGGGGGATGCTGGCAATCGTCCTCTTTCTTTTTGCAACGAAAAATGATATTTCCGACATTCTTCCACTGGTTGCCCTCTATGCTTTTGCCGGGTATCGTCTGCTCCCTTCACTGCAGGACATGTTCGCGGCCGTAGCCTTGATACGCAGCAATCTGGATTCCCTGGATATAATTTACAATGACCTCAACGGCATGAATGAATCGCTGTTTCCGAACAGAACCGACTATTCAGTGTTGGCGTTCAGTAATCGAATGCATATACGCAAGATGGGCTTCAAATATGAAAGTGCTTCGGACTTTATTTTTAAGAATTTTTCTCTCAGCATAAAGGCGAACACCACCGTCGGCATAGTAGGTCCGACCGGATGCGGTAAAACAACCCTGATCGACATTATTCTCGGTTTGCTTATTCCGTCCGAAGGAGGATTGATGATCGATGGTGTCCTCATAGACGGTTCAAACCGCCACCACTGGCAGAACAATTGCGGGTATGTACCTCAACGGATATATCTTGCCGATGACACCATAACAAGGAATATCGCTTTTGGCATGCCTGACGATAAAATTAATATGGACGCCGTCATCAAAGCCGCAAAGATCGCGAACATACATGACCTGATAACCGGTGACATGCAGGCTGGATATGACACCGTCGTCGGCGACCGCGGAATACGCCTCAGCGGCGGCCAGAACCAGAGAATCGGGATCGCCCGCGCTATATATAACGATCCTGCGGTGCTTATTCTCGATGAGGCGACCTCGGCGCTTGACGGATATACCGAAAAGGCGATCATGGATGCCGTCAACAATCTGTCTCAGAAGAAAACCATTATTATGATTGCACATCGGCTCGCAACCGTTAAAAAATGCGATGTTATCTATGTTCTGAAAAAAGGTAAAATTGTCGAATCCGGAACCTATGATGAATTAATTAAAACCAGCGCATACTTTAAAGAGCAGGGTGCGGGCAAAACTTAAGTAGATGATCATCCATCGCTTTTGCCATTCGTGAATGCCGCCTGCCTATAAATATATTTTATCTGTCAGGTCGTAATGCGTTGACAAAAATGTACCGCCGGTGCAATTATACAGCAGAACAATTAAATATACTGCTTGTTATTTAGCTAATATATTATCTACAAACAATATTGATATAAGGGAACCTCTATAAATTACATTTTTGATGTTCCCTTGTGGGCACAATATCTGATAAAATCAGGAATTATAACCCCCACGAACTCACCCTATCAGGGGGAGAATCAAAGAGGGGGTAAACACCTGATTTTTAGAGGTGCCCATAATAAATTAAGGTCATAAAGGATTAAGCGGGGATGAGTGAAAATTTAAGAATCGGTTTTGTCGGTTGCGGGAGAATCTCAAAACGCCACTTTGAAGCTATTGAGGCGACTAAGGGTATTGAAATAGGAATGATATGTGATATTGATGAAGAAAAAGCCCATAATATTGCGTCACGTTATAATGTCCCGTATGTAACCGATATCAGGGAAATAAAAAACGTTGATATTATCACCATCGCTACTCCGTCAGGTCATCATCCAAGACATGTGATGAAAGCGGCTGAAAACCTTGATGCAAAATTTATTGTATGTGAAAAACCCGTATCGCTTACCGTTCGTGAAGCTGTAGAGATGTTTAATCTTATTCGTAAATACGACAAAATATTGCTGCCAATTTATCAAAACAGATACAATCCCCTTATACACTTTATTCGAGATCTTATTCTGAGCGGTAAAATTGGAATAATATATCAGATTAATGTTAATGTTTACTGGAACAGAAATGATGATTATTACAGAGACAGCTGGCATGGAAGTATCGATGTTGATGGCGGGGTACTTTATACACAGGCGAGCCACTATATTGACATGCTGCTTTTTTTATTTGGCCCGATAACTGAAGCCAAAGGATTCGGCGGAAAGCTTCGCGGATTCCCGACACAGGATAGCGTTTCAGCATCCATTATATTCAAAAACGGCACAGTAGGGAGTCTTAATGCCACTGTGTGTTCGTATCGGAAAAATTATTGCACTGAAGCGACTATAATCGCAGAAAAAGGAACTATACGGCTCTCGGGTACGAACCTGAATACCATCGAATACTGGGATGTGGAAAATATGGAAAAACCGGATATGGATTTTACCATTGACCATATTTATGGGAAAGGTCATGACACAATGTACCAATACATTGTGGAAAATAAGCTTGAAATGTTCCCCAGATATGAAGAAGTTATTGCCGGCATTTCTCTAATGGAAAAACTTTCTTTTTAATTTAAGGATTATTTCTATGGATAAAAATATTTTTATTCACGAATCAGCCTTTATCGATGATGATGTAATTATTGGGGATGGTACGAAAATATGGCATTTCAGCCATATACTTAAAGGATGCCGCATAGGTTTGAATTGTACCATAGGGCAAAATGTGATGATAGGCCCTGACGTCAAAATTGGATCAGGATGTAAAATACAGAATAATGTCTCGCTTTATAACGGTGTAGAGCTGGAAGATGATGTATTTTGCGGACCATCAATGGTTTTCACCAATGTTATAAATCCACGATCATTTATTGAAAGGAAAAATGAATTCAAAAAAACCCTGGTGAAAAAGGGAGCAAGCATCGGAGCAAATGCAACAATCATATGTGGTAACCGTATTGGCGCATATGCCATGATAGCCGCCGGGGCGGTCGTTACCAAAGATGTCGCTGACCATGCCCTGTTTACCGGTGTGCCGGCCCGCCAAACAGGATGGGTATGCAGGTGCGGTAATGTATTACACAAGAATGATGACAATATATTAACCTGCTCGTGTGGAAATGCGTACAGAAATGATAATAATATTTTGACATATCTTAAGCAATAGAAGACGGGATAAGAAATGGAAACATATAATTCACTCATGAAAAAAATCAGAAACAACGAAATTCTCGTGGGAATTCTGGGTCTCGGATATGTCGGTCTCCCTCTTGCGGTATTATTTGCGAAAAAAGGGGTAAAGGTCCTTGGTTTCGAAAAATCTGAAAATAAAACAAAGAAGATAAATGAAGCGATTAATTATATCGGTGATGTAGATGATGCGGAACTGAAAGAAGTTGTCTCGGGGGGGATGCTCAATGCGACAACGGATTTTTCGCGAATAAATGAATGTGATGCCCTGCTTATCTGTGTCCCTACGCCGCTTGACACTTTTAGAAAACCAGACATGAGCTATATAGAAAGTGCCTGTATTGATATCGGAAAACATATGAAAAGCGGCGTTTTTATATCACTGGAAAGCACGACGTATCCCACAACAACAGAAAATTTTATGCTCCCGATAATAGAAAAATATTCTGCCAAACAACATGACACAGACTTCTGGCTTTGCTTTTCACCTGAGCGTGTTGATCCGGGGAATAAGACCTATAAAACTGAAAATACCCCAAAGGTTATAGGCGGATTAGGAGAAAAATCGACTGAACTTGGCGTTGAAATATACGGTAAAGCAATTTCTAATCTTCATCCCGTAAGCAGCCCCAAGGTTTCAGAAATGGTTAAAATTCTTGAAAACACTTATCGCCTGGTGAATATCAGTTTAATAAATGAATTGGCATTACTGTGCGGTAAAATGGATATTGACATCTGGGAAGTAATAGATGCGGCAAAAACAAAACCCTTTGGCTTTCAGGCATTTTATCCCGGACCGGGTATAGGAGGCCACTGCATCCCGCTTGATCCCTTTTACCTCGAATACATTGCCAAGAAATACAAGTTTAATCTAACCATGATTAATACTGCTGACAACATTGAAAATCTCATGCCTCACCGGATGACAATTAAAATAAATTCGGCTCTCAACCGACATGAAAAATCGATTGGCAGCTCAAAGATTTTGTTTATCGGTGTTGCCTATAAGCCTGATATCGCTGATGAAAGAGAAAGTCCGGCTTTACGGATCATGGACGAGGTCGCTAAAAAGAACGGCGCAGTTTATTATAACGATCCTTATATTCCCGAAGTCACGACGGAAGAAGGAAGGCGTTTTACCAGTACAGAGTTGTCTGATGAACTTATACGCGGCATGGACTGTCTTGTCTTCGTTACAAACCATTCTGCTTATGATGTACAGCGGATTGTCCGCAATGCGAAACTCGTGGTAGATCTGCGAAATGCCACAAACGGTATACTTGATAAAAATAAAATCTACAAGCTGTAATATGACAGAATAAGCTTCAGGAATAATCCACTGGAATTAATCATATGTCACAAAATAAACAGAATATTGCTTTTATTGATCTCCAAAAACAACAGCTCATCATTAAAGAGTCGCTGCATAAAAGGCTGAACAGGGTTCTTGATCACGGCAAATACATCATGGGCCCTGAGATTGACGAGATGGAAGAACGCCTTGCCGAATATGTCGGAGTAAAACACTGCATCTCTCTTTCAAGCGGAACTGACGCGCTGCTGGTCCCGATGATGGCACTGGGAATCGGCAGTGGCGATGAAGTAATTACGACTCCATTTACTTTTATCGCAACAGCGGAGATGATCGAGTTGCTCGGCGCCAAACCGGTCTTTGTCGACATCAATCCAATGACCTACAACATTGATCCCGAATCAATAAAAAAAGCGATAACAAAGAAAACCAGGGCCATAATACCCGTCAGCCTCTATGGGCAGTGCGCTGATCTTGATGCCATCAATGATATTGCCGGAACCTTCGGGCTGCCGGTTATTGAAGACGCAGCCCAGAGTTTTGGAGCGACCTATAAGGGAAGAAAATCCTGCGGCCTGTCGACAGTCGGTTGCACCAGTTTTTTCCCATCCAAACCGCTGGGTTGTTATGGAGACGGGGGGGCCTGTTTTACCAATGATGATGACCTGGCGCTCAAGATGAGGCAGATACGCGTCCATGGACAGGACCGGCGATATCATCATCCCCTGATCGGCATAAATGCACGAATGGACACCATCCAGGCAGCGGTTATCCTGGCAAAGCTGGAAATATTCGATGACGAAGTAAAATCCAGGATGGAGATCGGGGCGCGGTATACGGAGCTGTTAAGAGATCACGTTATAACACCATATGTCGAACCGTTCAATACCAGCGTGTATGCACAGTATACGATACAGGTCGACGAAAGAGACCATCTGATCGCAAAACTTGGCGAGGCGGGAATACCCACCGCGGTCCATTATCCGGTCCCTCTTCATAAGCAGCCGGCTTTCGTGCAATATAGTAATATTCACTTACCGGTAGCTGAAAAAATATCCCGGCGGGTTGTGAGCCTGCCCATGCATCCGTATTTAAACACTGCAGACCAGGACTCGATTGTTAAAAATATTATCATGCGATGACATCTGCCGTCATTGCTATAACGTTCATTTAAGCAATCCCGCTGAACATAATTATTTTTATTGACCGGTTGCATGAAGAGTTCAGTGTGTGAAACAATACAAGAGCGATAGTGATATCGAAATTCATTCATGTCCGACCGGTAAAATTAAGAAACACTAGTTCGAGGAGCCAAAATAAATGAAATTGCTCACAGTCATTGGCGCAAGACCACAGTTCATAAAAGCCGGTACGGTCAGCAGAGAGATAAAGAAACATCGGACAATTAAAGAAATCATTGTCCATACCGGCCAGCATTACGATTTAAATATGAGTGATGTCTTTTTCGAGCAGATGAAAATTCCGACACCGGATTACAACCTTGGCGTCTCCGGAGCATCACATGGTGCCATGACAGGCCGTATGATACAGGAAATCGAAGAAGTTTTACTGAAAGAAAAACCTGACAAGGTCCTTGTTTACGGGGATACAAACAGTACTCTCGCAGGAGCCCTGGCAGCCGTGAAAATTCATATTCCCGTGGCCCACGTTGAAGCCGGGCTCAGAAGTTTTAATATGGATATGCCGGAAGAAATAAACCGTATTCTTACTGACCGGGTAAGCACTTGGCTTTTCTGTCCTACTGATGTGGCCATATCAAACCTTGAAAAGGAAGGTTTCCCCCACATGTCGACCAGCGGGATATTACAACAAGTGACGAAGTCCGGCGATGTCATGCAGGATGGCGCGATTTTCTATTCAAACTTTGCCCGGAAGCCGGAGGATGTATCTATTCCTCAGGATTTCATTCTGGCAACTGTTCACCGCGCGGAAAACACTGACAACCCGGTAAACCTTGGCAATATCGTAGAAGCGATGAATAATATTGCACAGTCAGGCAAAAAAATTATTCTGCCACTGCATCCCAGAACAAAGAAAATGCTGAAAAGTATTGAAACAAACTTTATTGATGATGTCATCGTTATAGATCCAGTAGGATATCTCGAAATGGTATACCTTTTAAAGCATTGTTCCATGGTTATGACAGACAGCGGCGGCCTCCAGAAAGAAGCTTTCTTTTTTAAGAAACCATGTATTACCCTGCGTGATGAGACTGAATGGGTTGAACTGGTGGACAACGGATTTAATTTGCTGACGGGAGCAAATAAAGAATTGATTATTGACCTGTATCACAAGGCCGATTCTCTCTTTTCAGATAATTATTCAATAGACCTTTACGGGAACGGAATTGCCAGTGAAAAAATAGTAAACGAGCTGGCAGCGGTAAAATAGTTCAATAAAATGTGAGCAAGCAAAGTAATATTATGAAAAAGAATGTGCTTATCGCCGGCGTTGATTACGCCATGCCAAAACTTTTTTATTTTAAAAAATTCTGGCAGGAAAAAGGATACGGGTATGTGTTTTATGGAAATGACCGGATGAAGGTCATGAAAAAATTTTCAGATGTACCATTTTATCCTTCTCAGATAAACACGAATTCCGATTTGTTTTTTTCCCTGAAGGAAGTCCTGTTATTGATAAAAATTATACGAACAGAAAACATCAGGTATTGTGAATACTATTACACTGCTCCATTCCTGCAAATGCTCGTTGTGCTTGCCGTCATGAAACTATGCGGAATCAAGATCATATCCATATACAGGGGCGGCGAGATATATTACTGGCACAAGCATTCAATCTTTAAAAAATATTTTCTGAAAATGGCAAATAAATTGTCGCATAAAATAGCCTACAAGGAAATGTACATGCCTGAAATACTGGAAAAAAATGGCATGTATCAGCAGGACAGAATGTATCACTGGGCAAATTCGATAGAATATGCGGAATTACCATCTGATTATAACTCACAAAAAGAAAATGTACTTCTTTTTCATAACAGCTTTAAGGAATGGCGGCATCCCGATTTTCTTATTGATGTCATCAACAGGTTGAAAGAAAAAACACCGGATTTTAAGCTCATACTCGCCGGATACCGGGAAGATGCCGACAATGATATTTTAAAAACTATTAATGATAAAATAAATAATTACGGATTATCTGGTTTTGTGGAGATATATGATTTTGCCGCTAATGAACCCGATTACTATTATAAACAATCCAGGGTCTTTCTCCTTCCCTCAGATCTTGTGTACTGTAATTATTCTTTACTCGAAGCCATGAATTGGGGCGTGGTCCCCATCGTGAGCGAACTTGATAAAGACAGTCATCTGATCATTGACCACGAATCAGACGGTTATATTATCCCGAATATTGAGGAGCAATGGAGCAGTTCGATCTACGATCTTTTGACAAATGAAAACCACTTCGAAAAGATGAGCAGGATGGCGAACCAGAAAATATTTAACAATTATAATTCCCAAAAAAGATTTGAAAAGTATTATGATTTCATCAGGGTTGCTGAATAATGGTTTAAAATACTTCAGATGGTAATGTATAATTATTAAACACAATGAATACACTTCACAATGAGTTACGCCTCGGATGATATAATATCAAAAATATTGTTTGATAAAATCGAATCTTTACAAGATTTCCAATGTATTAATAAAAGAGTTATAATTTTTCTTTGCATCATAATTTTTTTTGTATTGTTCGTATGAGTGAGTACGATTTTTTTTATTTTTAAAAAAAACGATTTTTGTCAATGCTTCCACTATTTCTTCAATATGTGCTTGGGATGAAAGCAATATCCCGTTATATCCGTCAATAATCATGTCACTGATACCCCCGATATTTGGCGCTATAACAGGGATATGACAACTCATTGCCTCCATTATGGAGACGGGAACGCCCTCGGATTCACTTGTATTAATGAATACATCAATTTTATTCTTCTCATAAAAAGAATAAACTTCGCTATTTTTCAATTCCCCGGTAAAATTATGTTTTATATTTTTTTTATTAAATTCGAGTTCATCGATAAGAGAAAGAAGCTGAGGTTCAAGCGGCCCATCACCTATGTGGGTCCATATTATTTTATCGTTAATAATATCAGAGATTACGGCTATGGATTTTATTATTTTATCAATGTTTTTAACCGGAACCATAAAAGCGCACGAAACTATATGAAAAAACCCGGGATCAGACGGGGAGGTAATAATTTTTTGATCATCGACTCCCAGTCTTTTTGTTTCAAGTAAACCCTTGTTATAACCATAAGTAGTTATCAAATAGTCTTTTGCTTTATCTGTAATTGTAAATATTTTATCAATATTATCAAGGTATCTCCTTCGCAGGGGCATGTAATTATCTTTTCTTCTTTCTCTGTAAAGGTCAAAACCATGAACACGGGTACAAACTTTAAAGCTGCACCTGTGAATTCTTTTTATTCTTTGCAAAGCATAAGTAACTTCTGTAAACCAGTATGTATAAAAAACATCAATTTGATTATTTAAAAAGTATTCATACAGTAACGTTTTATAACGATATAATCTGCTATACGTGGCCAGATTTGTCAGGAACATGTCAGGGCTAAATGTTTTTTCTTTAACAACTTCAATCCAGAAAGAAGGAGTAAAAATTGCTTTCATAGAATTCAGTATTTTATTGAATATAGAAAGTGGTCTATTAATCAGGGTATAATCAAGGGTAATATTAGGCGGGATATCTCTTATCTGCTCTCCTTGAGCGACAGGCATTATTATGAGCTTTATACCGTCATGTTCTCCCCAATATCTGATTTCAGTCTCTAAGAATTGTTCCCCAGGATAATAAGGAAATGCTGCGGTGATAAGGACAATTTTTTTTTCTGACATTACAATATAAACTCCAGGGCAACGATCTCCCATAAAAAAGGGTATTTTCTTAGTAAGTATTTTAAAGATATTTTTTTGGCAATGAACCTTGTTGAGGCATATTTATTATCTACCTGAGAAATGTAACCGGTGAATTTATATGCTCAATTACATCAGCAAGTATAATACTATTATTGAATTTGATATAATTGTCTGGTCAATGATTCAATGAAATGATTAATATTATTATTTTTATTCAAGATGTTAATTAATTTAACATCCTTAATATTCTTGCATACATATTGTACATCCAGGGATGTCTGGGTAAAAGATTTAGTTCTTGCTTCCTTGGTTTTTGATAACGGCATATCGGCAGATATTGTACCTCTTTTTTGCCGCCAATCATAAAGATCTTCTGCTAATGCGTCAATATATACTACAATATCTGAAACGATTGATTTATTGAATAAGATATGATTAACTTTATCAGAGTCAAATTTTGATAAATTTTTTATCGAACGTGATCTATGAAAAGGGCCTTCATCAATCACTATATATTTTTTTTCAGATTGCTTTTGCCTGTGCATTAAAACCTGTGGAAAGTACCACAATTTGATGTATTTCTTAATTAATTTTATATTGGGTAACCGGCATTGGATAATTTTAATAAATGATCTTATGAGAATTAATATATTAAAAAGATCTTTTTTACTATATTGGGATTTGGTTATGAATAAAAAATCAGGATTATTAGATTGTTCTTCTTTAAACTTATCAAATAAAAATGATTTACCAATGCCTGACATTCCAACAAATTCGACATAGTATGATTTTTGTGCGGAGGAAAGCTTCATTTGAATTATGATATTATTTTTTTTATTTATTAAATTCAGATATATAAACATCTGATTTATTTTTCTATAAATATTATATGTCAATAACAATACTGTGCGATGTACAGTTTTTAAGAATGACCATGTCATATCATATCAGCAGCTCGACTTCGGCACTGGATGGACATACTGAAAATATAATTATGGATACCATAATCATGATCGCCCACCGGCTTACCACGCTGAAGAAATGTGATATTATCTATGTAATGAAAAAGGGAAAAATCGTGGAATCCGGAACTTATGAGGAGCTCTCCCATTCAGGCGGCTATGTTAAAGAACAGGATTCAGGCGGTATCAAACATTAGGCTGCCTGCCTTTTGCCTCAAATAAAAAGGCCGCTCCTGAAGCGGCCTTTTTCGGTATAGCATAAAGCATTTATTCTATGCGCGGGATCAGCACGATATCGACACGCCTGTTCAGGGCCCTGTTCTCGGGCGTGTCATTGGCGACAATCGGATGAAACTCGCCGTACCCGGCTGCCCCGAACCGCGTTTTATTTAGCTTCTTCTCCTGAAGAATGTAATTAAGCACTGAAAGCGCCCTTTCCGTTGAAAGCTGCCAGTTGTCGCGGAACTTTCTCGATTTAATGGGGATGTTGTCAGTATGTCCTTCAATCATGATCGTGTTCTCGGGATATTTCGCGAGAATTTCGGTTATCTTGTCAAGCGCGGGAAGTATTTCTTTTTTCAGGTCAGACGAACCCGAGTCGAAAGAAATGCGGTCATCAAGATTGATGATGAGCTTGTTATGGAATTTTTTAAGCCTGATCTGCCCGAGCTTGATCTCTTCGGAAAGTTTTTTTTCCAGCTCATTGGCCTGGTCCGACATGCGCTCAAGCTCTTCTTTCTGGGCCTGGGTCAGCTTTTTAAGGCTTGAAAGCTCATTATTAAGGTTCGCGATGGTGGCGTTGAGTTTCGAGATTATGTCAGAGTAGTTTTTCTTGAGCTCTTCCATTTCGGCGAGATGCCGGTCGCGTTCCTCTTTGAGCTGTTGCCTGGCTTTCTGCAGCTCCTCCTCGTACCGTGCCTGCATTTTTTTGTTTTCCTCAATCAGGTCCTGCTCGCGGTTGCTGCTCTTTTGTTTAAGGATGTCAATGGTCCCCTGAAGCTCGGCAGTTCTCTTGTCGCACAGGTCCCTGTCTTTTGCGTTCTGCGCGTTGAGGTTGTCGATCTTTTTGTTCAGGTTGTCTATCTGGTTTTCAAGCTCCTTGATCTTCGTCTGTAAATTCGATTTTTCATTGCTGTACTGGTTCTGAAGGCTCTTGAGTTCAAGCTCGACTGAAACTTTCTCATTGTAGAGATTTTTATATTCAGTCTGGGAGTAGAGAAGCTTGGCGTCCCCCGGTATGGCCGCTAAAAGAAAGGCGGCAAGAGCGGGCAACAGCACGATGATGGATGTTTTTTTATTCATGTCTCTGCTCCTTGTGTTATATGTTTTCGGTGTAACCGGTATTCTGCAGCTCCTGCTTTGCCTGCTTCAGGAGCTCAGCGGTTTTTTTCTGTTTTTCTGTTTTGGTATCGAGTAGTTTTTTTTGCTTGGTGTAATATTCTTCATAGGTCGATACGTTGATCAGCGTTTTCTGCTCTTTGCTGTCTTTGTTGTCCGCGGGCGTGTCGGTGATGCCCAGTTCGGTTTCCTGGTAGACCCGCGCGATCCGCGCTTTTTCAAGTTCCATCTCGGCGACCTTCACTGCCAGCCCCGCGTGTTTCAGTTCGATGAGCGCTTCCTGGTCGTCCTCAAGGGCCTCGAGATATTTCAGATAGGCCTTTTGCTGAAGCAGGGCCTTCTGGTTTTTATCAAGGTCGTCGTTTGCTTTCTTGAGCATCTCTTCGTTGTTTTCAAGAGTGTAAAGCTTCTGCTTTTCAATGAGCATGTCGTTTTCTTTTTCGAGCACGGGAATGCCTTTTTTGGTGATCACTATTTTTTGTTTCGTGATCTTCAGCTGGTCATCAATTTTCTCTTTTTCTTTTCTTTTCGCGATTATTTCATCCGCGAGGTCGTTGAGTTTCTGTTTTTGCGCTGATGTCTGGTTCACCAGGAACTCATCCTTTACCGGATCAGGCATGGTGGCGAAACATCCTGTAAGAACTATAAATGCTATAAAGAGCGAAATATTTTTCATAAATGTCCCCCTTCATCGGTTATTGTTCGCATGTTGATGGAATGGTTTAAGCATATTTTTTTTGATGGAAAAGTCAATAGTATTTTGGTGTAAATTTCCGGATGAGATGTTACAGCAGCAGCAGAAAAGTTAGCTGAACCCGGTCATCCCCGTGTGAGTTTCCTGATCAGCTCCGCGTTACCGGGAAACAGGGGGATGAGCTCTTCGCGTGTGCCGAGAATAAAATCATTGAAATCAAATCCCGGCGCCACGGTGCAGCCGGCAAGGGTGTATGACGATACATCCGCCGCTTCAGCGGCAAACCAGGTACCCGCGGGAATGACCGCCTGAAGAAACTCGTTTCTTTCGGGATCGTTTCCCAGCCTTATGGCACTGTATGATGTATCCGGGTTAAGGCAGTGGATGACCAGCGAAGAACCGCCGTAAAAATGCCACAGCTCATCCGAAAGGATGCGGTGAAAGGATGAAAAATCGTCCCCTTCGAGAAGATAGTAGATCGCGGTTGAAAATGCCCGCACTCCCCTGAATCGTTCAGGCAGAGCTTCAGGGGGGATGGTTTCTGTTGCCCGGTAATTTTCAGCGTAGTATCCCCCTTCGGGGTGTTTTTTCAGGCCGAGCCTGTGTATCCAGTAGGAAGCGTTTTTCATAACGGCTATTCGGTATCAGGGTAACGCGCGGCGATGGACCTCATCATGTCCAGGGAATCGAAAAAGATGTCCACGATTTCCGGGTCAAATTTTTTACCCGACTGGGCTTTGATTTCGTCGAGCACGTCTTTTTCGTCCCATGCCGATTTGTACACGCGCCTGGATGAAAGCGCGTCATAAACGTCAGCCAGGGCAACGATCCTTCCGAAAATGGGGATTTCATCTCCCCTGAAGGGCAGCGGCCTGCCGTTCGCGTCCTTTTCAAGGATTTCTCCGGTTTTGATATCAATATGGCCGGGATACCCCGTCCCGTCCCAGTTCTCGTGGTGCCTGAGCGCCACGATGATCGAAATATCGTCGAATTCAGAGTGCTGCTGCTTGAAGAGGTTAGCGCCCTGAATCGTATGAGTTTTCATGATCTCAAACTCATCCCCGGTAAGGCGGGATGGTTTTTTCAAGATCAGGTCGGATATGGCCACTTTGCCCACATCGTGGAGCATGGCCGCCATGCGGAGGATGTCGCGTTTTTTGTCAATTTCCTGTCTGGGAAGAGCATGGTTATGGGCCCATTTTTCATAGAGCTCGACCGCGTATGACGCGACCCGGTTGACATGCGCCCCGGTCTCCTTGGGATCCCTGAGTTCGGCCATGCTTATCATGCGGAGGATCAGTGCGCGGGTCATCTGGGCCCGCTGGAGGATCATGCTCGCGGTATTGGCGAAATGGAGTGCGTACAGTTCGTCGTCCTTGTCAAAGGGGATTACCCGCCCGGACGCGTCGAGCTTGTTGATGATCTGCATTACTCCCAGGATTTCTTTTCTGTTGGTTATCAGCGGTATTGCCAGCATCGATTGGGTCTTATACCCGGACTTCTCATCATATGAAGAATTGAACTTATACGGCGCGTCAGGGCTGATCCGGTAGGCGTCCTTTATTGACAGGGCTTCACCGGTGCAGGCAACATACCCTGATATGGAAGACCGGTTGATATCAATTTTAAAAGTGGTGTATATCAGCTTTTGTCCCGGCGGAAGTTTTCTCTGAAGGGAATCGGTCTGGACATGACTGAAGATGAGGTTGTTTCCTTCGGTGATCTGTATTGATCCCGCGTCAGCGTTGACGAAGCTTCTCGCCTCGAAGAGTATTTTTTCCAGAAGGATGTCAAGGTCCTGGATCGTGTTGAGCTCGGAGCTGAGCCTCAGTATCTCATTGAGTTTTCGGTTGTTGTCAAGCATTGCGCTTATCACTTTATAATCAGTATAATGTTGCAATCAGTTTACTAAAAAAAAGCATTTTTTCCAAATGCTTTTTTTTATATTGCGGCACTTCACGGAAAGGCCTGCCTCCATTGAGAAATATTACGCGTATGTTTTCAGTAATAATTGAAAGTTATTCACCTGCTTCTTCGTCTTCGTAATATTCATCCGGTTCCCAGACGAAAGTCTTTTTGCCATTCAGGGATGCGTCGTTCGCTGTTTTAGTCTGGTATTTCTTTTGATCGCTGTTCGGCATGAACGCGTTTTTTTCGCTGTGGTAATAGCTGTCAATCGCGGTGATGTACTTGGTGCCGTCGGGCCATATCTTGAGCCCGTTGCCCTGGCACTGGCCTTTGTCAAACCTGCCGATAAAACGGGACCCGTCCACGAAGAACCATACCCCCTCGCCATGAACATTTCCGTCTTTGAATTCTCCCACGTATTTATCGCCCGACGGCAGGATCAGTGACCCGCTGCCTTCAATTTTATTGTTGCTGAACGCGCCCACATACTTTGCGCCGAACCACTGGGACATCTTTCCCCAGATATAGGTTCCCTGCCCGTGCATCTGCCCGTCTTTCCATTCGCCTGAGTATACGTCTCCCTCGCCGTAGATCAGCGGCTTTTCATTCTGCAGCTGCCCGTAGCTCCATTTTCCGTAGATCTTTTTGACCAGCTTGCCGTCTTCATCGTAAAAGAACATGGAGCCTTCGCCGTGGATTTTGCCTCCTGAAAACTGGCCGATATATTTTGAAATAAGGTTGCCTTTCGCGTCAAAGAGAAGCAGTGTCCCGTCGCCCTCGGGAAGGCCGTCAACAACCTGTCCCAGGTACTGGGAAACCAGCCTGCCTTTTTCGTCATACTTGAACAGGGCGCCCTCACCGGTTTTCTTGCCGTCCTTGTACATGCCAAGGTATTTTTCTATGAGTACACCGTTCTCGTTGTAAATGAATTCCGATCCGTGCCCGTGTTTTTTGTCATTGACGAACTGCCCGATGTATTTGTTTATAAGGTTCCCTTTGGCGTCGTATTCAAGAAGGGTCCCGTCCCCGTGTTTCTTCCCGTCCTTGAAGCCGCCTTCGTAGGTGTATAAGAGCCGTCCGTCAATGGCGTAAACCGAAAGCGTCCCCTGGCCATTGGGCTTCCCTTCTTTAAAAAGGCCGGTAAGCTCGGATTTTATTTTCCCGTTCGGGTGGTAGGTGATCAGTGTTCCTTCCCCCTCGGGTTTACCCTTGTTGAACTGGCCGGTATATTTACTCAGGATGTTTCCTTTTTTGTCATAGGTTATCAGGGTCCCCTTCCCCTGGGGGACTCCCTTTTCGACTTCGCCGGTATATTTGCTTTTTATGGAACCGTCTTTGTTGTACGTGATGATGACCGCTTTCCCGTTTATTCCACCGTTGATGAACTCGCCGGTGATCGTGCTTATGAGTTTTCCGTTTTTATCATAGGTTGAAATCGTTACTTCACCGCTGGGCCTTCCTTCGAAAAAAGTACCTTCAATCTTTGATACTATTTTTCCCTGTTCGTTGTACGTGACAAGGACCCCTTTGCCTTCAGGTTTGCCGTCAACGAATTCGCCGGTAAATTCACTTTTTATTTTTCCGTTTTCCCAGTAGGTTGTCAGGGTCCCGTTGCCGTGGGGTTTATTTTTTCTGAACTCGCCGGTATAGGTTGAGGCGATATTTCCCTTGCTGTCATAGGTTTTGAGGGTGCCTTTTTTGTAGGTGCCGTCAGGGTTGACGGTTCCGGTGAAGACCGCGGTCACCTTGCCGGACGGGTCATATTCGGTTACGACAACATCGCCTTCGGCAACGCCGTTATTGAACATGCCTTCCATCTTGCTGATGAGGTTTCCCTTTGAGTCGTATTTATACAGTACTCCTTTGCCGTGGGGTTTGCCTTTACGGATCTCGCCGACATATTTGTAATTGCCCCAGGTCAGGGTGCCGCTCTTTTCTTTTCCGGCTTTTTTGCTCTGGTATACGACATCGCCCTTTTTCTGGACTTCAGAGGGAACCGGTTCTTCCCTGGCCGGTTTTTTCTCCTGTTGGGCCGCTGCGGGTGTGGTTTCAGTCTGTCTGGTGCTTTGGCGGGCGGTATCACAGGCCGGGTGTGTAAGAACAAGAGCTATGAAAACAATAAGGATGCTTCTTTTCATGTCTATACTCCTCATGAATCTTTTGAGACTGCCCTATTTATTTATTTTGTCAATAGTTTTTACCCTGCGGGATTAAAATATGGCTGAAGGCTTAACTGGTGCAATGCGGAGTTCGCATTTAACGGGGAAGTGAAAATATTGCAGAAAATTATAAATATTCTAATTTTATTATCCGATATAAATACAAGGTAAGTATCAGTGTAAAACAAACAATCAGGATTAAACCATGAAAGCGCACATTAAAATTGTCGTTATTATGATACTGGCAATCATAATATTTCCTTCTCTTGAACTGTTATCTAAACAAAAAGTTTTTGAAATAATAAACCTCGATAATATCTCAAATTATGATGTCGACCGCATAGCTTATCAGCGGATTGAAAAGTATGTCGATCCCTTTAAAGATAATTCAGTTGAGGCCCTTTTGATTATAAAAGATAAAAAAACCTATCTCATGATGGACGGCTTTGACGGCATGGCGGACATTAAACGGGAACGTTTCAATAAAGATATTAAAAATGAATACATGTCCGATGAAGAATTCTGGGTAAACAAGATCAACGGCAAGCCTGATTTTATCAAGACCGTGTACCGTCGATCGGCCCTGATGACGAATTCCAATGAGGAATTCGTGACAACGAATTTCGGTTCTTTTTACCGGACCGTCCGTGACAATTTATTGAAGCGCCATGTTGATAAGTTTCGCAACCTGATGAGGAACCGCGGTGAATCCCAGCTCAATGTGACGAGAAAGCTGCTTTCCACACATATTTATGCCACAGAAGAGGAGAGAAACAAGCCGAAATATTCCATTGTTGCCAGAGCAAAAGCGACTGATGAAACAATTTATTATTGCGAGGATGCCGATGGTGACGGGGTCACCGAAACGTTCACGGTGCATGCGGCTGACGGTTTTGACTGGGGATATAAATCCGGCCCGAATATAATTTTTATTTTTAACAACCAGGACAAGGACGTTGAAACGATTATCGGGAAGCTCGCCAATGAATCGGTTTACGGGAATGTCGAAGAAGAGAAGAACATCATCCAGGGTTTCCCCAAAGAGCGCGACATCAATGATTTGATTGAATGGCTCACTCCGATGGACAAGTTTTATTATGAATAAATCGGTTTTATTATATGAAAAGAAAAGGCCCCGGCATTCTGCCGGGGCCTTTTCTTTATGCGATGTCTTTAAAACACATGCTCACATGGGTTTCGTCGAATTTTTTCGTAAACAGTGAAACAATAATCGTAAGCGCAATGGATATGGGCAGGGCTATGAGCATGGGGTCAACAACCGCGAGCGTGTTGTCAAAGAGGTAGGGCTTGCCGAAGAGCGCATTGCATATCCCCAGCGCCTTGGCCTCTTTGTCATGGATGAAGGTGATCCATAAGGCGCTCACGATGAACCCGCCGAGCATTCCGGTTATCGCCGCGGACCTGGTTATCGCTTTAAAATACAGCGCTCCCATGTATGCGGGCAGAAAGCTTCCGGCGCACAGCCCGAAGAAGATCGCGGTTCCCCTGGCGATGATGGCTATTCCCGCATCGCCGAAAAATTTCGGAAGAATATATGCCAGGAGCGCGCTGATAATAATGGTAAAGGCGATGCCTATTTTACTTATGTAAACGCTCCATTCATTGGACCTGGTGACGTTTTTAACGGTCTGCTCGTAAACGTCCCTGCCGATTGCTGTTCCCATGGCGTGGAACTGCGAGCTCAGGGTTGACATGGCCGCGGCCAGCAGGGTAAGCATGAAGAGAATGCTGAACCAGTGGGGCATCGCCTGCTTGATATACTGGGGAATAATGTTTTCAACATTCCCGCCAACAGCCTTGATGGCGATAGTGCCTTTTTTTCCTGCTTTCTGAACTTCTTCTTTTTCAGTGTCGATCTTGTCGCCCGGGGCGATACCCTTGTATTTAACCTTGAATTTATCGATGTTTTCTTCGGTAACCGTGACGCCGGGAACGATCTCCATGAGCATCCCCGTTGATTCACTGAAGCTGATGTTGTTGATGTTTTTACTGAAAAAGACATTGGAAAGCGCGCCGGTGGTAAATGCGACCCCGGTCATCATCAGGATGAATATCCCGCCAACGAGGATCGCGCGGTTGAGTTCGCGGTTGCTTTTTACGGTCATGAACCGGACCACGAGCTGCGGCTGGGCGAGGACGCCGATGCCCACTCCCATGACCAGTGTGGTGACCATTACCCACCAGTACGAAGAATTAAACGTGGGCATTGAGGTCCATCCGTTGTGGCCTTTTGCCGCGAGCGGCGGCGGTACCGGCATGTCGGTCAGGGCCTGGTGCGCGTCAATCACGCCGCCCAGAATATGATAGGTGTACACAATGAGTATGGCCATTCCTATGAACATGATCGTTCCCTGGAATGCGTCAGTGTACATGACCCCTTTCAGCCCTCCCATGATTACATACAGGGCGACGATCAGGGTGAAGAAGAGCAGCGCCGTGGTATACGAGATGCTGAGCTGCTGTTCGATAAACGCGGCAGCGCCCATGAGTACCACGCCCGCATAAAGCGGCATGAACAGGAATATTACGATGCCGGCGAATTTTTGTATGAAGGGAGACTGGTATCGCTTGCCGAGAAATTCAGGAAAGGTATGGGCGTCGAGGTGGAAACCCATGGTCCGTGTCCTTTTTCCGAAGAACACAAAGGCGATAAAGATGCCCACGAATATGTTCAATACCGTGAGCCAGAGCATGCCCATGCCGAAAACGGCCGCTGCCCCGCCGAATCCGACGATGGCCGATGTGCTGATAAAGGTCGCGCCGTAGGAAAGCGCCATGATATAGGGATGAATCTGGCGTCCGGCAACCAGGTAGTCTGACGCGCCGGAAGTTTTTTTATAGCCGAGGTATCCCAGAAACGCGATGATACCGAGATAGATGATAACCCAGAATAAAGTCATGTTTGCCCCTCCTATAGCGGTTTCTCAATTTCAATTTCTTTTTCTTCCCAGTGCAGTTGTTCAGGGGTTTCCCTGTCTTCACCGCCACCGTTGTTCCACATGATAACGCCATAGACGATGCACAGCAGAGCGCTGGCTATGCACAGGAGATAGGCGCTTAAAATCCATCCGTCACCAAGTCCGAGCATAAAATTCCTCCTAATTGATTTACGAAAAAAAATTACAATTTTAATGAACCAAATCGGTATAATGTCAAGTTAGAAAAGGGGGGTCAAAAAAAAATGTTCAATTCGGGAATTGTTTACAGGTAATAGTATTTCTGTTCCCGAACGGTTGACGTGGGCTTTCTGCCGTAGTGATGGCCGGGCCATATTATGGTATCATCCGGGAGGGCAAGAATTCCGGTGACTATGGACTCCATTATTTTTTTCATTGAACCGTCGCCCAGGTCAGTGCGGCCCATGCCCTCGGTGAAAAGAGTGTCCCCGGTGAAGACGTGTCCCGGGGTGTACAGAGAAATCGAGCCTTCGGAATGCCCGGGGGTATGGAGGACTGTTAACGATTCACTTCCGAAGGGGATGACATCCCCGTCGCTGAGCAGCGAGACGGGGTCAGGCGATTTTTTGCCGCCGACAAAACGGGAAAGCAGCCTGTTGGTTATGCTGCCGAGCTTGTTCACGTCTTTTTCGTGGATGAGGAGCCCGGCCCCGGTGCGCTTGATCACATGATCATTGCCCGAGGTGTGGTCAAAATGGCCGTGAGTGTTTATGACCCATTTGATTGTTACCGAGTATTTTTCCACCGCGCTGAAAATCCTGTCAAAATCGCCTGCGGGGTCGATAAGCACGCCTTCGCCGTTTTTTTTGTCTGCGACCAGATAGCAGAATACCGCCATTGGCGTTACCAGAATCTGTTCAATGATCATGTATGGGCTCCCGGGCCGACCGCTCACGAAGAAGGGATGTTTTCAGCTTCCGCGCATGCCGGTCGTGCTATAATTTTCAGTAAACCATGATCGGGCACCATAGACGCAGGTTGGCTCATGGTCAAGAAAGATTTAATACAGGGGGATGATCTGTGCTCAAGAAACGGCGTGTTTTTGCCGATAAGGTAGTGTTGTACCATGCTCCGGCCGGCCCGCAAATGAAAAGAACGTGTTTCATCCTCATCGCGACAGCGGTATTAACACAGCAGCCTCTGCACGCCCATAAGCTGTGCTGGAGCATCCCCGATAACTACCGCATCGAGATCGTGCGCACCGCGCGGGTCAACTATCTCATCAACGGAAAGACCTTCAATACCTATGACGAAAGGAACATTATTGATCTCACGTGTGCCGGGCATGTGGGCGATAAAATTTCGGTGAAGGGCGTTTTCTCAGTTTATGAGCGCCCGGAAAACGAAAAGGTGTTCAATCTGCGCCGGCAGTACCAGTCGCAGTTCGCCATTTCACCGCAGGGCGTTTTTATCGTGCCCGATTCGTACCTTATGCCCAATCTCCGGAACATCCCCCTGTTTCCTGATGAAGATATCGCGGCAGGGAATACCTGGCAGGGAAACGGCGAGCTCGTGCTCAATAATTTTTCCCGTCCGTTCAAGCTGGTGTTTCCGGTCAGGTATGCGTTGAGGAAAGGGCCTGCCGCCGGCTCCGGCAGCGGCATTATTGACTTTGAATACGAGGTTGACATGGACCTGCGCAGGGGATCGTATCCCACGGATTTCCCCATACGCATCGTGGGCGCAAGCAGGGGCAACGTTACCTGGGACCTGGAGAAGAACGCCCCTCTCCGGGGAGACGAGGAGTACCGCATGGTGTTCATGCTCGGCGCGATCCACAGCGGCGTGGCGCTGCATGAATACCGCATGAATATCGCCACTGAATATAAGCTGTACCCGCCGGTCGGCACTGACGAGAAGAGGCAGCAGAAGGAAGAGCTGAAGAAGGCCATCCCGGAAGACCGGGACATCGATATCGACAGCAACGAGCGCGGCATCGTTCTGCGGCTGGGCGAGGTGTTTTTTGACTTCGATTCAGCGGCCCTGAAGGCCGAAGCGAAAAAGAACCTTGACCTGGTGGCGGATGTTATCCGGCGTAAATATCCTGACCGGGAAATAATCGTCGAGGGCCACACTGACACTACCGGCCAGCGCGACTATAATTTCGGCCTTTCGAAAAACCGCGCGCGCTCCGTTGCCGAATACCTGCGGCCGGGGATGGGAAGCGACAAGCTCTCATACCGCGGCCTCGGGCCGGACGTGCCTCTCGCGGACAATGCAACTGTTCTCGGGAGGCAGAAAAACCGCAGGGTTGAGATCATCATCAAGCTCAAGTGAGAACCGGACATGAAACCGTTTTTTGATCCGACCGGGAAATTCCAGGTGATCGCGCACCGCGGCGCTTCACGGGAATTCCCTGAGAACACGATCGAGTCTTTTGCCCGTGCCGTTGAGATATACCCTGAATGCATGCTCGAACTCGACCTGTGGATGAGCAGGGACGGGGAGATCATCGTCATGCACGACGGGGTGCTTGACGCGACCACAAGCGGCAGCGGGAACCTGTATGATAAGACGCTTGATGAAATAAAACAGGCCGAAGCCGGGCACCGGGTCTCGTTCGACGGCGGGAAGAGTTTTCCGTTCCGGGGCAGGGGAATCAGGCCCGCGACCTTTAGGGAGGTCCTGGAAAAATTTCCCGGTTCGCGCATTTCGGCTGACATCAAATATGATTCGTTTGAATTCGCTTCATCGGTTCTGCGTTGCATACAGGAATATAAAGCCGAGGACCGGGTTATTCTCGGATCCTTTCACGGCAGGATCGTTTCCCGGGTTAGAATGGAAAAACCGCGCATTGCCACCAGCTTTACCCGGAACGAGGTGCTCCTTTTTACTTTTATTGCCAGAACAGGCGTGCCTCTGCCGGCCAGGTTTCCCGGGGACGCGCTGATGGTCCCTGAATTCAGTTCCGGGGAAAAGCCCGAAGACCTGGGCAGGGGAGTGTTCCAGGGAATCAGGGTCATCATCCCCCGGTTTATCGATATGGCCCACAACATAGGAAAACCGGTGTACATATGGACGGTCAACCGAAAAGAAAACATGGAACGCCTGATTACCTGGGGAGCTGACGGTATCGTGAGCGATGACCCGCGGCTTCTTGTCGATACGGCCGCTCATTTAATCGGCAGTTCGGGTAAAATTCATTGACAGATATCGTCCCGAACGCTAAAAACAATTCGTACCGTGGCAGCCCTTTTTGATGCTCACGGGTAGCGCGGTTACACTTATGGGTACCTCTAAAAATCAGGTTTTTTCATTAACTGAAAAATGATAAAACTTGATTTATCCAATGGTTGTATCCACAAGGGAACATCCAAAATGTAATTTATAGAGGTTCCCTTATCACGAAACAGGGATAGACTCATGTTCTGGAATGAAAAAATCGAAACCATTGACCGCGCGGATCTCAATAAACTGCAGCTTGAAAAGCTTAAAAAAGCACTCGAAGCGGCCGCTTCAACGCCGTTTTATAAAAAGCTCTTCAACGATAACGGGGTGGATGTCTCAAAGGTGACCACCCTGGAACACCTCAAAGATTTGCCCTTTACCACAAAGCACGACCTTCGACTGAGCTATCCGGACGGTATGGTCGCCGTCCCCCGAACCGATATTGTCAGGCTCCATGCTTCTTCGGGCACAACGGGAAAATCAACGGTGATTTTTTACACCTGGAAAGACCTCAGCGACTGGGCAGACCTGATCGCGCGCAGCATGATGGCCACCGGGACCACGAAAGACGACGTGTTCCAGAATATGATGGGCTACGGCCTTTTTACCGGCGGCCTGGGCCTTCACTACGGTGCCGAGCGGCTGGGATGCCTTGTCATCCCCTCATCAACCGGAAACAGCCTGAAACAGATGGAGCTGATGAAGGATTTTTCCACAACCGTTATCCATATCACGCCGAGTTACGCCATGCATCTTGTTGAGGTGATCAAAGAGAACGGCGTCAATCCGCATGACCTGTCGGTGAAGAAAGCGTACCTGGGGGCCGAGCCCTATTCTGAAGGAGTCAAGAAAAAGATCGAGGAGCAGTGGGGCCTTGAAGCGTATAACTCGTACGGGCTTTCCGAAATGAACGGCCCCGGAGTCGCTTTTGAGTGCGTTCATAAAAACGGCATGCACCTGTGGGAAGATTTTTATATCATGGAGATCATTAACCCGGAGACCGGGGAAAACCTGCCCGACGGCGAGGAAGGCGAGCTCGTGCTTACCCATATAAACAGGGCCGCGATGCCCATAATCAGGTACCGCACGCGCGACCTCACCCGCATCATGCCGGAAAAATGCGCGTGCGGCAGGACGCACCGGCGAATTGAGAGAATAAAAGGGCGCACGGATGACATGCTGATCGTGGGCGGGGTCAACGTTTTTCCGTCACAGATCGAAACAGTGCTGATGAATGTGCCCGAAGTCGGGAACAACTACCAGATAGTTCTCGACAGGCATAACAATCTCGACCGCATTCACGTTCGCGTTGAGCTCTATTCGAAGATGTTCGAGGGGGACATCAAGGCGCTTGATGCGCTCAAGAAGAAAATCGTCGAGCGGCTCAAGGCGCTGATAACCGTGAACCCGAAAATCGAGTTTCTTGAGCCGGGATCGCTGCCGCCCAGCACGGGTAAAGCGGTGAGGGTCATAGACAAGCGGGAAATCTGATTTATTCCAGGCAAGGAGGACATTATGCCGCAGCAGGTATCGGTTTTCGCAGAAAACAGGCCGGGAAAGATTGACCGGCTCACCGCAGTTCTGGAGAAGAACAATATCAACATCCGTGCCATAACAATCTCCGATTCAGGGGATTACGGCATCATCAAACTTCTTCTTGATAAACCGGTTGAGGGATGCAATGCCCTTAAAGAGGAAGGTATAGCCGCAACGCTCAAGAGCATTGTAGCAGTGAAGGTCAGCGACCGGCCGGGCGGCCTGCACAAGGCATCGTCCGTGCTCGCGCGCAATGATATCAATGTCGAGGACGCGTATGGTTTCACCATTCGGGAAAGTGACCTTGCGGTTTTTGTTTTCCAGGTTAAGGACGCGCAGAAGACTGAAAAAATTCTCCGTGAAGAAGGGTTTACGGTTTTAAATGATAATGAGTTGTATTATCTTTAACGTCATTTTTTAAGCTACCGGATATCAGGGGATTCTTTTTAAAATTTCATAAAAAAAACGGTTGGTTCACTTGACGGAAAAAGCAATTAACGCTATATTATTTAAGAATAATTTAAAATTCTAAATATATAAATTTTTAACAGCGATTTAAGGAGCTTCGTATGGAACATCTGACTAAAGAAACGTTTAAAGAAAAAGTATTTGATTTTGAATCAAGCAAGGAATGGCAATTTTCCGGAAATCTTCCCTGTATTATAGATTTTTACGCTGACTGGTGCGGCCCCTGTAAGATGGTTTCCCCGGTACTGGAGGAGCTTGCCAGGGAATACGACGGGAAGATCAACATTTACAAGATCAATACCGAAGAACAGCAGGAACTTGCTGCCCTGTTCGGGATCAGCAGCATCCCGAGCCTTCTTTTCGTCCCGGTTGACGATAAACCGCAGATGGCGATGGGAGCAATGCCGAAACAGGCTTTTGTGAACGCGATCCGTGATGTCTTGAAAGTCAATTAGTTCCACAGAGCGGCATAGAGACCGGGGGTCTTTATGCCGCTTCGTGTCAGGCAGGCTATCTTATATAGACCATGGAACAGATTTCTCCTGTCTGGTCAGAGCATGATTCATTGTTGTAGACGTCCGCCATCCATTTCCCATCAACCACATATTTATACCGGTATGTTCCCGGTGAAATTCGTTTAACCAGCCTCCAGATATTGTCATCGCCCTTTTCAAGAAGGTCCGCTTCCGGGTTCCAGTTGTTAAAGTCCCCTACCAGGGAAATCATTCGCGCATTGGGCCTGTACAGCCTGAATTCGATGGTCCTGCCGTCAATTTTTCTGAATGTCACATTTTTTCCTAAAGAGCTGAAAGCCGGCTCTGAGAGGGAAGTGTATGAACCGTATCCGTCATCCCTGCGCATACTGTTTAGCGGGTCGGCAACCCATATCCCGTTGACCTGGAATTTGTATTCAAGGTCTTTTTCAGTGCTGTATTCCTCCAGAAAGAAATACCACAGCCCGTGCGTGTTTTTTTGCATTGGAATGGTTTGCCACTGGGAAAAGTTGCCGGCGATATAGACAGCATGGGCGTTTCTGTTTTTATAGGTAAAAAGCACTCCCCTTTTTACAACAGATGTCCCTCGTGAAAGATTGTCGATTTTTACCATTTCCACTTCTCTCGGCGGAGTCGCATCCTTCATTTTTGTAAGATTATAGTAATATTCGGTTTTGTTCTGATAGTCCGACGTAAATGCAAGTATCTGCGCGAGAAGCAATAGGGCAACGGTACTTTTCAGTTTCATCTGGTACTCCGGTACTGAAGGTTGCGGGATCATCATAAAATCATGATCGGCACCATTTACTGTTTTAATGTTACAGTAATTATGTCGATAATTGAAGGGAAATTATTTACTGTATTTTACATATAAAATTGATCAGTCAGCGGGAAATTTTAGAGAAAATTTTTTAGGCCGGATTTGATCCGGAAAAGTTCTCCCCGGGGCGCATAATAACTGTTGACTTAAATTCGGATGAATAGTTTATTAATGCCAGGTGATTATTAATGGGCGATAGTGAAAAGGTCATAACATACACTCCTGAAGAACTCGCTGAAATCAGCAGAATCGTAGAGTCAATTTCTATCGCCGGTGGCTCCCCTGAAATGCCTCCGCCTCCACAACCCTCTCAGCCGGTTTCTGAACCCGGTGAGGCTTCTTTTGATGAATATATTGGAGAGCCTGAAGACCTTGATCTTCCCGCCGGAGATTTTGAGGGTCTCGTTGCCGAGGAAAAGGGCCCGGAAGTCGAAGAATTCCCTGAAGAAGAATTAACCTTACCCGAGGAGGAAAGCGGGATTGGTGAAAGCCTCGATTTCGAGGAAGAAAAAATCGCTCTGGATACTGAAGATTTTTCAGAAGCGGATTTAACCCTTGATGAAAGTGATCTGGCCGATATATCATCCGAAGACCTGCAGGACATTACGGATTTTGTGCAAGTGGAGGAAGAACCTGCCGGGGAAATTGCGCCCCCTGAAGCAAAACCGTCCGCGCGAAAGAAACCGGAATCACCTCTGGACCAGCTTGAAGCCCTGACATCTGAAGAGCCTGAATCTCTTGACATGTCTGACATTTCAGATGAGCAGTTTGTTGATGAAGGGATCCGGGAAGTCGAACCGGTTGAGGCTGGCGCGGCTGATGAAGAATTGGCTGAACTGGGCGAAGAACTGCAGTTTGAAGAGGAAGCCGCCGAGTTGATGGAGAAGCCGGGAGAGGTTTCCCTCGAAAAAGATATCGAAGTTGAAATTCCGGATCTTGCTGATATTTCCCTTGATGAGGTCGATTCAATTCCTGAAGCGGCTGAAGAAGATATCCCTGATATCGACCTGGGTGATCTATCAGAAGAGAAGGCGGCTGTTTCAGATGCTGAGGGTATTGCCGGTGAGGATGAATTGCTTGATACTGGATTCGATGAACTCGGTGCAGAAGATCTCGTTGATCTGGGAAACATTGAGGATGTCTCTGCGGAAAAGATTTCGGCAACCACGGTTCAGGAACCCGAGGTTGAAGCACCTGATCTGGGCATATCCGAGGAAGACCTTGATGAAATTGACAGGATTGATATAGGAGATATTGAAGCCCCCGAGCGTGAGACAAAGGGGGGAGAGGAATTTACGATTGAGCCTCTTGAAGAAGAAGTTGGGATGGCGCCCCCTCCACGGGAGGTTGCCGCGGAAGAGCCTCTTGAGTTGACTGAAAAAGAACTGAAACGATTGAAAAAAGCCATCCTCCTTTTTAACGCAGGTCTTATAAAAGCCATCAAGGATGTAATTGTCAATGACCTTCTCTCACCGAAAGATACCAGGGCTCTGGTTGATTTAATTCTTTCCGGTAAAGCTGAAGATACGGTACACCGGTTTCTTGAGAAGAAACTCAACAGGAAGATTGAACGCAGGGAAGAAGGACCTTCGGGCAGAAGAGTTCTTTACGCGAGGGCAGAATATACCAAAGAGGGACGAGAGCGGCAGCGTCGCCTGTTTAAAGTGACTAAAATTTTTGGTGCTGCTGCTGTTGTCGCTTTTATTATCACAATTCTGAGTTATCAATATCTTTATAAACCTTATATGGCGAAAAAACTGATAACCCAGGGTGTTGCCCTGATACGGGAGAGGGGCGACTATAAAAAGAAACCCGGCGATTACCGAAAAGCTGAAGAAATATTCAGGGATGTGAATGAAAACTACAGGGAAAACTATCTTCCGGGTTACACCTCATATGGAAGGGCGTACTTTGATGTTAAGGAATACTCTCCCGCTCTTCAGAAATTTAACAAGGCTTTTTCGATCAACCCCGCAGATATTGATACCCTTAACGGACTGGGATATTTTTACTCCAGGGTCCCTGATGAATATTACCGCCTTATCAAAGACAATATCAATAACTGGTACTATAAGGGCAAAAAGAAGGAAATGGCTGAAAAGTCTCAACTTGACGTTGCAATAAATTTTTATCGAATGGTGCTGCAGCGTGACAGTGAAAATATAACGGCCCTTTTCGGTATTGGCAATGCGTACTACCACCAGGGGCAGTACCTCAGGGCTAAAAAATATTACGAAGATATTCTCAAGGCAGACCCGGATTCTGCAGTAGGATATGCCGGCCTGCTTAATCTGTATATTGATCGTGATTCTTTCGCACAGGCCGCGACCCTGCATGCCAGGATCAAAGACAAGGACATGATGCCTGAACTTCCTTCAGCTTTATTGGGAAAGCTTGCTGAATATTATCTCTCTAAGAAAAGGACTGATGATTCCAGTATCCGAATAGATTACGGCGTGCAGAGCCCCCGCATAAAGGATGAAGATGACAATCCCTATCCGGCTGTAATATCTGTTTTAAATGATCTCGTGCGCAGGGACCCGGATTATCCTCCTCTGCAGGTACACTGGGCACGGCTTAACCGCGCGCAGAAAAATTATACCGTCATGGAAAAGTATCTTGATCGCGCTCTTGACCTTTCTCCCAATTATTTTGGGGCACTGCATCTTCTGGGAGAGTATTATTATTTTACCAATGAACCGGTTAAGGCATATGAATACCTGAACAGGGCGGTCAATTCATATAAAAATCAGCCAGAATTCACCCTTGATGATTTTTACCGTGAGACTGAGGATATCGGAAAAACCTACGCATTTCTGGGAAATATTTTTTATTATTTCTTTGATAAGCTGAAATATCGATACGGCAGCCTTGAAGATGAACTCATAGAGGATAACACAGACCGTTTTCTTAATTACAGTATTGCCAGGGAAAAATATGAAGAAGCTGTTAATCTGGGCTTTTCTTCACCTGAGATTCGTTATAACCTTGGCAGGATTTATTACATGGCGAAATTGTATCGCGAAGCGCTGGACCAGTGGCTTAATCTTTATGAAGAGTTTGTGACAAAACCGGAACTTATGTTCGCCCTGGGCAATGCCTTTTATCATCTTGGCAACTACGAGGCCGGAAAGGGGGAATATCTCAAGCTGGTTGATGCTTTTGAAATGGATGCCGAAAGCATCACTGTTGTCCAGAAAAGCAACAGTGAACATATAAGAATTTTTCGCACTCTTTCGGCCGCGTATAATAATCTCGGTGCGGTTTACCAGATCCAGAACAATGAATCAAAGAGCGGCATATGTTACTGGAAGTCTATTGACTATGCCAAGAGACTCGATCAGGAAAATGAATTTGCCAGAATTAATATGGCGAGGTCTTTCAACCGGGAAACTAAAAGTGCTCCTATTCTTGATGAGGAAGTACCGTTCAGCATCGATGTTTATCGTGAAGACCTGCGGTAATATCAGGGATTATGTGAGCTTTTCCTGGTTCCCTTTTTTGAGAATAGCGTATTCAAATCCATCAATCAGTCCGTTAAAAGACGCATAATTAATGTTTTCTGAAAGCGAAGACACCTTCCATACATCCTTTGTGTCAGTGAAAATGATGGTTACCTGAACAACAGTGCTTGTTCCCCTTCGAGCGTCAAGAATGTCGGCCCTGAAATCAAGAAGTTTTATCTTTTCAATTGCGGGGAATAGAGGGGTCAGGCCTTTTTTTAAGACTTTGGCAAGTGCGTCAACCGGTCCGTTTCCGGTTGACGCTTCATGAATTATTTTCCCTCTTGCTTCAATCTGCACCGTCGCTTCGGGTTCTATCCCGTTGTCTATCAGCCGGTAATTGTCAATGATTTTAAAGGGGGCCCTGTAATTCATGAGCGAACGGGCTATTGTCAGTTCTTTTGATGCGTCTTCTATAAGGTATTCCAGCATTTATGCACCCTTGATTTGAATATCATACCAGCATATAAGCAGTTGAGCCCATTTTGTCAAGAAGAAGAACCCCCGGCATTCTGCTGATGTAAAAGGGCTCCTGTGTCTGATGAAATGATTTCTTTTTTTCCTGAACAATAATTCAGGGATACTTCTCTGGAATTGATCGTATAGTTTTCAAGATCATTGCTGACCTGATGGTGCCATAATTTGTGTCCGGTGCTTTTATCAACTTTAATGAGATAAAACAGTTTTTTATCATCAGAAAAAATAAGATAAAGGTTTCCCTGATGCAGAACATTCATAAAAGATTTCCCCGGAATTGACCACAGAGTGGTCCCGTCTGTCCTGTTCAGGGCTAAAAATTCACCGGTAAAGTCTGAAGATTCGCAGGAAAGGAAAAAAGATTCTTTATCGTCAATTACTGTGCCAATAGAAAATATTCCGGCAAGTTTTTTAATCCACTTATTGGTGCCTTTCTCAACTTCTCTGCATAACAGAATTGATTTGGCAGTGTCGAACAGGAGTTCGTCACTGCCAAATGTAAAAATTTGAGAAAGATATGATGTCATTCACTATGAAGGAAGATGCCCCTTTATTTTGAGTCCTTGAATCACAACCTCTGCCATCTCTTCAATGTTGAATTTTGCCGCATTGAGGATCAGATGGTAGTTGTGCGGATCCATAATATCGAAATCAACGAACTCTCTAATGTAATTAACCCTTCTGGCGGTATTGTCAATAATTAATTTTTCGGCTTCTTTTTTATCAACTCCCTTGATTTTCATGATATTGTTAATTTTATAGTCCATGGGAGCGATGATTCGTATGTTATAGCCGCCCTTCATTTCCCTGGTGATCACATTTCCCGCTCTGCCGATAATTACTACGTTGCCATTAGCAGCCAGCATGCGGATCGTTTCGGCCAGCTTTTTATATACAGAAACCTGAGGAGGGAATTTGCTAAATGAGGTATTAAGCACGTTTGTAAGCTGCTGACGAGCGTCATCCGTAAGGGATTTTGCCAGCGATGCTGAAAGACCCATATCCTCCATTACTTTATCAAGAACCTGCTTGTCATAGGCCGCCCACGTGAGGTCGCCGGGATATTTTGTATTGAGCAGCTCAACAATTTTTTTGCCGAGATCATAACCAAGACAACCATATTCCCTTTCAATGGTAATAAAAGGTTTGGCTTGTTCACTATCGTCATGAAGGATTATCCTGGCTTTTTGGGATTCCCAGAATTTTACCTGCTTATTAATGAATTTTTCCATTGCTAAATAATTGGGCATCGTCTCTCTCCTTAAAAGTTATAAATCATATAAATATGGCAGAATGATGCTGGACATCCTGAACATATCTCATATTTATTATTATAAAAACTTTTTTACCTCAAGTTTATTTTCTCAATATTCTTCGTGGGTATAATATAATAAATTTCTTCAGGTATAAAATTTAAAAAGGGGAGTAAAATAGCAAGAACTTTTCTTTAATCTTTGTCTATAAAAAAGTAAAAATGATGAGATAAAATTCACCTGACATTATCGCTGCTCAAGAGGTGGAAGAGTTTGATAGAAACGCGGAAATTATTTTACTATGACCCCTAACGGTTCTCCCATTTTTATTAAATGTCCTTTGTTAAATGAGTTAAATTTAATAAAATCTTGTGGAAAGAGCAGTATTACTGTTGATCCGAGGTGAAATGTTCCTATCTCATCACCTTTTTGTATGGAGAGTGTTTTTGCGGTATAGGCCTTTTCAGTTTTTTTCCTGAAGAATTTGTTCGTTGATACCGTATCATAGGGGACGGTTATTCTGCCGACGTTCATTGCTCCGATTTTACATACTGCAACTGGCATTCCCTTTGATTCTATAAAAGTGATTAGCCGCTCATTTCTGGTAAAGAGCCCGTTTAACCCATTGGCCATGTATTCCTGAACCGTGAAAAGCCTGCCGGGGATGTGTAAATATCCGGTAATTGAACCTGAAACCGGGGAATGGATTCTGTGGTAGTCCCCCGGAGAGAGGTACAGGGTGATAAATGATCCATTGATAAATTTTTCAGCGACAGAAATCGGGACAAGGTCGCGAACAGAATAATAAATCCCTTTTGCCTGAATGATTGAATCTTCTTTAATGAGACCATACTGGTCAATGCGGGCGTCAACAGGTGAAATTATGCTTTTTTTATCTCTGGGAACAGGCCGTGCGTCGGGTTTGAGCTCCCTGGTGAAAAATTTGTCAAAGCAGGTGAACCCTGATTCAGGAACCCGATATTCTTCAATGACAGCGAATTTTTTTGAGTACCAGCTTATCAGGGCTTTCATGATGGATTGGGGTACCGGTATTCTCGTTATCAGGCCGAATAATCGCGATAGCAGATTTTGCGGGATGATCGTAAATAAAAAAATTGCTATGTCTGTGGATTTTAACATTATAAAATTTATCCTTTAATTCTCATAATATACAGGAATGTGATTGTGACTGTGTAAAAGTTACCGTGTTGAGTTATTAATTTATTTTTTTTATGAATTCCATTTTGAAAGTGCATGGTATTGAATTTTTGTCAAGGATATGTTTCACTATTCCGTATTTACACTTATTTCTTTAATTTTACAATGTATTAATATTATTGGCACATAATTTAAATATTATTAATGCTTGACATTAACCAGCTGGTTAAATAATTTGATCGCTTGTTTAAAAATGTTAACTGGATGGTTAGAGCGGAGAAAAAAAGTGATAAAAAACGGCAAGGAAAAAACCGAAGAGTTTGAGTCGCGTCACCGCATTCTCGAAAGTGCGAAGAGGGAATTTGCAGAACGTGGTTTTCAGGGGGCGCGGATGGCCGAGATTGCCCGAAAGGCCAGGGTAAACAAGGCCCTGATTCATTACTACTACACCAGCAAGGAAATGCTTTATTTCGAGGTGATAAAAAATATTTTCGGAGACCAGAAAACTGATGCCGATATCCCGGTTTACACAGGGAATATTGATTTTTCTCCCTCCCAGAAGCTTTATATCATGCTTTATTTTCTTGTGTATTCACATCTTCGAGGGGCCGATCCTGAGACCATAAGAATATTTTTCTGGGAAGTTGCCGAAGGTGAAAAATATCTTTCACACTTTATGGAAAAATATACCGCACCGCGTCACAGGAGACTTCTTGAGATTATCAAGGAGGGCATAGAAAAAGGTCAGTTTGAAACAATAAATCCCGAGCTTTCGGTGGTCGCTATTTTTTCTTTTATTACATTCTATACTGTCGACATCAAACTCTCCGGTGGAGAAAACCGGTTTTTCTTTAGTGATTCATCAACCGATGTCAATGATGTTGCAGAGTTTATCATCAAAAACACCTTCAAGGCTTTACAGCCCCCGGGGAGGACTTTTTCACTTCCTTCAATCCCCTCCGATTTTATGGCCTATGTTGACAGGCTCCTGGAGCTTCACCTTTTAAGACAAAAAGATGAAGGAATTATGGCTCTGGTAACGCGGCAGCTTGAGGAAATGATCATGTAACACAATACATTCAACCGGGAATGTGCATACGCGTTAAGATGTTACTCTAGTGATTATGAAACTGTTATTATTCAGAGGAGTTTTTAATGAAAAAAGAAAGAATTATATTGGCGTTAATGCTGGGACTGGTTCTTTTTATAGGTTCAAGGCCGGCCCGTTCTGAAAACAGCGAAATAAGGCCCGTTGATATCAAACTTGCTGAACAGCCTGCGGTGATCATCGGTGGTCTTGAATTCAGTATCGGTGACGCAATCCGCTACGCCATTGAAAAGAACCACACTATTATCGCCGGGGCCTATGATGTTGCCATGGCCGATACTGATTTCCAATCATTTGCTTCGAATTATTCCCCGGTTATAATCGGTGAAGCGGGGGGGAAAAATCAAAAAAATACTTCCTCTGCTGAATTATTCTATGGGAAAGAACTGAGTTCTTTTGATGGGTCAGTGACGTTGAATAAAAAATTTCGTTCTGGCACGACATTAACAACAGGCTTGCAGCATAACTACACAGAGTCTGAACTGTCCGATTTAATGACAAATCCTGCCTTTGCTGAATATGCCCTGGATCACTATCACCTGCCGGTATTTTTCGTCAAAGTTGAACAGGAACTCCTGAAAAATGTGATCGGTTACTCTGACCGGCGAACGGAAAAGATTACCAGAATAGCCTCTGACATGCAAAAGGATTATATCCTGTACATGCTTTCCCAGGTCGTGGTCGGGGTCATTGCCGATTACTGGAACGTGGTCACGCAGAAAACAAAACTATCCAATGCCGACCTTCAGGTCCAGGAGACGCGAAAGGTCCGGGACATCATTGCCCGCAATGTCCGCATGGGCCTGCTCGACAATTTTAACCTGAATTTTTACAACGCGATGGTTTCAGGGGCCGAGGCGCTCAGGCTTGAAGCAGAGCGTTCCTACCATGAAGCGCTGAGAAAGTTTTTGACCACGATCAATTTTGAAACAGAAGGGGAACTCACCGGAACCGCCATACTTTCAAATTCGTTTCCAGAAATCAACAGTGAAGAAGCGCTGAAGGCCGCGTATGAGAAACGCGCTGATTACCTGAATGCCCGTCGGCAGCTTGAAATCGCCCGCCTGAACCTTCAGGTCCAGAAGAACGCTGCTCTGCCCTCCCTTACTGCCGAGTTCAATGCCGCGACAATGGGCCAGGAGAAGGAAGCGGCTGATGCCTATGAGGAAATGGGAAAATTCAAATATACCAATATCGAGGGGAAATTAAAAGTCACCTACCTTATTGATGACAGGGCCCAGAAAGTTTCAGAGCGAAACGCCCGCTTCCGGCTCAAACAGGCAGAGATAACCCTGGATAAAACAAGGCGTGAAGTAAAGGACGACGTGATCAATAAAATAGACCAGATCAACGCGTCATACGGCATGTATAAAAAGATGATGGAGGCGCGGCGTGAGGCTGAAATATCCTACAGGAGGATGCTTGACAATCTGCGCAGGGGCCGCCTCGCCGCGACTGTGCTGAAGGACGGCCTTGACGGGCTCATTGAAAGCAGGCAGCGTGAGCTTGACGCATTGATCTATTACAATATTTCGCTTCTGCTTTTTGACGTATCAAAAAATGAACTTTATGAAAAATACGCTATAGATGTTGATAAATACATCCCGAGGGACAGGAAATAATATAGACTGGAGAGCCGGGAAGGCGGAGGAACTGGATGAATAAAATTGTTTTGTTTTTAATGAATCAAAAGCTGCTGGTGAACCTCGTGGTCGTTTTGATCCTGGTTGTCGGTTTGAGCGTGGCGAGGAGCATCAACCGCGAGTTCGTTCCCGAAGTAAATTTTGACATGGTCACGGTCATGACGATCTATCCGGGGGGCTCGCCGGATGAGCTTGAACAGCTGATTAGCATCCCCATTGAAAAGAAGCTGCGTGAGATTGACGGGCTTGATAAAGTCAGGGCCTATAATATTGAAAATGTTTCTGTTGTCGCCATCTATATCGACGATAAGGCGAAGGATAAAAAACAGGTGGTTCAGGACATTAAAGACGCGGTTGACCTTGTCGAGAATTTTCCTGACAAGGCCGAGAAGCCCATTGTTGAAGAGATAAAGCTCGAAAAGTCCATGGTCATTGACGTTGCCATTTACGGCACGGACGATTCGGTCCCTTACCGGCTGATACGCGAAGTCGCGGATGACCTTGAAGACAATGTGTATGAGCTGGATGAAATCGCCGAGGTTGAAGATTACGGCTTTTTTGACCGGGAATACCTTGTTGAAGTCGACCCTGCCGCGCAGATGAAATACCGGATGGGAATGAACACGGTGATGAACACCCTTGCCATGCGCAACCTCGATCTTCCGGGCGGGCCCCTGCGCATCGGCGATAAAGAGTATGTTTTAAGAACAAAGGGACAATACAATAACGCTGAAGAAATACGTGAAACGGTCCTCATGTCTAATGACATGGGCTTTACGACCCGCATCGGGGACATTGCCGCAGTCAGCGATACGTTTGAAGAGGCCACGGTCCATCAGCGATATAACGGCAATGAGGCAATTGTATACCGGCTCTGGAAGAAGCGCAGCGCTGATGAAATCGTGACCGTTGATAAAATTAAGGACTTTATAAAACATTATAAAAATAAATATCCCGGCCAGGTAAAAATCGAGCTGTTTAATGATTACAGCAAGATGACCAGGGAGCGCATATCCGCGGTGCTCAGCAACGCGGTAACAGGTTTTATTCTTCTTGCCATCATTCTTACCATGCTTCTGGGGCCGAGGATGGCGGCGATTGTCGCTTCGGGCATTCCCATCGCTTTTATGGTTGCGTTTATGGGGATGAAGATCGGCAATGTGACCCTTAATGTTATCAGCCTTTTCGGAATGATCATGGTGCTGGGGATGATCGTTGACTTCAGCATTGTGGTTACTGAAAACAGCCATCGCTACATGGAAACAGGCCTGTATAAAAACCACGCGATAGTAAAAGGGGTGAGCGAAATCGTGTGGCCGGTCACGGTCACTCTGATCTGTATATGCGCGGCATTTTCACCACTTTTAATGCTTACGGGCCTTATGGGAAAGTTCATCTGGGCGATCCCGCTGGTATTGACTATTTGCCTGTGCGCCTCATGGTTTACCGCGATCTTTATTATGCCGACCTTCCTTCAGATTTTTTCAAAAGAAACAAAAGGGAAAGAAAAATTTGAAGATCTGAAAACCGAAGACCGCTATTTTGAAAAGGGAATTTTCGGTTTCATACAGAAGAGATACAAAAAAATGCTTTCCCTGGCTCTTGACCATCGCTACCTGACCCTCCTTACCCTGGTGGCTCTTCTGGTAGTATCTCTGGTCATGATCAAGTTCATCGGTTTTGTTTTCATGCCCGGCGGCGGCGCTGAAGAACTTGAAATAAAAACATATATGCCCCAGGACACGAATCTTGCGGCGAACCTGCGTGAAGCCCGAAAAATCGAAAGCATCATCATGAAACTGCCGAAAGAGGACTTTCAGGCGCTCCATTCAAGTATCGGGGAGGAGGTCCCTTTCGGGCTTGATCCGAAACCCGGTGAAGGGACGCACAAATCAACGTTTAAAATTTATCTTACCTCTTTTCATGATCGTGAACGGGGGGCAAAGGCAATTCTTGATGAACTGAGGAATAAGATATACGGTGCTCAGAAGAACCGGGTGATTTCTGGAGATATGTATTTCAAATTCGAAGTCAAGGAAAAAGGTCCCCCGGTAGGGAAACCGGTGAACGTTGAGATTCGCGGGAAGGATTTTGATGTTCTGGCGAAGATTGCCCATGAGTATATGGATTACCTTAAAACCATTGACGGAGTCAGGGACATCACCATGGACCTTGAAGAAGGCAAGGAAGAATACCGCTATAAGGTCAACGAAGTCCTGGCAAAGAGGGCGGGCCTCTCAACATATGACGTTGCCATGGCGCTGCATTCATCGTTTCAGGGTGCGGTCGCGACAAGCGTGCGCCAGGGAGATGAGGACATTGATATACGGGTACGCTTTCCTGAAGATGCGCGTAAAAAGAGGAAGAGCCTTGATTATGTCATGATAGCCAACAGGACCGGTGGTCTCATCCCCCTTGACCAGGTTACGTCAATGAGCAAACAGCCGGGGTATTCACAAATAAACCGGCTTAACTACATGCGAATCGTTCAGGTCCAGGCGGATGTTGACCTCAAGAAGGTCACTTCCCTTGAGGTTAACCGCACTATGGAGAAAAAGTTTAAAGATATCGCAGCACGGTATCCGGGTTATTCGGTCGCCTATGGCGGTGAACAGGAGGAAACCAGCGAGCGTATGGGAGAGCTGGGGACTCTTTTCCAGTTTGCCTTGATGGTTATTTTCGTTGTCCTTGCTGTTTTTTTTGGATCACTGATGCTGCCGGTTGTGGTCATGGCCGCGATCCCCTTTGCGCTGGTCGGCGTTGTATTCGCGCTTGCCGTGCATGGCGAGCCGCTTTCGTTTATGAGCGTGCTGGGGCTCTTCAGCCTTGCCGGTGTGATCGTAAGCAACACGCTTGTGCTTGTCCAGTTTATAAATAATCTCAGGGACGAACACCTTCCCCTGAAAGAGGCCCTTGTCGAAGCCGGTGTCATCCGCTTGCGGCCCATCATATTGACATCAGGCACGACAGTGCTTGGCCTTATTCCTTCGATTTACGGCCTTGGCGGTAAGGACTTTTTTGTGGCGCCGCTGGCTCTGTCTTTTGGATACGGCCTTGTTTTCGCCACGGTGATAACACTCATCCTTATCCCGTGTTTTTATCATATTGCCGAAGACATCAAGGGAGGGACCTCCCGCCTGCTTGCCACTGTGGGAATAAGAATGAGCCCCACTATTTATCAATGCCCTGAAACCAGGTGTTCACCGGAAGAGCCTCCTCCTGCCGAGATCATCGATGAAAGTGTGAGCACTAAAAAACGAAGGAAAAAGAAACAGGATTAAATGATGATGATAGTACAGAGCCCCGTTTGTTCGGGGCTCTGTTTCCTTATTCGACAATTATAAATTCAACCCGCCGGTTCTGGGCTTTACCCTCTTCAGATGAATTGCCTGCTATTGGTTTGCTTTCCCCATAACCGATAATTGAAAGCCGTTCGGCTTTTATTCCTTTGGTCACCAGGTATTCTTTGATCGATTTCGCGCGCTCAAGGGATAGAATCTGATTGGTATGGGCCTTGCCGTCAGTGTCCGTATGCCCCTCAATTCTGATTTTCTCATCACGCTGGGCCAGTATCGTTGATATTTTATCAAGCTCAGGATATGATTCGTGAAGGATGCTTGAGCTCCCGGTCTTGAAATGGATTTTGTCAGATATAAAAAGCACCTCATCTTCATGTATCGCATTAAGGATCGACTGAAGCTTTTCTATTTCCTCATCATTCATCTTTTCGGGATTCGAAGGAGGGCTGTTCTCGAGAACAACAAGTTTTTTCTGGTTTGAAAGAAGTACGGTATCTTCATAGTAGTTGGAGTTGTAAACCCCTATTATTCCGGAAAGTGAATATACGGTGGTTGCCTCTTGCTGGTTTTCAGGTTCCTGCTCATTGTTTTTTGCAGTCATATCAGGTTCTATGTCCGCTTTGCCGATTTCAATTCCCAGTTCAGTGCCCCTGATCGCGGCGACCGTGGTGCTGGTCTGAAGTTCAATGGTATGGTTTTTATGGATGCGCTCGAATTTGCCGAAAAGCGCACCTTCGTTGATTTGAACTTTCATTTCCCTGATTGACAGGTCTTTGATTCTGAAGCTGCTGTTTTCGGTGAGGCGCACGGCGGTCCCTTTATGGAAACGGATATCCGCAAAAGATTTTTCACCGGTTTTTATTTCGGTCCCTGCTGTAAATTTCATGCCCACAACCGCGTCCGTCCACTTTTCCTGACCGTTTTCGCGGTATTGTACGGTTCCGATCGCGTACGTAAGAATCGGCTTTTGTTTTACCAGCACCGGCATTTGTATGAGCATGGTGTCACTCAGTATAAGAAAGGCGGCCGCACCTGATATGATCAGCACAGCTGCGAGGAGTGAAGAGATAATGATTTTTTTCATTAATGTAACCCTTTAAAATAGAAACTTTGTTATTACAATATATTAAAAAAACCATGTAAAGTAAATAATCATCTTTAGGGCCGGGGTTTGAGCTTGATTATTTTTATTTTTTATATGATACAAAAATGTTCCAATAATAATCATCACCCAGGTATTATATGAATCGGCGAAAAAATATTGACACGGACTCTATATAACGGTATGTGAACTGTTATGCACAAGCCTCTTGAAAAGTTTGTCAAAATGTATTTCGGTTCAGTTGAAAAAATTCCCGAAAGCATCAGGGATTTTGTCGAATCTGTTGACCGGGAGTTTGAAACTCTTGACCGCAGGATCAGCGCCACTGAAAAAGCATCAGATGAGAATCTTCTGGATCTGATTATATCAAATGTTGAATTGAGTTCCTATCTGAGCGTTTCAAGTGATTTGATCTTTAGAATTAATTCTGAAGATATCATCGTTGATTACGTCGCCAACCAGGATTATCTCGGATTAAATCTTGATCAGTTTAAAAATAAAGGTGTCAGGTCTTTGCCACTGTGTGATGATGGCGATTTTTTTTCAAACGCACTGAGCCAGGTCAGGGATCTCAAACTTAACCTGACCATCGAATATCCGGTAATAATCAACAGTGAGGAATATTTTTTCAATGCCCGTTTTTTGCCGATCCTTGAAAACGATATAGTCATGGTGATAAGGGACATCACCGCAGAAAAGAAGGCTATGCGCAACCTCGTAAAAAGCGAAAAGCGTTACCGGGAACTTCTGGAGCTGATCCCTTACCCGGTAGTTGTTCATATGGATCAGGTCCTTGTTTATGTCAATGATGCGGCCGTAAATATTCTTGGGGCAGAGAGCGGGGAAAGCTTAATCGGGAAAAGCGTATTGAATTTTGTTCACCCTGACTCGATGGCAAGTGTCAGCAGGATGTTAACGGCCCATAAACGGGGAAAAATAAAACAGGTTTCGTCCAGTGAGATATTCTTCGATCTTCATGGGCATGAATTTTACGTCGATATAATCAGCAGCCTGATAAGCTGGGAGGATAAAAAAGCGGTTCTCGTTATCGGCAGGGACATCACTGATGAAGTGAAAATGCAGAAGCGGCTTTATCATGCCGAGGAGATGTACCGCCTTCTCACTGAAAGAATCTCTGACACGATCTGGATGCTGGATGATGATTTTCGTCTTGTCTATATGAGCCCTGCAATAAAACGGATTACCGGTTTTGAGCCGGCTGATTATTTTGGCAGAAATGCTAAAGAAATGCTTGCCCCTGAATCTTTTAATAAGATGTTTTCTGAGATAAAAAAGCTCGCGGGAATCCCGTTTAATGAAAAAATAGATGAATTGAAGAACGCCAGCATTCTCATAGATATGATAAAAAAAGACGGCACTACGGTTCCAGTAGAAATATATCTATCCAAGACCATTTTTGAGGATAACAGGCCAGTCATCATCGGAGTGAGCAGGGATATCTCTGAAAGGAGAAAAATGGAGGAAAAACTCCGTGAAACCGAACAATTGCGCGACCTCCTGCTTGCCACGGTAACTGACATCATCTTCATTCTTGATCTTAATGGTTTTTTTACCTATGTGGGGCCCCGTTTCAGAGATGTGACCGGCCATGGGGAAGACGAGCTTGTCGGAAGGCCTTTCTGCAGTTTTCTGGATGAAAGTGAAAAGGCTGATGTTATAGCAAAATTCGAGAGCGGAATAAAAGAAAATAAAACATGGCTTTATGATGTCACGGTGGTTTTTGAAAACGGCGACCGTATCCCTTTTGAGTTGAATGTGAATACGGTTCATGACAGCGCGGGAATTCCGATCGGCAGGATCGGTGTCGGGCGCGATATCAGAAATAAAATTGAGACAACACGGGCACTGGCTGAAAGTGAACGTCTCTATCGCATGCTTGCCGAAAATATTATTGACGCAATCTGGACAACTGACCTGGATTTAAATATTACCTATGTTTCGCCTTCGATAATTAAAATAAAGGGCTTCACTCCTGAGGAAATGGTGTCAATGCCTCCTGACAGGATATTTACTCCCGATTCACTGCGGCATGCGTATTCCGTTTTTAAAGAAGAATTGCAAAAAGAAGAAGAAGGGGGATGGGACCCTCAGAGGATATGGACCGTCGAGGCACAGGAGTATTGCAAAGACGGAAGGATCATAACCACGGAGATTAACGCGAAATTCCTTCGTGACGACAATGGCAGGATTGTCGGGGTGCTTGGCCTGACCCGAGACATATCCAGAAGAAAGAAAAAGGCTGCCGCCCTTGAGCGTGACCTTCAGGTTGCCCGGATGATTCAAAAAGCGTTCATCCCTGAAACTCTTCCGCAGTTCGGGGGGATCAAGGCTGATTGCCGGCACATCCCCATGGATGATGTCGGGGGGGATTATTTTTCATTTAATCCTATTCATCCGGACACGCCCGGTGTTTTTATAGGAGAGGTCTCGGGCGAGGGTGTTGTTGCGGCGCTTTATTTATCGCTTATCAAGACCATGGTTGACCGTTTGTTTGTTGATTTTCCCCGGGAACCGAAAAAATTCATCGAAAAGCTCAACATTAATCTTCTGGGTAAAATGCAGTTGAGCTATCTTACGGCGATATATGGGTTCTTCACCCGAAAACAGGACGATACGGTGACTTTTACTTTCACGTCTTCAGGCCATCCTCCGCCCATTGTGTTCAGAAAGGTTGGAAGCTCGGTATCTGTTGAATATTGCAGAGGCTCGCTGATGGGTGTGTTTGACGCGATTCAAGTCGAAGAACGGGAAATATCGTTAGCGGAAGGAGACCGCCTTTTTCTCTACTCAGACGGCATTCCAAAAACCATAAATCCTGGCGGGGAACAGTTCGGGTATGACCGCCTGCCGGAACTTTTCAGAGCATCGATGAGGCCTTCCCTGGGAGCGAGTCTTGATGTGCTGATTAAAGAGCTCAATAAATTCAGGGGAAATATGCCCTTCGGGGATGATATTGTTGTCATCGCTTTTGAAGTGCAGTCCGGATAAATAATTATCATGTAACCAACCACATCCTGCCTGTTCACATGTAATCATTTGGTGTTAAGAATTGTTTTCTAACCCACATCTGTGTATAATCATAGTGTAGTGTCATGTCTTTTCCTATAAAAGAATGATTAACTATTATGGAGAAGGTCGCCGGTTATAACCAAAAGGAACAACCGGTTGAACTAAAGACAGCAAGCTAACTTATTCGAGAGGGCCTATGAACCATAAAATTACACACAAGATAAACAATATGATTTATGTTTTTAATTCTCAAAAGGGGATCCTTCAGCACGTAAACCGCATATCAAAAACTGACGCTGACTGGAAGAAGGTGCTTTCATCCGAGCAGTACAGGGTAGCGCGAAAAAAAGGGACAGAAAGGCCTTTTACGGGAAAATACGTTAATCATCATGCCAAAGGTGTTTACAAGTGCGTATGCTGCGGCAATGATTTATTCAGGTCAGAAGCCAAATTCGATTCCGGGACCGGCTGGCCAAGTTTTCTCAGCCCCATTGCAGACCAGAATATCGCGACAAGGCCTGATAACAGTATCTTTCTGATGATGAAAAGGACCGAGGTCCTGTGCGCGCGCTGTGAAGCCCATCTCGGGCATGTTTTCAATGACGGGCCGCCCCCGGCATTCAAGAGGTACTGTATTAATTCGGCTTCCCTGAATTTTCAGGGGGACGTGAATTAAATTTTTTTGTAAATCACTTGTTCGTATCCTTTAAGCATGAAAAAGGTCGCGCGCTGAAAATAGAGAACGACCCTGTTGTTGAGGTTAATTGATTCTCTGACTGATCGAATGTTGTCGTCTTCGACCCTGCTTATCACGAAAAGCCAGAGATGCCTCATCTGAAGTACGAGGGCCTTCTGGACCTGTGAAAAGGGGATTCCCTGTTCACATCTTTCTTTTCCAATTTTAATGTAGCGTTCCGCAATTTTTTGCTTCGGGTATTCTTTCGCGATCCATTTGGACAGGTCCTTGTAGATCAAGTCGCTGAAACGATAGACACTGTCTCGGTCAAGCTTGCGGTACGCGTCGGTGTCAGGGTTTTTGAGCAGGTCATTCATATATCGCTCGGTTATGTCTTCATGGCTCTGTTCGATCATGGCGACAAAAGTATTGAATGCGATGTCTTTTCTTTTAATGGTGTTTTTTGACATGGCCTATACCTCAGATTTTTATATTTTCTGCAGCAAGCCGTTCGAGAATTGCCAGTTTGCCGGTGTCATCAGGGGTAATAAGTGCTTCGAGCCTGTCAACCTGCTTGGCGACCTGATAGGTATCGTGGGTTACCAGCAGAAGCGGGATGTTCAGCTCTGAGGCTTTTGCAATGATATTTGAATGAGGTATTATATTGTTGGTTAAAACAATTCCGGCTGTCCCCTCTTTCAGGGATGCAAGCACCATGTCGTTACGGTCTCCACTGGTTATGATCAGTTTGTCTTCCCTGCTGAACACGGGATTTCTCAGGGATTCTTCGACTGACATTGCCCCGACAAAAATATTTTTAACGAGATTGCCGAGCCCTTTTTCTCCGCCGATCACTTTGGCGAAAATGCTGTCTGCGAGATAGTGCATCGAGTAATAGGTGAGTTTTTCTTCATAGGGAACTATGCCCATCACATTGACCCCCATGCCGGTTATGTTTGAAAGAAAGCTTTCCCTGAAGTCGTCAACATCCCGAACCTTGTTTATAATAACGCCATGGAGTTTGATTTCGGGACTATTGTAATATCTGGTGATGAATCTGATGTCATCCATTATCATGTCACTGTCGCCGCTGGTAACGATAATGATCTTGGCGCCGGCGTAGCGGGCAAGAGTCAGTGAATCAAGCGAAATTGAAGCGCCGTAACAGATATCCTTGCCCCCCTCAATAAAGAGACTGTCAACGCCCTGTGAGGCGCTTTTAATCATTTCATTAATTACCTGTTTAAGGCTTTCTTCATCATAAACGAAACGCAGTTTGGAGTGGTTAAATCCCAGGGTTATCCTGTCCGGCTCAACATCTAGTCCCCATAACCTGATTACAAGGTTTGAATCATAGTCCCAGTTCTTTTTTCTCTGGTAAATCAGGCGGTCGCCGAAGGGTTTCAGGTAACCGTAATTTTTTTTATGCGCTCCAGCAATGCCGAGAATAAGGCTTGTCTTTCCCGAGCCTTCCCGGGTTGAAGCTATAAGGTATCTGTTCATATGTCAGTCCTCCCTGGCTTTTTAATGAGGATCCTGGCGTCAACCGCTTTGATTCCGCATCCCTCTTCGTAAACCACCACGGGATTTATTTCAATGTCGGTTATCATCCTGCATTTGTCAATGACTGTTCCCACTTTGATTACTGCGTTGATCACTTCCTCTATGTCTTTCCGTTTTTCTCCCCGCACGCCGAGGAGGAGCGGGAACGACCGTATTTCTTTGAGCATCGCGGTGATCTCCTTTCTGTTCAGGGGAAAGGAGCGGAAAACCACATCCTTCATCACTTCAACATATATCCCGCCGAGCCCGCACATAACTATAGGGCCGAACGAGGGGTCTATTCTGGCGCCGATGATTATCTCGGTCCCTGAGGAGACCATTGTGGTTATCTCGATCCCGTCAATCACCGCATCGGGATTGTATGCCTTTACGTTGTGCATGATCGCTTCATAGGCGTCGATCACTTCATCTCTGGAGAGGAGATCAAGCGCGACACCTCCCGCGTCGCTTTTGTGAAGAATATCCCGGGAAACGATTTTCATCACTACCGGATAGCCGATCTTTTCGGCGAACTCCACGGCCTGGCCCACGTTGCGGGCTATCCTGCTCATGGGAACGGTGATTCCCGCGGCATCAAGCACTTCAATGCCTTCATTTGCCAGAAGAAATGTTCTGTTGTCGGCAGCGGCCCTTTCTATGACGGCGTTGATTTTTTTTACATCAATGGGCGTTTCTTCAATATCGCTGCTCACCTCATCAAGAAATTTCCGGTATCGGTACGCAGTTCCCACGCATGAAACAGCCTCGTAAACATCGCTGAACAGCGGGATGTTTTTCTTTTTGAGATCAAGGATCACCTGTTCAACGGAATTTCCGCCTATGGCCGCGTAGGTGATCGGTTTTCCGGCAGAGAGGTGGCGGTTGTACGTGTCAGTGATCATGTTTTCGAGGTTTTCCGAGTCAAAAGTCGCGGTTTCACAGTAGAGCGCTATGGTCGCGTCCATGGTCGAGGTGTCAGCGGGGACGGTCAGTGCGGTCACATAATCAGCGGAATTTGCGGAACCCGTGATATCAACAGGATTTTTAGTGGAACCGAATGAGGGGGTGACCGGGCCGAAGGTTTTTTTCAGGATCTCCTGGTCGTCGTACAGGTCTATGCCGAATTTTTCGCACGCGTCAGTGGCCATCACGCCGACGCCGCCGCCGTTGGTCACGATGACCGCCCGCCTTCCCCGGGGCAGGGGAGTCAGCGCGAGAAATTTGCACCAGTTGAATGCCTCATCAAGGCATTCCGCGCGAATGACCCCGCACTGTTTCATGACCGATTCAAATATTTCGTCTGATCCCGCGAGCGACCCGGTATGCGAAGCGGCGGCCATGGCGCCCCGCTTTGAGCGACCTGACTTGATCGCGAGCACCGGCTTTTTCCCCGTGGCCCTGCGCAGGACCCGAATGAGCGCCTCTCCCTCTTTTACTCCCTCGATGTAAAGAAGGATCGCTTTTGTCGGCTCGTGTGATATCAGGTATTCGAGAAGGTCGGCCTCGTTGATGTCGCATTTATTGCCGAGAGAAACAATGGCTGAAAGGCCGATATTCTCGACAGCGGTTTTGCCGATCATGGCTATGCCAAGGGCGCCGCTCTGGGTAAGTATGGCCACGGGGCCGGGGTTGATTCCTGTCGCAGAGAATGTGGCATTGATGGACGCGGATGAAGAATAGAGCCCGAAAATATTCGGGCCCAGAATGCGCATCCCCCGTGACCGGGCTATTCGCAGCATTTCATTTTCTTCTTCCGAGTTGCCGGCTTCAGAAAAACCCGAGGTGATCACCTCAACATGTTTCACGCCGGCCTCGGCGCAGGCTGCAACAGTCCGCACCACATCGCGCGACGGGATGGCTATGGCGGCAAGGTCTATTTCAGCGTTGATTTCGCTGACGCTTTTAAAGCTTTTTATCCCCAGTATTTCATCGGCCTTCGGGTTGACCGGGTACACGGCGCCGCCGTATCCGCCGGATATGATATTTTTGAGTATGCTGTGCCCGATTTTTTTCGGGTCAGCAGAAGCCCCGATCACCGCTACTGACCGGGGTTCGAAGAGATAACGTATGTCGGCTTTTTCCATCATGAGACGTATATCTTATTTTACTTAAATCTCATGGTAAGTTCATATGCGCCGTATTCCACTTTCTTCTCTAAGTCAAAGTCCATTTTTTCAAAGACATGAAGCATGGGCTTGTTTTCTACGAGCACATCGGCGGTAAAGCCCTGGAGACCGTCCTTTTTGGCGAGCATCGTAAGGTATGAAAGGAGTTCGGTCCCAATGCCTTTGTCATGATAGGTATCGCGGACGGCAAACGCGACTTCGGCTGTCTGCGTGTTGACGTCTTTGATGGTCTGCCCCATGCCGACCGCGATTTCTTTGCCGTTTTCTTCGACCGTTGCAAGAATGATCAGCTCTTTGGTGTAATCGATGACCACAAATTCCTGCCTCATTTTATGGGGAACGTCCTTTCGTATTGACATGAAACGCCGCTGCAGGCTCTTGTCTGAAAGTGAATAAAAGAGGTCTTTTATCAGGGGTTCATCATCTATCTTTACTGGCCTGAACTGGACAACCTGGCCTTTTTTAGTGGTGCGCACGGTTTCAAGGTATTCGGGGTATTCGCCTTTTTTGCCGGGAATGAACGCCTGATCCCGGTAAATGAGGTTCAGCTTTTTCGCTTCTTCAATAAGTTCCGCCCTGAATTTCGGGTGGGCTATCGCAATAAGGCTCATCGCCCTTTCCCGTATGTTTTTTCCGTGAATGTAGGCGATGCCGTATTCGCTCACCACGTAATGGATGTCGCCACGGTTCATGGTGACGCCTGCGCCGCTGTCAAGGAAAGGGACGATCCGGGACACTTCTCCGTTGCGGGCGGTTGACTGGATCACCAGTATCGTTTTTCCTCCGGGTGCAAGAACCGCGCCGCGCATGAAATCAGCGCTTCCCCCGATACCGCTGTAGAAGGTCTTGCCGATCGATTCGGCGGTCGCCTGGCCGGTGAGGTCGATCTGCAGCGCGGCGTTTATTGCGGTCATGTTTTCAATCTGCGATATGATTCTGGGGTCGTTGGTGTAGTTGATCCCCCTGAATTCGATCAGGGGGTTGTCATCGATATACCGGTAGCTCTTTTCGGTCCCCATGCAGAATGATGCGATGGTTTTTCCCCGGTTGATATTTTTTTTTGAGTTATTTATTACGCCGCTTTTTATGAGGTCTACCATGGAATCGGTGAGAAGTTCGGTGTGTATGCCAAGGTCGTTTTTTTTACTGATGTTGTTCAGTATCGCGTTCGGCGTGCTTCCGTAGCCGACCTGTATCGTGTCTCCGTCGTTGATTATTTTTGAAACATATTTCCCTATCTGCAATGCGATATCGCTCGGGACCTGGGGAGAGTATTCAAGAAGCGGTTCATCATGGTGGATGATAAAGTCGATTTCATCAATGTTGATAAAAGTGTTGCCGTGAACCCTCGGCATGTTCTTGTTGATCTGGGCGATTATGATGTTCGCGTTGTCGATCGCCGCCCTGCAGATGTCGACGCTGATCCCCATGCTCACAAAGCCGTTTTTGTCGGGAAGGGACGTCTGGATCAATGCGATATCAATGGGTATTCTCTTGCTGTATATGAGCCGCGGGATTTCCGAAAGGAAAATGGGTGTGTAGTCAGCAAGGCCGGTGTTGACTGAATCGCGCGTGTTGTCACCGACAAAGAACGAGTTGTGCCTGAAATTATAGGTGTAATTTTCATCAGCATATGGAGCAACACCCAGGGTCCATATATGCATTACTTCGGCTTCGGCAAACGCCTTCGGGTTGCTTTCGATGTAGTTGATCATGGCCTTGACCAGGTACTGAGGTTCACCGCAGGCCGTGCTTATGAAAATTCTGTCGCCGCGGTGGATGTTTGAGAAGATATCCTCTTCTTCGGCAAATTTTTTTGCGTATTTTTTTTTAAGATCATTCAGAGAATGCATATATTAATGACGCTCCGTTTTGATCATGGCCGCTGCTATTCGTATTTGATATTATGTCAGGATTTTTTATTTTTTCAACATAAAAAAAGAAAAAAGGGCTTTTCATGTTTTTCAGCGTCACACTTCCAGCATCGATGAATTGATTATTGAAACCAGCTCGTCAATTTTAAAAGGTTTCGGGAGAAAATTTTTAAAGCCGTATTGCATATAGTTTATTCTGATCGGGTCATTCGCATAACCGCTTGATGCGACAATAATGGCTGCCGGGTCTATCTCAAGAATTTTTTCCGTTGCTTCCCTGCCGCCCATGCCCCCGGGGACCGTTAGGTCCATTAATACCATGTCGTACTTTTTATTATTGCCGGCGGCTTTACGGTACATCTCGATTGCCTCGTTTCCTTCGTGTGCCGTATCGACTGCGTAACCGATCTTTGTCAGCATTTTTTGAACGATCTTGCGTATGATTTCTTCATCGTCCATTACCAGTATTCGTCCATGCTTTTCAGGAGACCGCTTCAGGGAAACGGTTTTTTTCGTGTTCAACTCGCTCCCTGAGGCAGGCAGGTACACATGAAACGTGGTTCCTTTGCCGGGGATGCTTTCATAGGAAAGGTGTCCGCTGTGTTTTTTTATAATGGAGAAGGATGTCGCCAGGCCGATTCCATTGCCTTTCTGTTTGGTGGTAAAAAAAAGGTCGAATATTTTTTCAGAGTATTCTTCAGGAATCCCCATCCCGTGGTCTTTTATCGATACTTTTACGTATTTCCCTTCACGCAGGGGAAGGCTGTCTATGGTGCTGACAACCGCATTCTCCGCAAAAACTTTAACGGTTCCGCCGCGGGGCATGGCCTGCATCGCGTTGATGATGATATTGTCAATGACCTGGCTGAATTGCGCCTCATCAACGTCAACAATCCAGAGATCGTCAGCAATAAAAAATTCCGATTTAACATTTGATCCCCTGAGTGAAAAAGAGGCTGAACCATAGAGAATATCCCTGATGTTTACCGGTTTTTTTACCGGGTCTCCCCCTTTTGAGAAGGTAAGCAGCTGCTGGGAGATGTCCCGCGCCTTCAGGGATGCCTGTTCCGCCTCATCAAGGATGCCGTAGATATCGCTCTCAGGCTCAAAATTGATCTTTGCAAGGTTGATGTTCCCGAGAATTCCGGTCAGGATGTTGTTGTAATCATGGGCAATGCCCCCGGCTAAAAGGCTCAACGATTCCAGTTTCTGAATTTTGATGAGCTCCTGCTCCATTTTTTTGTGTTCCGTAATGTCAGTGACGACCGCAAAGCGCTCCTCTCTTCCGGTTTCACTTTCCTTCATTATCTGGGGTGAGAGTATGCTGTATACCACTGAGCCGCTTTTATTGATCCATTCCATGTCAATCGACCGGTATTCGGCGACATACCCCGAACCCATTACCATGAGAAATATCCTTTTATTGAGGTTGTCCATAAAACCGGTCACGGGCGCTCCGGAAATTTCCTCAATGGAGAATCCCAGCAGCTTGCAGAATTTATCGTTTGCATACGATATCGTGTTGTCCTGATTCAGGATGAATATGCCGTCATTCATCGTTTCAATGAGCCTGCGGTACCGCGCCTCGCTTTTTTTCAGGGCCTCTTCAACAGTCATTCGTTTGATGACACTTCCCGTATGGGCAGCTATTGTTTCCAGGGTGTTCTGGAGCGCGGGAGAAATGCCGTTTTTTTGATGAAATACACAGAGCAATGAGGCCTGGTAATATTTTTCGCTGATGATTGGCACAAGCACGGCGCTGTTATGCGCGGGCTCATCGCTGAGTTGTTTAAGCGCGCCGGGAAGACTTGACCCTTCATACTGGGAAGTTTTATCGCCAATGAGCAGGTCATATTCATCTGACCCCGGCATGAATTCTTTTATCCGGTTTTTTATTTCATTCATTATGTTGACGCATGCGCCGAGGGCCATTTTTTGGATGCTGTTTTTTTTATAATACAGGCATGACGCCTTAATATCGGGAAGCAGGGAAAGGATTTCGGTGACCTTTTCCAGTGCGTCGTTTATTTCAGGCGCGGTGCTCAGATATATGGCGGCGTCATGTTCTATTTCCCGCAGGATCTCAGAGTATTTCCTTTCGGTTATATTGGTAATGACCGCAATGATGCCGGTAAATTCCCCGCTTTCCTCATGTTTGAAGTCCCAGTCTATCTGTACGTCTATGTGCTTACCCTGGGCATTGTTTATTACATCGTAGTAACGGGTATAAGACCTGCCTGGCCCCGATGTCATGCCTTCGCTTAAATCAAAAGTGAATTTAATGTCCCGATTCAGGATAAAGGAATCAAAGCTTTTACCGATAATTTCTTCTTTCTGATAACCCGTCATCGCACTGAAGGATTCGTTGCAAAACGTCACAATCCCTTCCCTGTTGTATTCAACGATCCCCTGTGAAATGGTTTCAACCAGGGTCCGGTACAGTGATTCGCTGTGTTTTAATTTCTGGGAGAGCCGGTGCCGGTACAGCACGGTCTCGATGGTGGAATACAATTCACTGATGCTTATCGGTTTGATGATGTATCCGTAAGGTTCGCTTTTTTTCGCCCTTTCAAGAGTATCCCTGTCGGATGAGGATGTTATGTAGACCACGGGAATGTCGAGGTTTTCCTTGATGTAGGTTGCCGCCTCAATCCCGTCCATTGCGCCTTCCAGAACAATATCCATGAGTATCAGGTCGGGTTTGTTTGCCGCGATCTGCTTCAGGGCCTGTTCCCCTGATGCAAAAATATCTGATACCGAATAGTTCAGGCTTTCCAGCATCTTGCTGATGCTGTACGCGGTAATGGAATCGTCCTCAACCAGCATTATTTTAATTTCACTCATGACAGTGTCTCATATCATCCGAAAGTAACAGCCTTGTTCGGGTCAGGGCATTTATGAGAACAGGTCCAATGAAAATTACGCAAATTTTATTATATCATGAAGGTAATGAGAGAACAAGAAAAAGAAAATTGCTTTTTATCGTCCGGGCAGGCCTGGATGTTAATCGCGTATACCGTGGACAGGGAAGATTTCTTTCTTGATGTAGGCAATGACCCGCAGGGCTTCATCGAGGCATTGTTCTTTTTCAGCGCCTTTCAGTATCAGCGGAGGGTCGCTCAGCGAGCCGATATGGGTTTCAGGGCCGTACATCATCCCCCCGACAATGCCCGCGAACGAATCGATTATTTCAAGCCCGCACAGTGTTGCCCATGATAGCGCCCACAGCGAAGCGGTTTTATGCGTGTTGTATCCGCCGCCGCCGGTGGCCATGATCCTGGGGCAGAGCTTTTTCATCGTTTTGAGAACCGCTTCATAGCTGTTGCTCGTGAGATTGAGGTGGGCCAGCGGATCATCCTTGTGGCTGTCTCCCCCGATTTCAATGAAAAGAACATCAGGCGCGAATGCGGACAGCAGGGGCGGCACTGTTTGGTTGAAAGCGTTAAGGTAGACTTCATCATCCGATCCTTTGAGCAGGGGGATGTTCACGTTAAAGCCTTTCCCTTTGCCGATGCCGGTCTCGTGTTCAAACCCGCCCCATGGATACAGGCTTTTCCCGCTCTCGTGCAGCGATATGGTGAGCGCCCTGTTGTCGGAATAGAATGCGTCCTGCACGCCGTTTCCGTGATGAGCGTCAATATCGACATAAGCGATTTTTTTGCCCTGTTTGAGAAGCGCGGTGATCGCTATGGCGATATCGTTGATAAAGCAGAACCCTTCGGCGAAGTCGCGCCCGGCATGATGGAATCCTCCGTGAGGATTGAAAACAAGCTCGGCCCTGTCCTGTGCAAGCATCATGGCGCCCTGGTAGGTGCCTCCGGACGCTTCAAGCGCATAGTCGAGCATGCCGCTGACAACAGGATTGTCATCGTTGCCGATTCCGGCCTGCAGCATTTCGAGGGTAAATTCGCCGCTATTGCAGCGTTTCAGCAGATCGATATATTTAACGCTGTGAAAGGACAGGAGTGTTTTTTCATCAAGCGGCCCGGGAGCGATTATTTCCTGGTCAGGCTCGAAGATCAGCGAATACCGGTTCAGCAGCTCGTAGAAGAATTTCGCCCTTTCCGGTTTAAATGGATGGTTGCTTCCGTAATTGAATGCGCTCAGCCTGTCTGAATAAATCAGTATTTTTCTTTTTTCGGCGTCCATCATGCTTCAGTATACATCAGACTGCGCCAGATTGCTTCAAGGTTTTTTAGTTTCGGGTGCTCTTTTTTTTATGGCCGTTATTTGTGTGGTTAGCCGGCAGGAAAATAGTAAAGATAGTCCCTCTGCGCACTTCCGAGTCGACGATTATCTGCCCGTTATGCTTCTGGATAATCGCCTGTGACAGGGTGAGCCCGAGGCCGTTGCCGTCTTCTTTCAGGGTGAAGTAGGGATCAAATATTTTATCGAGGTCCTCGCTGTCAATGCCGCACCCTTCATCCATGAAGCTGATCTTGACGTAATCTCCTGGCTCGAGGTTTTCTTTGTTTTTTTCACTGACTGCCGTGTTTATGGCGGTGATGTGCAGGTTCCCGCCGCGGGGCATTGACTGGCGCGCGTTCGCGACAATGTTCTCGAAAACACGGACCACCTGGGCTTCGTCAATATCAACCTCCCTGAGATTTCTGGCGATGGAATAGGTCGCCTGTATTTTTGATCCTTTCAGAACAGGCTCGGCGACTTCTTTTATGAGTTTTTTCAGGGATGTGTTTTTTGTTTCAGGAGTGTACCCTTTTGAAAAAAGCAGGAGCTGGTTAGTCAGCTCGCCGGCGCGGGACGCCGCGGTTTCGGCCTCTGACAGCAGTTGATAAATCGGGTTTTTCTTTTCAATACTGTTCTTCGCAATGGAAATATTAGTGTTAATGGGAGTGAGTATCTCGTTGAAGTTATTGGCTATGCCTTCAGCAAGAAGTTCGAGAGATTCAATTTTTTTGCTTTTAAAGGTTTCATCCTCGATCATTTTCTGGGTTGAAAGGTCCCTGATGTTGAGTATGACAATGCCGCTTTCGGATTTTTCAACCGGAAAGGCCGTCAGAAGTGAAGGGAAGGTAAAACCGTCTTTTCTTCTGCAGGTGATCTCCGGCAGGGAAATACTTTTATTCAGGCCGGAAATGCATATCTGGATTGAATCGTTGTCTTCGAACAGTCCCAGGGTTTCAAGGTTTTTGTTAATAACATCTTCACGTTCATAACCAAAACTGAGCAGCGCTGAGTTATTGCATTCCAGAATAGTGTAGTTTTCGGAGATGACGAATATCGCGTCTGACGACATATCAAACAGCGCCCGGTATTTTTTTTCTTTTTCCTGGATTTCGCGTTCTTTTTCGTGTCTTTCCGAAATGTCGCGCGAGTAGGCAACATAACACATGATGGTATTTCCCGCGTCAAAAACCCTGGTTATTGACAATTCGAAGTACTTCCATGTTTTGTCCTTCTGCCGGTAGCGCAGTTCGAAATAGGCTTTGCCGGAGTTATAGAACCCGGGATTGGTTAAAAACGCCTCGAGGAAGGGTTTGTCGTCAGGGTGGATGTAGTCAATTTCGTTCTCGCCGATGAGGTCAAAGTGGTTGTACCCCAGGTTCCTTTCGGCTGACGGGCTTTTGTACAGGATGGTCCCGTCAATCGCAAGAATTGAAATGACGTCGGATGTGTTTTCAATGAGAAACCGGTAATGGCGTTCCGCAAGGGTGAGGGCCTTTTCGGTGCGCGAGAGCTCGGTTATGTCCCTGATTATTCCGACTGTCCCGACGTACGCCCGGTGCTCGGTGATATCATGGTCATAGAGTCCGCTGCAGAATATTTCTCCATGCATAAAGTCGGCATTTCTGCCGTTGCCGTTTTTGGATGCGAGTTTGACCCTGAGTTTTTTGGTTATCCGTTTGCCCGTTCTTCGCTCATCAAAAAGCAGCGGGCAGGCGTTATTCTTTTTTTCCTTTTTTATTTTTTCGACAGCGGTTTTATGCTGGATGAGGGGAAGGTCTTCTTCGTAGAAAAGGGTGCTGAAGTGCCTTCCGATCAGTTCCTCGGGACTGTATCCGAGGCGCGTGACCGAATCGTTGAGATAAATAAACTCTCCCTTGTTATTAATTTTATATATTATGTCTGGCAGTTGTTGTATGAGTTCCTGGTAAAACTCATTCATGTTGCAGGTGTTTAACAGTTCCATGGTGTTCAACTACTTTAAATTTGCATCAGAATAGTCTGGATATTGTTGCTGATTAAATCAAGTATAAAATCATTCAGATGTTTTTTTTTAATGGGGTAGCAGTATAATGTTGAGGGTAACGTAGTTTTGTCATTCCGGTTTTGCAAATACCGGAATCTCATGCGATAAATTCATGAATATTTTCTATGAGATCCCGGTATTACCTTCGGTAAACCGGGATGACAACAAAATGTGTTATGAAACGGCTGCCCCTAAAAATAATTTGCTACCTTTTAATGGCCCTTTTTTAAATTTGATAATATTTACTGTTGCAAAAAAAATGTGAAATATTTCTTGACAGGCATTCGGGTTATGTTTCTATGTGTAGAAACATAACCCGAATGCCTGTCAATACTCGCTATAAGTGCGTTGGTAATGGATAAAATAAAGGATATATCACTGGTTCTTGCCGCATCTGATGATGCGCGGCTTATAGAGAAGTTTCTCAGAAGCATTCTTACCGAAAATGAGATCGCGGAGATATCCTCGCGGTGGGAACTGGTAAGAATGCTTGATGAGGGCATAAGCCAGAGGAAAATAGCCGAAAAGCTCGGATTGAGCCTGTGTAAAATAACACGCGGTTCAAAGGAACTCAAAAAGAACCCCTCTGCGTTCAAACAGATGATTGATCTGTATAAGCAGGCGTAGCGGTTGTTATTCGGGCCTGTACGCATTGAAAGAGTAAAATGAATTCGAAGGAGAATAGTATGTATACGAAAGTGTTTCTCAGTGAAGACGAAATGCCGCGCCAGTGGTATAACCTCGCGGCAGATCTGCCCACGCCGATGCTTCCCCCTCTGGGGCCTGACGGCAATCCCATTTCACCGGACATGCTTGCGCCGGTTTTTCCCATGAACCTCATTGAACAGGAAGTGAGCCAGGAACGATGGATAACCATACCTGAAGGGATACTGGAAATTCTTTATCGCTGGCGCCCGTCACCGCTTCACCGCGCGCACTTTCTCGAAAAGGCGCTCGGGACCCCCGCGCGGATTTATTACAAGAACGAAAGCGTTTCCCCCGCGGGGAGCCATAAACCGAACACCGCGGTCGCCCAGGCCTGGTATAACAAACAGTTCGGCATAAAAAAGCTCACGACCGAAACCGGGGCCGGACAGTGGGGGAGCGCCCTGTCGTTCGCGTGCGCGATTCTCGGACTTGAGTGCAAGGTTTACATGGTCAGGATCAGCTTTGACCAGAAACCGTTCAGGAAAACAATGATGCAGACATGGGGCGGCGAGTGCATCCCCAGCCCGAGCACCGAGACCAATGCCGGAAGGGCCGTGCTTGAAAGAGACCCCGACACCCCGGGAAGCCTCGGGATCGCCATAAGCGAGGCAATAGAAGAAGCAGTGACCGATGAAACGGGAAAAACCAGGTACGCCCTTGGCAGCGTTCTCAACCACGTTATGCTGCACCAGACGATCATCGGCCTTGAGGCGAAAAAGCAGCTGGAAAAAATAGGTGAAAAGAAAGTCGACACCGTAATCGGGTGCGCCGGCGGCGGAAGCAACTTCGCCGGGCTTTCATTCCCGTTTGTTAATGATAAAATCCACGGCGCGGAAATCGAGATCATCCCCGTTGAGCCCGCATCGTGCCCGACCCTGACCAAGGCCCCGTTCGTGTATGACCACGGCGATATCGCGAAGATGACCCCTCTGATGCCCATGCATTCACTGGGCCACAGCTTCGTTCCCGCGCCGATCCACGCGGGAGGCCTCAGGTACCACGGCATGGCGCCGCTGGTGTCCCAGGCAGTGGTCGAGGGCCTGATGACCCCTCTGTCCATTCCGCAGCTCGAGTGTTATGAGGCGGCAATGCTGTTCGCCAAAACCGAAGGGATCATCATCGCTCCCGAGACAAGCCACGCGGTCGCGGCGACCATACGCAAGGCGAAAGAGGCGAAAGAGGAAGGCAGGGAGAGGGTGATCATTTTCAACCTCAGCGGCCATGGCCTCATGGACCTCAATGGCTATGACAAGTTCATCCACGGCAAGCTTGCCGACCATGAGCTGACCAAAACCGAGATTGATCATGCTCTTGAAGAATTGAAAGCGCATCCCAAAGCCGAAATGAGAAAGACCGGCAAGTGGTAAGAGTAACTAAAGCCGGGGTCTTCGCCAGAGCGATGGCCCCGGCAGGAAATAATATCAATGGAAAAAGATTGTTTTGACAGCGTTGAACTCTACTGCAGAAAGCTGGGGCACTATGTGACCTTCCGCTACTGCCGTACGCTCGCGCAGGGAATGCCCTGCTCGGGGATTTACGATTGCGCCTTTGAGAAAATTCCGGTCAGGGAATACATGGCAGAGCATTACAGCGATGAAGAGATCGCCGCCATACTTGCCCCTCCGCAGCCTAAAATGGCCAGCATCATTGAGCTCATCCAGCAGGCGAAAAAGAACAGGGCCTGAATCCTACCGGTGATATTCCTGCAGTGACTTGATGTCCCATATCCCTTTTTTTCTGGCCTCGATTCCCTTTGTCGCAGCGAGCGCCGCGGCCATGGTCGTGATATAGGGTATCTTGTATTTTATCGCGGTCTTCCTGATATAGGAATCGTCGTATTCGCTCTGTTCGCCGCTGGGCGTGTTGATCACCAGGTGTATTTCATGGTTCTTGATCCGGTCAACGATGTTGGGCCTGCCCTGGTACACTTTGAGCACCACTTCCGCTTCAAGGCCGTTTTCCGCGAAATAGCGCCCGACGCCTTCGGTGGTCATGACATGAAAGCCCAGGCGTTTGAGCTCCTTCGCCACGGTGAGCGCGTTGGCCCGGTCGTTCTTGTTCACGGTGATGAGCACGCTGCCTTCCTCGGGAAGGGTCTGCTGGGCGGCCTCCTGCGATTTGGCGTAGGCGAGGCCGAAGGAGTCGGCCAGGCCGAGCACCTCTCCGGTGGACCTCATCTCGGGCCCCAGGAGCGGGTCGACTTCGGGGAACATGTTGAACGGGAACACCGATTCTTTCACGCCGAAGTGGCGGACGTCTTTTCTGCTCAGGTTGAGCTCCTTTATGGTTTTGCCCAGCATGATCCGGGTGGCGATCCGCGCCATGGATATGCTGCACACCTTCGAGACCAGGGGAACGGTCCGCGACGCCCTGGGGTTCGCCTCAAGGATGTAGACTTTGTCGTTCGCGATCGCATACTGTATGTTCATCAGGCCCTTGACTTTGAGCTCTATGGCTATTCTTCGCGTGTATTCTTCAATCGTCTTTATGTGTTTTTCGGGGATGTTGACTGAGGGGATGACGCACGCCGAGTCTCCTGAATGAACCCCGGCCAGCTCGATGTGCTCCATGACCGCGGGGACGAACGCCTCGACGCCGTCGCAGATAGCGTCCGCCTCTGCCTCTATGGCGTTGTCGAGAAACTTGTCGATCAGGATGGGACGTTCAGGAGAAACGTCAACAGCGGCGTCGACGTAGCGCTTGAGCATCTCTTCATGGTGGATGACTTCCATCGCCCGTCCGCCCAGAACATACGAGGGACGGACCATGAGCGGGTACCCGATGCGGTTCGCGATGGCAATGGCCTGTTCGACCGTGCTTGCCATGCCCGACTCGGGCTGCGGGATGCCGAGCTTGCGCATCATGTCGCTGAAGTGCTCCCGGTCCTCGGCCAGGTCAATGGACTCGGGCGTTGTTCCCAGAATGGCGACGCCGTTTTTTTTGAGCTCGCCGGCGATGTTGAGCGGGGTCTGTCCTCCGAACTGGACAATGACGCCTTCGGGCTTTTCTTTTTCGTATATGCTCAGCACGTCTTCGACCGTGAGCGGCTCGAAGTACAGCTTGTTGGAGGTGTCGTAGTCCGTGGAAACGGTCTCGGGGTTGCAGTTGATCATGATGGATTCATATCCCTCGTCGCGCAGGGTGAACGCGGCATGAACGCAGCAGTAGTCGAACTCGATGCCCTGGCCGATCCTGTTGGGGCCGCCGCCGAGCACCATGATCTTTTTGTTCTTTGAAACCGGCACGCTGTCAGGGGCGTTGTAGGTTGAATAGTAATAGGCCGCGTTCTCAACGCCGCTCACGGGAACGGCTTCCCATCTCTCGACCGCTCCCATTTTTGTCCGCTGCGAGCGGATCGCGTCTTCGGTGGTTTTCGTGATGTGGGCCAGGTATTTGTCCGAGAACCCGTCCTTTTTCGCTTGTTCAAGCAGGTCATCCGGGATCGTCGTCCCCCTGTATTTCACGATTTCCTCTTCGAGGTCGACGAGCTCTTTCATTTGCTCGATGAACCATTCCTTGATATGGGTCCTTTCGTGGAGCGTTTTAACGTCAACGCCCTTGCGCAGGGCCTCGTACATGAGAAACTGGCGCTCGCTGGTGGCGATGCTCAGCTGTCTTAAAAGTTCGTCCGCGGTGAGGGAATCGAATTTTTTCACGAAGCCCAGGCCGTGGCGGTTGTTTTCCATGGAGCGGATCGCCTTCTGAAAGGCCTCCTTGTAGTTTTTGCCGATGCTCATGGCCTCGCCGACTGCGCGCATCTGGGTGCCGAGTTCGTCTTTGACCCCGGGGAATTTCTCGAATCCCCAGCGCGGGAATTTCACCACCACGTATTCCCCTGACGGGGTGTATTTGTCCAGGGTCCCGTCCCTCCAGTAGGGGATCTCGTCAAGGGTGAGCCCGCACGCGAGCATTGACGAGATCAGCGCGATGGGGAAGCCCGTGGCTTTTGAAGCGAGCGCGGACGACCGCGACGTGCGCGGGTTGATCTCGATGACCACGACCCTTCCGGTCTGTGGATCGTGGGCGAACTGGATGTTCGTCCCGCCGATGACCTGGATCGCCTCAACGATTGAGTATGAATACCGCTGCAGCCTCTCCTGGAGCTCCCGGTCTATGGTCAGCATGGGGGCCACGCAGAAGGAGTCGCCGGTGTGGATGCCCATGGCGTCGACATTCTCAATGAAGCAGACCGTGATCATCTGGTTCTTCGCGTCGCGCACGACTTCAAGCTCGAGTTCTTCCCAGCCCAGTACCGATTCTTCGACGAGTATCTGGTTCACGATGCTGGCGGCCAGGCCCCGTGTGGCGACTTCGCGGAACTCTTCCATGTTGTATACCATGCCGCCGCCGGTGCCGCCCATGGTATAGGCCGGACGGATCACCACCGGGAAGCCGAGCTCCTCGGCGATTTTTTCCGCGTCAGCGAGATTGTGCGCCGGTTTGCTCCGGGGCATCTCGATATTCAGGCGCTCCATGGTTTTCTTGAACTCTATCCGGTCTTCGCCGCGTTCAATGGCGTCGGCCTGCACGCCGATAATGCGGACGCCGTATTTGTCCAGGATGCCTTTGTTGTGCAGTTCGGCGGAGAGGTTAAGCCCGGTCTGCCCGCCGAGGTTGGGGAGCAGCGCGTCGGGCTTTTCTTTCTTTATGATTTTTACCATTGTTTCGAAGTTAAGGGGCTCGATATAGGTGATGTCAGCCATGTCGGGGTCGGTCATGATCGTCGCAGGATTGGAGTTGACGAGAACGATCTCGTATCCCAGGCCCTTCAGCGCTTTACAGGCCTGTGTCCCTGAATAGTCAAATTCGCAGGCCTGGCCGATTATTATGGGGCCGGACCCGATGATCATTATTTTGTTGATGTCGCTGCGTTTCGGCATTGTCGTTTTCCTTGTATCGGGGATTTTTTTATCTGCTTGAAAAGATGATATCAGATGAAATTGTCAATAACATTTATCTAACTATTTCTTTCCGTTGATTTTTCCGGTTTGAAAGTGGATCATTGGCCCGCACTTTATTAAGAATTATTTTTACCGGTTTTTCAAGGGTGTTTTTTGTAGGTATTTGTAAAAATATATCCGAATATTTTTTGATCTTTTTTTTGTAAAGAAAAAAAAATGAATAATTAAAATTTCTTTTTGACTTCACAGTGCTTGATTTTAAAATGCTATGAATAACAGAATGAATTCATTTCTGAATCCATTCAGCACCTTTCCCGGGTGCTCGTTCTTTAAAACCCGGCATAATAAATAGAGAAAATATAGACAATCTTTTAGGAGGATATTTATGCCTGTTACCAGAAAGGATTTCCTGAAGCTGTCAGGTATGACTGCTGCAGGGGCTTTCTTTGGCGGAACCTCTTTTCTTACCGGCTGCAAAAGCTATCCGGATAAGCTGAAAGGTGCCAGGGAAAGCACGACCATCTGCCCTTATTGCGGCGTGGGTTGCGGATTGATTATTTCCGCCCGTGACGGCAAAGTCATCAATGTCGAAGGTGACCCTGATCATCCCATAAATCGCGGAAGCCTGTGTTCCAAAGGTAACGCGATCTACCAGATCGCGGTCAATCCCATAAAGAGAAGGCTCACAACGGTCCAGCACCGCAAACCCGGCGGTACCGAGTGGGAAGAAATATCATGGGACACGGCGATCAAAATGATCGCGCGTAGAATTAAAGACACCCGTGACAAGACTTTTGTTGAAAAAGACGGCGGCGTTACGGTGAACAGGGCAGAAGGCCTTTTCAGCCTTGGCGGCGCGGCCCTTGATAATGAAGAATGCTATGTTGTGTCGAAATTCGGCAGGATGCTCGGCATCAACTATCTTGAACATCAGGCGCGGATTTGACACAGCGCAACAGTCGCCGGTCTGGCGGCTTCTTTTGGTCGTGGAGTCATGACCAACCACTGGATAGACATCAAGAACGCTGATGTTATTTTAATAATGGGCAGCAATGCTGCAGAAAACCATCCTATTTCTTTCAAGTGGGTCGAAAAATCAAGAGAAAAAGGCGGCAAACTTGTTGTTGTTGACCCTAGATTTACCAGGTCTGCATCTATGGCGGATCTTTATGCATCAATAAGACCGGGTTCTGACCTTGCCTTTATGGGCGGATTGATCAATTATGCCCTGCAGAACGACCGCATTCAGAAGGAATACGTGGTTGAATACACCAATGCGTCATATCTTATCAGCCCTGACTATTCTTTCAATGATGGTATTTTTTCCGGTTACGACAGGGCGACCAGGAAATACGATAAAAAATCCTGGGCATACCAGAATGACGATAAGGGGATTCCGAAAAGGGACAAGACCCTTCAGAATCCCCGATGCGTGTACCAGCTGATGAAAAAGCATTACAGCCGCTACACTCCCGAAATGGTCGAGAAGGTAACAGGCTGTTCAAAAGAATCATTTCTTAAAGTGGCCGATCTCTTTACTTCAACACACAAGCCTGACAGGGTCGCGACTATTCTCTACGCAATGGGAACCACCCAGCACACCGTAGGAACGCAGAATGTACGCGCCTACGCGGTTATACAGCTTCTGCTTGGCAACATCGGCCTCGCCGGGGGCGGGATTAACGCTCTTCGCGGTGAGTCAAATGTTCAGGGATCTACCGACCATGCCCTTCTGTGGCACATTATTCCCGGTTACAACCCCTGCCCGCAGGCGAAACTGCACCCGAATTTTCAGGAGTACGTCAAGGCTGTTGTTCCCAAGACCAATGACCCGATGAGCATGAACTGGTGGTCAAACAGGCCCAAGTATGTGGTGAGTATGCTTAAGGCATGGTACGGAGATGCCGCAACCAGGGAAAACGATTTTTGTTTCGACTGGCTTCCCAAGGCCGCCAAGGCAACACCGCACATCGTCCTGTTTGAAGACATGTACAAGGGCATGATCAAGGGCGGTTTTTTCTGGGGAACGAACCCGGTTGTGGGAGGCCCTAACTCAAACAAGGAGGCCAAGGCCCTGGAGCGCCTTGACTGGCTTGTTGCCTCTGACCTCTGGGAAACCGATTCGTCGGTATTCTGGAAGAGAAAGGGTGTTGACCCGCGGAATATTAAGACTGAAGTCTTTTTACTTCCCGCATCTTCTTCGGTTGAAAAAGAGGGAAGCGTTTCCAATTCCGGACGCTGGGTCCAGTGGCGTTATAAAGCACAGAATGCACCGGGGCAGGCAATAGCTGACCTTGACATGGTTGACATGATATACCAGGAGCTCAAGGCCCTTTATATCAAGGAAGGCGGCAAGTTCCCTGATCCGATCGTTAAGGCAAACTGGAATTACAAGCACAGCCCGAATGCCCATGAGTGCGATCCGCACCTGGTCGCCAAAGAGATCAACGGTTACGAGTGGAAGACCAAGAAGCAGGTCCTCAACTTCACCAAGCTCGCTGATGATGGTTCCACCGCGTGTGGAAACTGGGTCTATGGCGGATGTTATACAGAGGCCGGGAACATGATGGCGCGAAGGGGGCTTAAAGACGCCGCCAACAAGCTGGGCATGTATCCCGAGTGGACCTGGTCGTGGCCGGTAAACAGAAGGATCGCCTACAACCGCGCTGCGGTTGATCGTAAAGGTAATCCCTGGGATCCCGGTCGATGGGTGCTGAAATGGACCGGTTCCAAGTGGGTTGGCGACATTGTTGACGGTGGCCCCACTGCCGGGCCTGAGGCCAAAAACCCCTTTATCATGAACGCGGAGGGCGTGGGCAAACTCTTCTCCAATGGCGTGGTTGACGGGCCTCTTACCGAACACTTTGAGCCCAGGGAATCTCCGGTAAAGAACATCGTTAACTCCCAGGCATTCAACCCTGCGACAATGGTGCTTGATACGGTGGCGGGAGAGTTTGGCGATTCTGCCCAGTATCCTTATGTGGCGAGTTCTTACAGGGTAACCGAGCACTGGCAGGCCGGAGCCATGACGCGGAACCTGCCATGGCTTACCGAGCTCGTGCCGGACATGTTTTGCGAAATAAGCCCTTCCCTTGCAGGAAAGAAGGGGATTAAGAACGGCGACATGGTTCGCATTTTCAATAAGCGCGGTTCGATCCAGGCGCGCGCGCTTGTAACCGATCGTGTTCAGCCCTGGAAAATTCAGGGCAAGGAAGTTGAAATGGTTGGTATGGTATGGCACTTCGGTCATGGTTGCGCGGCAAGCGGCGATTCATGTAACAACCTGACGCCCCATATCGGTGACGCCAATACCATGATACCGGAATTCAAAGCATTCCTTGTCAATATTGAGAAAGCGTAGGAGGATGAACCATGTCAGATAATGCCTTTTTAGTTGATACGACGAAATGTCAGGGATGCCGCGCCTGCCAGGTCGCATGCAAGCAGTGGAACGGACTGCCCGGAGAGAAGACGGAGTTCTTTGCCGGCCCTGAGTTCACTAATCCTGCCGAGCTTTCAGCGATAACCTGGAACCACGTGAAGTTTTTTCCCGTGGACCGGAGCGATGCCGAGCGTCCCATATGGACGATCATGCATAAAAAATGCTACCACTGCAAAGAAGCGAACTGCGTGGCGGTGTGTCCCGAGAAAGCCATCTCCAAGGTTGACGGATGGACGATCATCGACCAGAGCAAATGCATCGGTTGCGGCGCGTGCGTGAACGCGTGCGTGTACAAGGTGCCCCAGGTGAGCGATATCGAGCACATCAATGACGTCGGCCAGAGGATTGTCACAAAGGACAAATCCCACAAGTGCAACGCGTGCACGCTCAACGCGCGTGAGATACCGGCCTGCGTCACCACGTGCCCTTCTGAAGCGCTGACCTTCGGGAACCGCGCGGTGCTGATTCAGGAAGCCAAGAGCAGGCTTGAAAAATACAGGAAAACTTTTCCAAAGGCCAGTATTTACGGGCTCGATGAATTCGGCGGCCTCAGGGTCATAACCATTCTTCGTGACAGCCCCGATAAGTACGGCCTGCCCACGGGCAAAGACGCCGAGCCCATGGACCATGCGAAAGCCGAAGCGATCAAAGACACGTACGCCCTGCTTTCCATGTTCACCTTCGGGATCCCGGCGTTCAAGAGAACGGCGTACAAAATCGCCCGTTCACTGGGAACTAAAGACGCTTAACAGATATAGACCAGGAAAATTGAGAGAGGGGCTGTTCCGCAGGAGCAGCCCCTTTTTTTTAATGGCCACAGTGACATGGAAAACGCGGGGAATAGTTTTACGGATATGGTTTAAAAAATTATTTCTCTGTGCCCTCTGAATCTCTGCGGCAGGTCTTTGTTACACTGAGTTGTTTCGGTTATGGTGAATTTACTTCCAGTAAGTCCCGTACCGGCGCTGGATTGACCCGGTAATGGGGGCATGACGGAGCGGTAACGGAGGGATGAAGAAGGCGTGAAGAGGATTTATTCGTAGGCGCGTATCGCGATACGCGCCTACAGTATGTTTCATCATCACAATGTATCCCCAGGGTATATCCCTGAGCTGTTTCCATAACCGGTTTGATATCGGTTTCCTGTGTACGATTTTTCATCCATCCCGAAATGAACAGATTGTGGCCAGTCATGCCGCTTCCTCTGGCCTTTTTGGTGTACGCCGCCTTTTCATCATCAGTAAGCGCCTTCCACGCGCTCATGGCTTCCTTGAACCGGGAGCGGTTTTTCCGCTGGGCCGGTGTGTCGGGATTGGGCGGCATGACCCACCTGCGCGCGATGACGCGGCCGTTTCTGTGGTAAAAGACCATCCTGCCGATGGTCCCGCTGATTGATGTCAGTGCCGCGTTCAGGGTGACTGTTGCCATTGCCGGGCCTCCAGTGAATATTTTTCGTGCATCAGAAAAGAGACAACGGCAGTGCGTTCTTGATACGTTTTTTTGTGTTCAGGTGGGATTTTTACTGCTGTTAAGGGCCGGGCCGGGCTGTACCAGGTACGGACTGTGGCCCTGTCCCGGCCCGGTCGGGGAATGGGGAATAATTTTTCCTGAAGGCAAGATTTCCATATTCATTATATGGGCAGGTAAAGGGTTGCATGTCACGCTGAGAACATACCCTTTTCTTCTTATTTCTATCACAGGAATATGGCACTAATTACAGAAAAATAAGTATTAATATTATATATGTAAGACAATTAATAAATTGACATCTGCTTTCCCGTATTAAAATAGCTTACAAAAGAAGATATTGGTATTTTTAGCCCGTGACCTGAAACATCGGAAACCGGCTTTTCAAGAAGGAGGCTCCTTTATGTATTTTTTCAGGAATTCAATTTCCCTCTTTTTTTGCGTGTTATTGTTAGTATGCGCGGCTGCTTTTTCCGGCTGCGATTCTTCGGGTGACGGCGGCGGCAGAGGCAGCGATGTTCCGGATACCACGGCGCCGGCCCCCGGGGGCGGCGGCCTTATAAGCGCCACCGCGGCAAGCGGCGCGATCAATTTTTTCTGGACCGAAGCGTCAGACGATGCTACCGGTCAGTCGTAATTGTATTATTACGTATATGTGTCGGATAAAAGCGGAGAAGTGGACAGTTTGGATGACATGACGACAACATCCGGGAACCTGGTCACTGAAGGATACGCGCTGAGCGAATATACCGTTGACGGCCTGGGATTCAACCAGAAGAGGTTTATAAACGTGATCGTTGAAGACGGTGCCGGGAACAGGGCCGCCTACACCGCGGGAGAAGGGTCGTCCCTTGAAGACGTGAGTGACGTTACCGACCCCACAGCGGGTGACAGCGGGACCATAACCGCCACCGGGGGCGAGTTCCAGATAGAATATACCTGGACAGCGGCGACTGACACGGAAACACCGCTGTCAGACCTGTATTATTACGTGTACGCTTCTGAGAGCAATAATATTTCGGATGTGGCGGCCATGCAGGCAAACGGCACCCTCGTCAACGAGGGGAAAGGCCTGACAAGTCATACCCTGACCGGGCTGGGGTACAGCGAAACCTGGTACCTGAACGTCTATGTCGTTGACTGCGGCAACAACACCGCGGCCTATACAGCTGCCGGTGATATCACTGACCCGGACGATGACCCGCCGGTCCCGGGCGACAGCGGTACCGTGACCGCTCTGGGAGGCAATCTGCAAATATCGCTTTCCTGGACCGCGGCTACCGACCTGGGCACGGCGCAGAACGACCTGTATTATGAAATCATCACCTCGACATCCGGCAATATCGCAACACTGGCCGATATCAGCGCCAACGGAACTTCATCCGGTAACGGTACCGGCATAACTTCATACACCCTTGACGGGCTTACGTACGGTGATACGCGTTATGTGACTATCGTTGTGTCAGATGCCGAGGGTAACCCGGCGGTCTATACGATGACATCCGCCACCACCAATTCGTGTGAATACGGTTCCTGTGATGAATATTGTGATATTAACGCTTCATGGGATTCTACCAACTGCCTGGATGATTATTGTGTTTATTATTTAGACAATGATCCGATATGCCCTAATTACTGTTCGATGTACGGCTCGATGGACCCGGACAACTGCCTCATGGAATATTGCTCGAGCATCACGGACAATGATCCGATATGCCCCGGCTACTGTTCAATGTACGGCTGGATGGACGCGGGAAATTGCCCTGATGAATATTGCGATGCAAATCCCACAGATCCGTTATGTTATTGATTCAGCTGACTGAAATTCGGAAAGATTGATTGAAATGAAAATTCCTCCCCCTTGATGGGGGAGGTTGGGTGGGGGTGGTATATCTATGGGCCCCTTTACCTAACCCCGCCCCGGAATAGTATTATTCACGAATTTAATTAAAAAAAGTCCTTGCACTCCTGGCGATTTATCACAATAGTTAATCGTTAAGGCTGTCTGGAAGTTGTTCGGATACTTCGAAAAGTCCGGTACACGCACGATTCATTCACGCTCGGCGATCAGGTTCGCGCTTAGAAAATTCCGCTGTATTTCAAAGAAGACAAGCTGTGAAGGGGCACATGATAGTGATATCAATTCATGTGCAGACTATTCCGGTTCTCAAGATTGAGATATTTTGGGAAGGGAATAGGTAATTTTAAAAAATTTACGAATAGGGATAATGAATTGGCAAGAAATAACTATCAGTATGAAAAACGCCAGAAGGACCTTGCTAAGAAAAAAAAGAAAGATGAAAAGCGTCTCAAAAAGCTGAATAAAGCTTCGCAATCACGTGAAGAGAATCCGGAAACAGGTGATGAAACTTCATCCCCTGCTGAAACGACAGAATAAAAGCTGACGGGTAAATAACAACAGGGAAAAGGGAAGGTGCGCAGGCTGGCCGAGATAATCGCGTCATTCTGCCTGTCGCTCGATATATCGACCATGGCCGCTGTGGCGACCAATGAGTTCGCCGCGGCCCACCGGAAATACGGATGATCCGCTGACCGATACGATAAAAAAAGGGCTGTTCTTCAGAACAGCCCTTTTCGTTGTCAGCCGGTGTACTGTCCGGCCGGATACTGTCACTGTTTCGTTAAAACCATATCTCCCCCGGATGATGTTATCGTTAACGTGTCATCAGGATCTGCTACGGTACTCAGTCCGTATGGTAAAAGCTTTACCTCGTAGACATCGGTGTCACCGTCCTCTTCCGTCAGGGTAAGATGAAAGTAGTCGGTTGTGCCGATGGTGGTAACGCCGTATGTGCCGGCCTGGCTCGTGTCATTCGCCGGATTACCTGAATCTACCTGGGTCATTGAGAAAGTCCCGGTCGCGCCCAGTATCACGGTCGTGGTGACCGCTCCGCTTACACTTTGCCAGGTGCCGGTAAGGCTGGTACTGGGGGCGGACGCAAAGGGAGTAAGCGTGGTGGTTGTCCTGGTATAATTATCGTCGCTGCTGATAACCGTGAGCACACTGTCGGCGATGGAATATCCTGAATCATCGGGATCATTAGTCGCGGGATACCACTTGCCATCGCTTGAATCCCATGCCTCGTCGTCCATGATAATTATTTCGCCATTGTTCGCCACGTATTGACCGCGTCCGCCTGCAAACATGTCGCCCGGGTCGCTCCCGCCCTGCTGATAGAGCAGCACTCTTTCAAGGGTGTTGTCGGCGTTAAGGGTCACGATCATGTCATACTCGGTTCCTCCTTCTTCGGTAACGCCGAACCAGGAGCCCGCTGCTGAAGTGTCAGGGGCCGGGAGGTCGGGGTCAGTGCCGCCGCGCGTATAGGTCACTGGTTCATAGTTGAGATTCATGGTCAACTCGTCTGCAGAAGGGTCGTTGAACAGGTCAAGAATGTAATCGATGCGCTGGAATATGTAAACCGAGAGCATTTCATCGGGATTGTCTTTGTCACTCCCGCTGGTATAGGTGAGGGCAAAAAACCGCGTGCCGTTCATGTCGCGGTATATGCCGTAGGAGCCTGACCTCTGGTATAACAGTGCCGCATAGCCATCAGGTGGATCATCCATGGCGTATGTTTCGGAAAAGCTGCCGTCTGAGCCAAGTGTTATGGTTTTGGTAGCAGCTTCGTCAGGGGTCCCGCTGTTATCATCGTGGTCATAGGGATCAGAAGCTGTCCAGGTGCCGGTAAGGTTCGAATCGACAACAGGCGCGGCGGCTTTATAAAATTCCATGCTGCCTTCGTCGGTCGTTACCGTAAAGGTGTTGCCGTCAGCGGACAGCTCGTAGGTGAGAGTTTCTGTTTCAGCTGTATCCATGGCGGTCCAGTTCTCGCCGGAATATTCCTGGTTAGTGGTGATTGTCATGGACCCTCCGCCCGCGGCAATGCTTCCTTTTTTTGAGTGATTTGAATTCATCAGTCCCCAGTGTTTTGCGGTATAGTCTGTGGAACCATGAGCGTAAAGGACATGATTGGTAAACACGCCCCCGGAGGTCATGGTGATATATTGGTGATAGGTCAAGCCGTCTTCCTGGTTCAGGCCTTCCCACGCGCCCACGAGCGCTGACGGTATTTTTGATTTGCTTTTACTGCTGCCGCCGTCGTCGCAGGCCATAAAGCACATGCTCGCTGATGCCAGTATTGCCAGGAGCAGAATTTTCAATTGTTTCATACAATGTCTCCTTAAAATTATTGATCCCGCTGCGATAGCGCGGTGCCGGCAGTGAACAAGCGGCGGAGAGTACAGTCAGCGCCATTATGGTAACGATGACTTTCCCTCGCGTATTTCAGCCGGAATTAACGGGATTCTTCTTTATATTGTAGAAAAAAATACACTGGAATCGGGGTTCTGTCGTGCCATTTGCAGAGTGTCTGCGAATGGCACTGCGAAGATTGAGCGGCAGTCCGGCGCGGCGCCCGGGTTGAGGGTGACATTAAAAGGTTATTGTTCAGGAATTTTTATGCTACCGGTTCTTCTGCGGGTGTTTCCAGATACCGCTTTATGGTCTCGTGCATGAATGTCGGGAAACACAGGCCGTAGCGGCTGATGAGCTGTTTCCAGTCGTCCCTGGTGATGATCCTTCTGCACCCGGGCGAGCCGCAGCAGCAGATGAAGTCCTGGTCAACCGTGACCACGAAGGTGCCGTAATCCAGGGTGAGCTCTTCTCCCGGGGCTATCGTCCGCCTGGCGATCACGTTGTTGTTCCCGTCAAACATCATATTGGGGTCGCACGAGTGGTTGATGAAATTGGTTATGTTCCGGGCGAGGGACCAGTCGAACGTCCCCATGATTCTGTTGAAGTCTATGTCGTAGCTGTAGTGAAGGAAGGTCGTCCGTGATTCGGGACTGAGCTGGTTGACCTGGTCAACGGTCAGCGACATCCATCCGAGTTTTTCGTCTTCAGTCCAGTCCTGCGCGGTAAATATTATTCTTCCTTTTCCAATCGGCCCTGATGTATAAATGCCGAATGTGTCCTGGAACTTGTGCCTTTTATTGATCAATGGGCCCTTTATGCTCTGTAAATGATGATGCCCATTGTGACACGGCTATTGGATTGTCAATTAATAATTGATGATTTCATCATAAAAAAATACGGTAGCAAATTAATTTTGGGGGCAACCGTTTCAAAACACATTTTGTTGTCATCCCGGTTTACCGAAGGTAATACCGGGATCTCATAGAA